>JAEEGG010006330.1_pt1 | contig 27791 bp, 26 predicted proteins | sample 9134161 | NCBI WGS metagenome assembly JAEEGG01 (sample SAMN16246543, study PRJNA631951) | gut metagenome | biome: gut microbiome; feature: rumen; material: CR-attached | host: Bos | place: Iran: Karaj | collected 2018-10 | reverse complement strand
CCGTTTGTGCAGTCGGCCGAGGAGAAAGAGAAAGAACTCGTGAAACTGAATGCCGACCTGGCTTACGCTCAAAAGTTCTTAGAGTCAGTGAAACGCAAACTGGCGAACGAGAAGTTTGTGAATGGTGCCCCCGAACAGGTAGTGGCAATCGAGCGCAAGAAGCGAGCCGACGCCGAAGAGAAAATCCGCATTTTGGAAGAGCAAATCGCACGACTGAAATAACAGTATGTTGCAATTATCATTGTAGAGACGTTTCATGAAACGTCTCTACAGGTCTAAAAAAATAGAAAAATGAAAAGAACAATTCTATTTGTTTTTGGTTTCATATTGTTGTTTGCGGGTTGCACCAAACAAGACGACAAACCAACCCCTTTCAAATTGAAAGTGGGCACATACAACCTATGGACATCGAATAGCCGGAAAGCATTATTAACGCCGCCGTCGTCTCGTTATTGGTCAAACTCATCAACGGCCATGCTGGCGATTATCAAGGATATGAATTGCGATATTTTCGCCTTTCAGGAGATATGCGACAGCATTTATGGTAAAAAGGGCAAAAAAAACTCTTTGCGTTATTTGATGGAGCAGGCAAATTTGGATTATTCATGGGAAATTTGGTCTAATATCGATGGGTCGTATGTGACCGAAAGCTCAGGAAAACTCAGTTATTCTCCGGGCATTTGCTATAAGACAACTGTACTTGAACTTGAACAAAGTGGCGTATTTTGGTTGGGAGGAAATCCGCAAAAGCCAGAATTTTTAGGCTTCAAGCCGGCGCACGGTGACGCCAAGCGGGCTTGTGTATGGGCCAAGATGCGGCACAAAGCCACCAACAGAGAGTTTTATTTCCTGTCAACTCATCTTGAATTGCCTGCCTTTAATGGAGTTTCAGATCCTCAGGTGCACAATGAAAACTGCAAAAACCTGATGGAATATGCTGACGAAGTCATCGTTTGGGCCGATATGCCTGCCATCATTTGCGGTGATATGAACGCAACATCTACGGATCAGGGTTATATTCAGTATCTTAACAACAGTAATGGCCGCGTTCACCAATGGTTTAATGCCTATGAGGAAGCTTCACGAAAAGGCGTTTTAGGACCGTTAACCAAAGAGAACGATGCTACATACAATGGTACGGACGGGTCTTGGACTGCGACGGAACGCCTTGATCACATGTTCATTACAGGTGGAACCATCTTATCTTATGAAACGTGGCGAAAGAAATACCCCACAAAAGATGGTTCCCTCCATTTTCCCTCCGACCATCATCCTGTAGTGGTTACGGTAGAGTTTTAAATGTAGTGACGTTTTATGAAACGTCTCTACAGGTCTAAATAATTAGAAAAATGAAACGAATAGTTCTATTTGTTTTTGGTTTCATATTGTTGTTTGCGGGTTGCACCAAGCAGGAAGATAAACCGACTTCTTTCAAGTTGAAAGTGGGCACTTACAACCTTTGGACATCGGACAGCCGCAAAGATTTATTACCCCCTTCGTCGCCGCGTTACTGGTTAAATTCATCGCCTGCTATGTTGTCCATAATCAAGGATATGGGATGTGATATTTTTGCTTTTCAGGAGATTTGCGACAGTATTTATGGAAAAAAAGGCGAGTCTGTTTCGTTGCGTCATCTGATGGAGCAAAACAATATGGGTTATAGTTGGGCAATCTGGTCTAGATTTGACGGATCTTATGTTACTCCAACATCTGGGAGAATCAGTTATTCACCTGGTATTTGTTACAAAGTGTCTGTCTTGTCGCTTGAAGAAGGCGGTGTTTTTTGGCTTGGTGGTAATCCAAAAAATCCTGAGTTTGTGGGTTTTACGCCAGAACATGGCGATGTCAGGCGAGCATGTGTGTGGGCCAAAATGCGACATAAAGCCACGAATAAGGAGTTCTATTTCTTCTCAACCCATCTTGAATTGACATCTTTTAATGGTGTAGATGATTCCGAGGTGCATAATGAAAACTGTAAGAACTTGATGGCTTATGCAGATGAAGTGCTTGTTGGTCCTGATATGCCTGCTATCATTTGCGGCGATATGAATGCAACACCTACAGATCAGGGTTATATACAGTATCTTAACAATAACAATGGTCGTATTCACCAGTGGTTTAATGCTTATGAAGAAGCTTCAAGGAAAGGCGTTTTGGGCCCCATGACGCAAGAGTCTTCAGGCACGATGAACAATCATATAACAGAAGCAACAGGGTCAGATCGCATTGACCACATGTTCCTTACGGGTTTCACGCTCACTTCATACGAAACGGTGCGCAAGAAATTTCCCACAAAAGATGGTTCGGTGCACTATCCGTCCGACCATTTTCCGCTGGTTGTTACGGTAGAGCTTTAACGCGATTTTCTCCGAAATTTTTGGGATAATTTTTCTATAACAATTATTTTCTATTTGTAAAGATTTGATATTTAAAATAATATCATTTGTGTATTTATTACACATTTAAACAATAATTGTATTAGTTTTGCGTTGGTTTAACATAAATAAATGTTACATTTTAAAATCAACGATTATGTTAAGATTCATTCTTGCTCCATGGTTCTTTATTATTTTTGTATTGGCTGCTTTGCAGGCAAGTGGACCGTATGTAGATCATTATAGGTCAAATTGTTTCAGTATTGTTGGAGAAGACGAATATAACGATGGTGTCAATTACATAGATTTTTCTAGCGGGAAAGATGCCCATTACGATGTAACCTTATATCAAAGTGAGTCGAGGACAACGAAAACTTTTGAGGTGGATAGTAAAGAGGAGATCAAAGAGGAGAAAACCGGTGCGGATTTAGTGATTTACCACTCCCGAAATAAGGACGACAATTCACCTGTCATAATCATTCACGGCAACTTGGATGGTTATGAGTTTTGGGTGATAGATAATTTGATTTTCTATGATGCTGAGTTATATATGTACATGTAGCCCCAAATTCTCTTATCGTTCCCCGTACACCTCAAACATCGAGATGATTTTGTAAACCAATACGGCGGCCAGCACGTCAGAGGTTTTGTTGATGGGGTTGGGGCAGAGTTCCACTACATCGAAGCCCACTACTTTTTTCGTTTTGAACAGTAATTCAAGAAATTGCATGAACGGATACCATGCCAAACCGCCAGGCAGCGGTGTGCCCGTGGCAGGTAATATCGAGGGGTCTAAGCCGTCGAGGTCGATGGTTAGATAAACGGTGTCGCTGAGGCGGTCAATGGCGTGCTGCATCCAGTCGGTGCGGTTCCAAATTTTATGGGCGTAGAAGATGTTTTCTTCCACAATATGGGGCTTTTCCTCGATGCAGACATTGCGAATGCCCACTTGCACTACCGGAGCCATCTCTTGCGCGCGCCGCATAACACAGGCGTGGTTGTAAATCGAGCCGTGGTACTCGTCGCGAAGGTCGGCGTGGGCGTCAATCTGCAGTACCGACAGCGTGGGATACTGCTCTTTCATGGCCTTGATGGCGCCGACAGAGACGGAGTGCTCGCCGCCCAACAGTCCGATGGTCTTCTTTTTCTGCAAGAAATGTTTCACCCGCTCATATACCGATTGTACCATACTGTCGGGCGTGGAAAAATCGAACGAGGGCTTGTCGGTGTAAATACCTGCGTAATAAGCTTCTATGTCTAAAGGAACATCGTACAGTTCAATGCTGTCGGAGGCGTCGATGATGGCTTGCGGACCTTTGTCGGCACCCTTGATGAAGGTGCTGGTGCCGTCGTATGCCACGGGAATCAACACGTAGCGGGCATTTTCCTCTTTCGAGAACTCTTCGGGCATATCTAAGAAGTATTCCATCTGTGAACTAATTTTGCAGGTTAATACAGGAAATTGTTGAAGGGATAAATCTGGATGTGCAGTTTCTTGATCTCTTCATACAGCACTGTTCGCAGTTCGTCCATATTTTCCTTGGTTTTGGCGGATATGAATAGCGTTTTGGTCCCCGCCTTGGCCATCCATGTCTGCTTCAACTCATCGAGGGTGATGTTGCATTTCTGCTTGGGTGTCAAGTCGTCGGGGTCCTTATCAATCCAGCGGTAATTATCGATTTTGTTGAAAATGGTGATGACGGGCTTGTTGCCGGCGTGGATCTCCTCCAAGGTCTGGTTCACAACGGCAATCTGCTCTTCAAAGTCGGGATGGCTGATATCGACCACATGCAGCAGCAGGTCGGTTTCGCGAATTTCGTCCAGCGTCGATTTGAAAGATTCAACCAGCGTGTGAGGCAGCTTGCGTATAAATCCCACAGTATCAGAGAGTAGGAACGGCAAGTTGTCGATGACCACCTTGCGGACGGTGGTGTCGAGGGTGGCGAATAGCTTGTTCTCGGCAAACACATCCGACTTGCTGATGAGGTTCATCAGGGTCGATTTGCCCACATTGGTATAGCCGACGAGGGCCACACGCACAAACTTCTCGCGGTTGCTGCGCTGCGTCAATTTTTGACGGTCTATATCTTGTAACTTTTTCTTTAACAAAGAGATGCGGTCGCGGATGATACGGCGGTCGGTCTCAATTTCCTTTTCACCAGGACCTCTCATGCCGATACCGCCGCGCTGTTTCTGCAAGTGCGACCACATACCTGTTAGTCGCGGCAGAAGATATTGGTACTGAGCTAATTCCACTTGCACCTTGGCGTGCGCTGTCTGGGCGCGCTTCGAGAATATATCAAGGATAAGGTGGGTACGGTCTAAGATTTTGCATTGCAGAACCGCCTCAATATTACGTATTTGCGATGGAGACAACTCGTCGTCGAAGACAGCCAGGTCGATGTCGTTCTCTTTGATATAGTCATGAACCTCATCCAGTTTGCCGCTGCCGAAGTAAGTTTTCGGGTCTGGGTAGGCGAGATTCTGCACGAACTTCTTCACAGGCACGCCGCCGGCCGTGTCCACCAGGAATGCCAATTCTTCCAAATACTCCATCACTCGCTCGAGGGTGGTGTTGGAGGTGCACACGCTCAGCAGGACAGCTTTCTCTTCTTCAATCTGCGCTTCTAATTTGTCTTTTGCCATGCTGTTTTACATAGGTTTTATGCCGATGAGCTCGCGCACGTCGCGGATGGTCTTGCTGGCACTTTCGCGGGCTTGTTCAGCGCCACGTTGTAGCACCTTACGCAGGTAGTCGTCATCGCTGCGAAGTTCGAGTATGCGCTCGTAGATGGGTGCGATGTAGGCGGTGATGTCGGCAGCCAGCTGCTTTTTCATGTCGCCGTAGCGAATTTGGCACTGATTGTACTGTTCTTCGAAGAACTGCAGCGTTTCGGAAGCCGATACGGCTTTCATTAGTGTGAAAAGGTTTTCGATAGCTTGTGGCTTGGGTTGGTTGGGCTCTGTAGGACCGGCATCTGACACGGCTTTCATCACTTTCTTCTTAATAACTTCAGGGGCGTCGGAGAGGAAGATGCACGAGTTCTCGTTGTCCGATTTCGACATCTTGGTGCTGCCGTCGAGGCCGGGGATCTTCACCAGTTCGGAGCCGAAGTTATAGGCCACGGGCAGTTTGAAATAGTCGGTACCATGGATATGGTTGAATCGCTGGGCAAAGTCACGCGTCAACTCCAGATGCTGTTCCTGATCTTTGCCTACGGGTACTTTGTCGGCGCGGTGCAGCAGGATGTCGGCGGCCATCAGCACGGGGTAGTTCAGCAGGCCGGCGTTGACATTGTCGGGTTGGCGGCGCACTTTCTCTTTGAAAGAGGAAACACGCTGAAGTTCACCTACATACACTTGCATTGAGAGTAGCAGGGAGAGTTCGCAAACCTGTGGTACGTCGCTCTGCACGTAGATAGCGGCCTTCTCGGGGTCAAGGCCGGCGGCCAGGTAGTCAATCAGCACATTGCGGATATTCTGGTGCAGGTGCTCGGCTTTAGGATGGGTGGTCAGAGAATGATAGTCGGCAATGAAAAAATAGCAGCGGTTCTCATTCTGCATCTTGATAAAATTCCTTAAAGCACCGAAATAGTTGCCGAGGTGCAAAAGTCCTGTCGGTCTGATTCCGCTAACGACAATGTCCATATTGTTTTGATTTAAAGTATAACGACTTAACTATGATGATGCAAAGATACAAAAATAAGCGCAAACAGGTCGCACTCCCGTAGAAATCGCAGATGTACGCAGAAAAAAAAGGCCAAGGTAAAAATCCTCGGCCTTTCGTATTCGGAATTTAGATTGTCTTATTGCAGGGTGAAACGTACGGGGATGTTGTAGAACACACGTACGGGCTTCCCCATCTGTTCACCAGGTTTCCACTTGGGAAGTTTCTTGATAACGCGGATAGCTTCGGCGTCGCATTCGGGGAACAGGGGCACCAGCGTCTTCACATTACTGATGCTACCGTCTCTTTCCACAACGAACTCGATAACGGCGGTACCTTGGATACCGTTGTTACGGGCCACCTCGGGATAAACCAGATTCTCTCTCAGGAAGGCATACAGAGCGTCCATACCTCCGATGAATTCGGGCATTTTTTCTGCAAAACGTACAGGAGGCGTGTCATCTACCACTTCTTCCACGATGTCAATGGGAACGTACTCTTCAATTTCGAGGTTCTCATCGAAGTCCTGTGAGAAGTCAAAGTCGGTGTTAACCTTGATATTGTCTTCCACAATGTTCAGGATGACTTCTTGTTGTTGAGCTACGGGAGGGGGTGGCGGGGGAGGTGTCTGGTCGGTTGCCAATACATCATCTTCCACGATGATGACTTCATCCATATCTTCCACAACGAGTTCTTGTTTATCCTGATTGGCAAAGAGTTCAAAGCCGGCATAAACCAAGCTGAGCACCACAATCAAGCCAATGAGAATAAAGGAACCTCTCTTGCTTTCGATATCGCCTTTTGGTGTTTTTTTCTCTAACATGTTGGTTATTTTTATTAGATAGTTCTCACAATAATAACGCTGCAAAGATAAAAAAAATTATCGTGCAATTCATGTTGGCAAAAAAAAAGTGACAAAATGCGGAAAAATTGGCACCTTGTCACTTTTAGAATTACAAAATCAGCGGATTAGCCGATCAGTGCGTTGTAGGCGTTTTCGTCCATCAACTCGTTCATTTCTGCAACGTTAGCGGGTTTCAGTTTGATAATCCAGCCTTCGCCGTAGGGGTCAGAGTTGATTAAGCCAGGGTTGCCTTCGAGGGCTTCGTTGAACTCGAGCACTTCACCGCCAATGGGCAAGAAAATGTCGGAAACGGTCTTAACGGCTTCGATGGTGCCGAAAACTTCTTCTTTGTTCAGGGTTTCGCCCACGGTGTTGATGTCAACGAAAACGATATCGCCCAGCTGGTCAGCGGCGTAAGCGGTGATGCCGATGATAGCGGTGTCGCCGTCCATGGTAATCCATTCGTGATCTTTTGTGAATTTGTAGTTGTCTAATGCTTTCATAATTTGTTGTTTTATAAAATTATACAGTCATGATTTCTTTTTCTTTGGCGTCGGCCATCTTTTCAATCTTGGCAATGAACTCGTCGGTCATCTTCTGGATGTCGCCTTCCAGTTTCTTCACCATATCTTCTGGGATACCATTGTCTTTCAGCTTCTTGGCGGTATCGTTGGCGGTACGGCGGATGTTGCGGATGCTCACTTTGTTCTGCTCGGCATCCTGGCGGCTCTTCTTCACCAGCTCTTTTCTGCGCTCTTCGGTCGGTGTGGGCACCACGATGCGGATGAACTCACCCGTGTTTTGCGGAGTGAAGCCCAGATTGGCGGCCAGAATGGCTTTCTCGATGACGGGCAGCATATTGCGTTCCCAGGGTTGGATGACAATCTGTCGGGCGTCGGGTGTATTGATGTTGGCCACCTGCTCAACAGGCGTGGGGTTGCCGTAATAGTCCACTTTAAGACCTTCCAGCATTTGCGGAGAGGCCTTGCCGGCGCGTACTTTCTGCAATTCCTTATCGTAGAAGGCAATCACGGCGTTCATGCTTTCCTTAGCCTGGTCCAGGCATTTTTTTGTTTCTTCAGTCATTGTAAAGATATTAGATTACTTATTCTTCGTTAATAGGATTGTCGGTTTTGTCGGGATTGGCGAGTTGCTTGGCCTCCTCTTTCAGTTTTTCCAACTGCATTTTCTTGTTCTTGATCTCCTTCTGCAACTTCTTGATTTCGCGGTCAACCATGGTGGCGTTGAGGCGATAAACAAACAGGTAATGGAAGAAGAGGAGCACCGTCCAGATGATGGTGACAAAAAGGAGGCTCTTGAGGAACAAGCCCATGGGAGCGTCTGCGGTTTCAGGAGTCTTAGGCTCGCGGAAGATGAAGAAATAGAGCACCCACAGCACAATCATCAGCAGGAAATAGATGGCGATGTGCTTCTTGAAGTGGGAGCGCTTGTTGGCAATTCGGTATGTCTTGATGTCAATCATTTCCGGTTGCTCTACAACCTGGGTGTTCTCGTCCATAGCTTTATTTGTTTATGATTCTGGTTCCAATTTTCTCGCCCGAAAGCATCTTGAGCAGGTTGCCCTTCACATTGGCATTATAGACATATACCGTCATGTTATTCTCTTTGCAGAGGGTGAAGGCGGTCATGTCCATGATGTTCAGATTGCGCTCGTAAGCTTCGGTAAAGGTAAGCTCGTCGTACTTGGTGGCGGTGGGGTCCTTTTCGGGGTCGGCAGTGTAAACGCCATCCACGCGGGTGCCCTTGATGAGCGCGTCGGCTTTGATTTCAACGGCACGCAGCGCTGCGCCCGAGTCGGTGGTGAAGAACGGGTTGCCAGTGCCACCGGCGAGGATGACCACATAGCCCTTTTGTAAGTGCTCAACCACCTTCTTGAAGAAGATCTTTTCCACTACGCCTTCAATTTCCAATGACGAGAACAACTTGACTTTCACGTCCATAGCTTCCAGTGCATTCTGCATGGCCATGCCGTTGATGATGGTGGCCAGCATGCCCATATAGTCGCCCTGACAGCGGTCGAAGCCTTTGCCGGCACCTTTCACGCCGCGGAAGATGTTGCCGCCGCCGATAACTACGCCGACTTCAACACCTCGATCCACGACCGATTTGATTTCTTCTGCAAAATGATTCACCGCTTGGTAGTCTAAACCGTAAGAGTCTTGTCCTGCCAAAGATTCACCACTGAATTTCAATAAAATACGCTTAACTTGCATTCTAAAATTTTGTGGCAAATATACAATAATTTTACATTGCAACCTCTCAAAACCAAAGCCTTTCATTATTTTTTGTAATTTAGCCCACTTATTTTGCCATAGTGGAAATGAAACGATTCATTCACAATTCCAATTATAAATTTTTCATTATCACTTTGTTGATATTGGGATGGGTGGTCTCTTCGTTTCCGCTAAAGGCGCAGTTTTACAATGGTTCGCAGCTTTCTTTCGGCAAAAATAGGGTGCAGTATCAGAAGTTCAACTGGACCTATTACCGCACCACCCAGTTTGATGTCTATTTTTACCCTACAGGCAAGATGTTGGCGCAATATACGATGTTTAAGGCGCCTCAGTTTATGGATGAAATTGAGCGGCTTTTTAACTTTGCGCCGACCAAGAAACTGCAATTCATCGTCTATAATACGCAATCCGATTTCCGGGAGTCGAATTTTGCCTACGATGACGACGATTTCTACAATCAAGGTGGCGTGACCAACATCTACGGCACCAAGGCCTATCTCTATTTCGACGGCAACCACCGCAACTTCGACGCGATGATTCGCAGCGGCATCGCCAACATCTACGCCCGCCTGATTGTCGAAGGCCAGAGCGTCGGCTCCAATATCTCCGCCGCCACGCTCTTTAACGTGCCCAATTGGTATTACAGTGGCCTGGCTTCCTACATCGGCGAGCACTGGAACAGCCTGATTGACGCGCATGTCAAGGACGGCATCCTGACGCAGCGCTACGCCGATTTTGACGAGCTTTCGCCCCGCGAGGCGACCTACGCCGGCCACTCGTTCTGGAAATATGTGGCCGACATCTACGGCGAGAACACCATCTCGACCATCTTGTACGCCACCCGCTCTTCGAAAAGCATCGAGAAGGGCTTCTACTACGGCACGGGCGTCGGCTACAGGCAGCTGCTAGCCAATTGGTATCGCTACTATTATGCTCTGTATAAGAAGGATATGAAACGGACAATGCCCGAAGAGGTGGGCATTGTTCAGAAAGCCAAGCGCAAACGCGATTACGCGCAGATAAAGATAGCCCCCAACGGTGAGGATTACGCCTACTCGACCAATGAGGCGGGACAGATTAAGGTGTGGGTAAAGACGGCCGAGATGAAGAAAGCCAAGGTGATTTTCCGCAAGTTCCAGAAGACGGAGGACAACCCCGACCTGACTTTCCCGCTCATCAACTGGCACCCGCAGGGCGGTATGCTGGGTTTCACCATCGAGGACAAAGGGCGCTGCTACTACTATCCCTACGATGTGGAGAGCGGCAAATTGGACGACCGCCTGCTGGTAGATGTGGAGAAAATCACCGACTTCTCCTTCTCCGACGACGGCAAACTCCTGCTCTTCTCGGGTTTTAAAAACGGCCAGTCGGATATCTTCCTCTACAGTTTCAAGGCGCGCTCCATTCAGTATGTCACCAAGGATGTTTTTGACGATTATGCCCCAAAATTTATTGATAATCAGCGCAAAATCATCTTTTCTTCCAATAGAAACCACGATACGCTGAACACCCAGGAAACATTTTTCACCGCCCGCCCCCAATCGTCGTATGACTTATTCCTTTATGATTACAAACATAAAGATAATCAGTTGCTTAGAGTGACCAATACGCCCTACGCCAACGAGACGGAGGTGAAGGAGGGCGCGGAAGGTATTCTCTTTTTGGGAGACGAGACGGGCATTGTCAACCGCTACTCAGCTCGTTTCGACAGCACCATCAGCCGCATCGACACGGCCATCCACTATGCCTACTCGGCCAGGGTGTCGCCACTGACCGACAATGCTTACAGCATTCTCGAGCACGACTACGATGCTGCGTCGGGGCAGGTGGCCGACATTGTGCTTAACGGCAACGTGAAGAAGATCTATATCCACCCTGTGGAGGAGAAACTGTCGCAGCCGGCGGCACCTTCGTCGTTCCAGCGGCAGATGCGCGCGGAGCAGCGTCAGCGCGACAGCCTGGCGGCGGCTAAGAAGAGTCTCCGCAAGTCGGGCAGCACGAAGCACGGCTTCTATCAAGTGCGCCGCAGCGACCTGCAGGCACGTGGCGATTCGCTCCGTACGGCGCGCCAACCTAAAGGCCTAAGCGGCAATTTGGCCGACGGTTTCGAGTTTATCCAGCAGGTACCGAGAAATTATTATGTACAATATACTGTTAATAAGTTGGTTACACAAGCCGACTTCAGTTTTTTGAATACCACCTACCAGCAGTTTACCGGCGACAAGAACCCCATTTATCTCAACGCGGGCCTCAACGCCCTCGTGATGGTGGGCATACACGACCTGTTTGAGGATTACCGCATCTCGGCGGGCTTCAGACTCTCATTCGATTTGGACAATAACGAAGTGATGCTGAGTTATGAGAACTTGGCACGCCGCCTCGACCGCCAAGTGGTGGTCTATCGGCAGTCGCTGAAGTCGTATGTGGACCAATACCTCTATAAGCAGCACAATAACAGTATTTTCTACATTCTCAAATATCCGTTTAACAAAACCAACAGCTTGCGCTTGCAGTTTACGGGACGCTACGAGACCTATATTATGGCGGGTTTGAATGACTATTCGTTAGAGAAGAAGGATGAGCGCCATGTGTGGGGTGGCGTCAAGCTGGAGTATGTTTTCGACTCGTCGAAGGAACTGGCCGTCAACTTGTGGCGCGGCAGCAAAATCAAGATTTTTGCCGAGTACAACCATCGTATCGACAAGGATATGAAGAACTTGCTGGTGGTGGGCTTTGATGCCCGCAAGTCGGTGAAAGTGTTCCGCAATATGACGTGGGCCACCCGTTTGGCGGGCAGCACCAACTTTGGCACCAGCCGCCTAATTTACTACATGGGAGGTATCGACAACTGGATTTTAGCCAAGTTCAACAGTGGCATTTGGGTGGATCCCTCCAAAGGATATGCTTACCAGACGTTGGCCACCAACATGCGCGGCTTTGAGCAGAATATCCGCAACGGCACCTCGTTTGTGGTGCTGAGCACCGAGTTGCGTATGCCCATTGTGCAGATGTTCACCGCACGGCGCATCTCGAGCAACTTCCTCAAATCGTTGCAGTTGGTGCTGTTTGGCGACTTTGGTACGGCCTGGACGGGACTTACGCCCTACTCGAAAGAGAACAGTCTCTATACCCGTATTGTGGAAAGCGGCTCTATCTCAGCCAAGGTGCATCGTCAGGTTGAGCCGTTCATTGGCGGTTTCGGGTTGGGTTTGCGTGCCAGCGTGCTCGGCTATTTCCTCAAACTCGACTATGCTTGGGGCGTGGAAGACTACAAGATCTACAAGAAGAGAGGCATGTTGATGTTCTCGATAGGTACTGATTTTTAAAAAAATAATTTTGAAGATAAATTCGGCAAGAAAATAAATTTTATCTTTGTCAAACTTTACGCGTAAGAATTATGAACTGGGGACTTATTATTTCGTTGATTGTTTTGGGCTTGTTGTCGCTGCTGCTTGACATCTTGGTGATTCCTGGCGGCGTGGTGGCTATTTTCGGCTGTTTGATGATGCTCTGCGGCATAGTCATCTCGTATGTGCAATACGGAGCTGTGGCCGGCAATATCACCTTGCTGAGCACGCTCGTACTGACGGCCATCACGACAGTGATGATGCTGCGCTCGAAAACGTGGAACAAGCTGATGCTCAAAACCAATATCGACAGCAAGATGAATGAGGTTGACGAAGGAAAGATTGTCGAAGGTATGACGGGCGTGGCTGTGTCGCGACTGGCACCTTCGGGTACGGGCAAGTTTGGCGACGAGTTGGTGGAAGTGCATTCTTATAACGACTTCATCGATGTGAATAGCGAAATCGTCATTGTCAAAATAGAAGGCGGAAAAATTATTGTCAAACAAAAATAAATAATCATTTATGGACGCATTAATTATTGTTATTTCATTAGCATGTTTATTTCTGCTAATTTTCATTTTATGGATGGTTCCTATCGGACTGTGGTTCAATGCTTTGTTGAACGGCGTGCACGTGTCACTGCTTCAGCTGATACTGATGAGGTGGAGAAAAGTTCCGCCGAGTTTGATTGTTGGCGCGATGATTACCGGTACCAAAGCTGGTATCAAGCTCAACCGCGACCAGTTGGAGGCCCACTATTTGGCTGGCGGCCATGTGAAAGCGGTCGTTAGTGCACTGATTTCTGCCGAAAAGGCTAATATTCCTCTCGACTTTAAGGCTGCCACCGCCATCGACCTGGCCGGTCGTGATGTGCTGGAAGCTATTCAAACCTCTGTAAATCCGAAGGTTATCAATACTCCTCCTGTAGCTGCTGTGGCCAAAGATGGTATCCAGTTGATTGCCAAAGCTCGTGTAACCGTTCGTACCAATATCCGCCAGTTGGTGGGTGGTGCCGGCGAAGAGACTATCATCGCCCGTGTTGGTGAGGGTATCGTTTCGGCTATCGGTTCCGCCGACACCCACAAGTCGGTGCTCGAAAACCCCGATTCTATCTCTAAACTGGTGCTTACCAAAGGTTTGGACTCAGGTACCGCTTTCGAGATTCTCTCTATCGATATCGCCGACGTGGATGTAGGTAAGAATATCGGTGCTATCCTGCAAATGGACCAGGCCAATGCCGACAAGAACATTGCCCAGGCTAAGGCTGAGGAGAGAAGAGCTATGGCTGTAGCCCAAGAGCAAGAGATGAAAGCCAAGGCACAGGAAGCCCGCGCTAAGGTTATTTTGGCCGAAGCCGAAGTGCCGTTGGCCATGGCTGAAGCTTTCCGTAATGGCAATTTGGGCATTATGGACTATTACAGAATGGAAAATATCAAGGCCGATACGCAGATGCGTGACAGTATTGCCAAACCCTCTTCACCCAAAAAGAATTAATTGAGTATGAAGAATTTAGTAATTTTAAGTGTTATGTGTATGATTCTCTGCACGACAGGATGTGCACAAAATATCAAGTTGCCCGCCCCTAACAAAGAGGGTGGCAAACCGCTTATGCAAGCGCTGAATGAGCGTCAAACCCACCGCGATTTTTCATCCAAGCAGCTTAGCGACCAGCAGCTGGCCGACTTGCTATGGGCAGCCGTTGGCGTTAACCGTCCCGATGGCAAGCGCACGGCGCCGACAGCTCGCAACTGCCAACAGATTGAAGTCTATGTGTTTATGGAAAAAGGTGTCTATCTTTATGACGCCAAAGAAAACATGCTGAAGCTAATGGTCAATGGCGACAAGCGGAAAATCGTTGCTATGCAGCCGTTTCCCGCCGAGGCGCCGGTATTGCTGGTGATGGTGGCCAACTACGACAAGATGAAGGATATGGATATGGAGCACAAGGAGTTCTACGGAGCCACCGACTGTGGTAACGTGTGCCAGAACATCTATCTCTATTGCGCATCCGAAGGCTTGCATACCGTTTCGCTCGGCAGCATCTACCGTGATAAAATCAAGGATTTGCTCAAATTCAACGGCAAAGCCATTTTGGCCCATCCTGTAGGATTTGGCAAATAGTTCAATCAGATGATATTGTAAGGGCGTTGCATGCAACGCCCTTTTTTTTATTTTTTCAATGAATTCATATTAAATAAACTAATGGCAATATTATTATAAAAACATCGTTTTGATTTTATTGTTGTTATAAAATCATTTATGCAAACATCTTGGGTTCAATACTTTCAGCAGAATAGCGAAAGACTATGGAAAAAAGACTTTCCTATATGGAATTTAGTTTTGGTTGTTTTAACAATATGTTTTAATCTCTTTTCCAATGGTCTTTTTTGTGTATTTGTGCCATGGGCAATGGTCATTCAGGTAATCTGTTTAATCAATATTGTCACTTTTACATGGTTGGAAAATACCCGTTTTTGGCAACTCAACGCCTTGATTTGCGGTATAAGCGCATGTGTATTCTTCTATTGGATTATGTTTTTAGAAGAATGGCTTTTCTTTTTTCCAGTACCTATATGGTTTCTTTTTTTATTGATATGGCGTAATCTGGTGCACCCTGTTCGTAAACATATAAGAGCATGGTACTTTATGGGAATAACCATCTGTGTTATAGCCAGTATTTTATTCACAATATTGTTTTCTGCCGCTGCTAAAAAAGTGCAGCATGAAGAATACGACACGAGCAATCCAATGACAGAACGTATTTTGGGAATGCACTTTCTTTATCATACTCGTGCGTGTTTTTTTGATGGATGGCGGCCACCGTTGCACGATCCGGCTATGGTTATCGGAATGCGTCTTATAGGAGATAAAGATCCGTTAGAAGGTATGACTCTTGAAAGCAGAGTCGCTTTGTATCACAAAATTTATCCTTCTCGTCCTGTGATAGCGCGCTGTGCCTGTACTATAGGATCGGGTTATTTTGATGATATTCTTTGGAAATCCATAGATTTTCATCCAATGAAAGTGTATAAACAAGTATCTGTTTATGAGAACTATGCAGTTGAATGGAATAATGGGCGTTTATCAGAACAAGATTTCCCTATTTTTTTTATTGATAATACTTGGAATCGAATAGTGGTTAATATGAAAGAAGGTTCCGATACCATTGTTTCTGATTATGCAGGGTCTCATTTTATCGAAGTGTCATTAGTAGAGTTTGATGGGCAACAAATGTATCGTCTCACTTGTATTGATAGTATCTCAAAACAGTTTTTGGAAATATTTGTGTTACAGAATGGTGTTCAAATAATTACAGAACCATTTGATGCAAAAGGGAGTAGATATTGTAAGTATTGGATAGCAGAAAAATCCATTAATCAAATGGAAGCCGTTGAGATATTCTATCCTGAAATTGACATTAGAGATACGGTGAAATTGTATAGAAGAGAATAACTCTTAATGGGCTTATACGACCCTAAGTAGAATGTTCTTACCTAACAATGATTTTGTGCGTCTCAACACCTGTAGGTGTGTCTATTTTGATGAAATAGCAGCCCGACTTGAAGGTGGAGAAGTCGATGGGCAGGATGTTTTCGTGTGCCCATGCCTGATTATTTACCTGTCGGTCCATATAGAGCAGGCGGCCTTGCAGATCGAATACTGAAAGAGCTGTGATTTGTACGGCCTGGCCGCTCAAATTGCGGATATAGATGCGGTCGCTGACAGGATTGGGGTAAAGCACGAAATGTATCTCGTTGACATAGTTATGAACCATGGTGGAGTCTCCAGGATCGTCTCCAGGATCATCACCCGGATCGTCACCGGGAATACCGTTGGGATAGAAGCGTTTCTCTTTCTGGCTGCCGAAAATCATCTCTACTAACTCGGGATAGTCGATAAACGGGTTGCGGTTATGCTGGAGCGAATCGGCGGCGTGGTTGCGGATATGTTCCTTTTGGCTTACGGTGTCCTGATTATGCCAGCGGATGAACATGGTCTGCGCCCATGAGTCCATGGTGGAGCCGTTGAAAATGGAGTTGCCTTCCTGTCCTAAATTCTTATCCATATAACATACTGCCATATAGAAGAATACGCGGGCAATATCGCCTTTGAAGGCATCGATAGGCTCGAAAGCAGTGCCCGAATAGCCAGGTGTGATACTGACTCCTAACTTAGAGCCGTTCCGACTAGTCCAGGTGGTTGAGCCCACCTCAGCAAACGGATAATTGCCGCGTCGATTATTGACAAAACCATCTGTAGGATAGATGTGTTGCAAGTCGGAAACCATCGGCGAATCATCGCCAAACCAGCTTTGCGGCACCAGATGTTCGCGATTATAACAGGAATTCTCGCCACTATAATTGCCGCATTGGTCGGTGATAAAAGTATAGAGGTAGGGCGGCGTACCGCCAGGAATATCCGAGTAGATGTCCCACACCTTGGTGTTGTCGTCAAGACGGGCATCGGTGTAAGGATAGCAGCCCCACAACCCTTTGTAGCTGATGGTATCGTGGTTTTGGATGATTTTGTGCAGCGCCTCCTTGAGCGAATCGCCTTTCAATCCGACAGCCGCATCGTAATAGCCTTCAGGAATTTGGGCGTAACCTATTAGAAAATAGAAACTTAAGATGGATAGAAGGGCGATCCGTTTCATTGTAAATATTTGTATATTAAAGAATTATCTTGCTTGAATGTTGTTTCCGCAGTCATCTACAATAATCTTATACCATTTGTCGGGGTAGGTGGGATGTGCCGGGCTTTCGCATTGTGGTTTTACAGCATTGGTTTTCAAGAATTTACCATCTTTTTCTTTTTTCACATTACCGTCATTGTATTTGACAAGGAGGTATTCGAACAAATGATTCCATGCTGTGCACACCTCTTGTGCTTTGTTGTTAGAGTATTGGTTAATGCGTTCTTGTGCTTTGGCGGGGTTGTTGGCGAAGAGGCTCTTCATCTCGCCTTCCATATTTTGGATGTCTTTCACAAAAGCGTTTTCAAACTCTTGCTGTTTGGCTTTGATGGGGACAATCATATCGCTGTAGCGCGAGTAGGCGAAGTTGCTCACTTTGGTGAAGGTCCAGTAGGCGGCGGTAGGCGAGTAGTCAACCATGGAGCCATTGCCTTCGCGGTAGGCTTCTGGAATTTCTGTTATGCCGCAGAACATAGGCACGTAGCAGGTGCTGGCAGCGTCGTCAACACCAAACCAGAAGATGCCGCCGAACTTGTCGGGCAGCCAGCTACGCGATTGTGCCACAAACGAGAAGCCGGTCTGCTGTGTGGCCGTGGCGCGTTCGTGAATATAGTTTTTGCCTTCGTAAGACCATGTCATGGGTCTCCAGCGGTAGGGGCAGGCGTACGGACCGGCGCCGATGTCTTGCGTCATGTCCATGGAGGTACCTTCATAATGGTCGCGCATCAACTGCATCACATCTTGTACAGAGAGTTTGTGTACGGGCTTAATCCAGAGGGGCATCTTCTCCTTGCTCTGCAGGTCTTCGCCACGGGCGTATTTCTCGTAAGGTTTCATCAGTTCGGGGTTGCAGCGGTAGAAACCGGCCCACACGCGGGCTTCACAGAAGCGTGCACCGCCGAAATCCAGCGGGTTGTAGGTGTCGCAGAAGCTGAACTCGGCATCGGGAGCTTTAGCGCCATACAGTCCCTTGAGGCGTGCAAACGAGATAACATCGTAAGCATAGACGGTTTCCACGGTGGGCAGGAAAATCTTGTCAATTTCCTTGGAAGTAATGGAGGTTTTGCCGTCGCTGAGCGGGAAGGTGGTGATACGTGATTGGTTGGCGTGACCGCAGATGTAGCCGTCGGGAATGCGGCGGGCAACCCATACAGCGCCTTTGGTCCAGCCTTTTACGGTTTTACCCTTCTCGTTTTTCATCTCTTCGCCTTTGCCAATCAGGTCCATTACCCAAGCCTCGTTGGGGTCCACAATCGAAAACGATTCGCCTTCGCTGCAGTAGCCGTAAGTTTCCAGCAGATAGCTCATAACCTTGATGGCTTCACGGGCGTTTTTGGCGCGCTGCAAGGTGATGTAAATCAAAGAACCGTAGTCGATAATGCCATTGGGTTTCCAAAGCGGCTCCAAGCCACCGTAGGTGGTTTCGCCGATGGCCAATTGGTGCTCGTTCATATTTCCTATAACTGAGTAGGTATGAGCGGCTTGCAGAATCTTGCCTTTGAATTCGCCAGTATCCCATTCAATGACATCCATCCAGGTGCCGGCGGGGTAATCCATAGCGGGACGGTAGTAGAGTTCGCCGTATAGCGTGTGCGAGTCGGCGGCGTAAGAAACCATACACGAACCGTCTTTGCTGGCGCCCTTGGTTACAATGAAGTTGGTGCAAGCCAACAGGGGCACATTGATTAATACTAAAAGCAATAAGGGAAAAAGATGTTTTTTCATATTGGATAAACTATTTAATAATCAACTATTTACAAAACAAAGATTTACACTTGTCAGGTATAAATCTTTGTCGGTATGAGGTTTTGAGAATTTATTTTATTTGCTTACTGCAAAATGGTTTACGTTGGGGATGATGAGCATAGGCACGGGAGAGGTGTTGATCATCATTCGGGTGGTGCTGCCCATCCAGAAGTTTGTCATATCCTCTTCTTCCTCACGCATGATAACCACGAGGTTCACATCCACGTTTTGAGCGTAGTCGATAACGGCTTTTGAACTGTTGGTTTTCACAGCGATGGTGTGCACATCGTGTCTAACATTGGCTTTGGTGCACATGTTGCCGGCGTGGCCCAATTGCACATTAATAGTATGTTTCAGCATAGCATCTTCGCTGGTGTTGATACCGAGCAGGAGAATCTTAGCCGAGAATGCTTTGGCGAAATTGATAGCATATTTCATCTTCTGCAGGGTTTCGAAGCTGGAGTCGATAGGCACAAGAATTTGTGTTAAGTCGCGGTTGATTTCGATATTCTCACGGATAATCAAAACGGGAACTTCTGTCAAACCGATGGTTTTGTATGCGTTACTACCGATGAAAGCTTCTTCGAAGCCGGAAACGCCGTGGGTACCCATAACCAAAAGAGAGTCTTGCAGGTTGGCGGCGAACTTGGTCAGTTCGTAAGCAGCTTTTCCTTCCAAAATTACGCAATTGACACCGCAGTGGGGAGCTTCGGCTTTACATTCCGCTTTCAGATGTTGCAGATATTCTTCGGCTCTTTTGGTGTAAGAAGAGGCCGATTTCTTGGCGATTTCGTTTGAAACGGCGGGAGTTTTTACCCAAACCAGATGCAAGGTACCTTTGGTTTTCAAGCCAATGGCTACGGCGTGTTTCAACGCATTCAGCGAGTTCTTGGAGAAGTCGATTCCCACTACAATATTTTTCATATCTCTTTATTTTTATGGTTAATAATCTTGGTTACAAAGATAAACTATTTTTTAACGACAACCAAATTAGTTTTATGAGCAATAATTTTTTTGATGGTTATTTCAAATATTTTCTTGAGAAAATGTTGTATTTCAAAATGCAGTAGATGGCGCGGAAGCCGTCTTTCCAGCCAATTTTCTTGCCTTCCTCGTACGTTCTTCCGTAGTAGGATATGCCCACTTCGTAGATTTTGATGCCTTTGAAACGGGCTATTTTGGCGGTTACTTCAGGTTCGAAGCCGAAGCGGTTCTCTTTAAAATAGATTTTCTTGATGATGTCGGCACGGAAGAGCTTGTAGCAGGTTTCCATGTCGGTGAGGTTGAGGTTGGTGAACATATTCGAGAGGAATGTCAGGAACCTATTGCCGCGAGAGTGCCAGAAGAAGAGGATGCGGTGGGGTTGGCCGCCCATGAAGCGCGAGCCGTAAACCACGTCGGCGTTGTCTTTAAAGACGGGCACCAGCAGTTTGTTGTACTCTTCGGGGTCGTATTCAAGGTCGGCGTCTTGCACCACAATGTAATCGCCCGTGGCCTCTTCAAAGCCGCGGTGCAGCGCAGCGCCTTTGCCCATATTGACGGGCTGGGCAAAATATTTCATATCCACTTCGGGATGAGCTTGCATATAGTTTTTCAGGGCCTCTTCGCTGTTGTCTTTTGAGCAGTCGTTGACCAGAATGATCTCTTTCTCAGCGCCGCCAACGAGTTGCACTGCCAGCACGCGGTCGAGGATCAGGTGGATGGTTTTCTCCTCGTTGTAAACGGGAATAACGATAGATAGTTTCATTGTTGTAATGAGTTATGAATATGCAAAAATAAGAAAAATCCATAAAAAAAGTGCTCCGAACGTTCGCCCGGAGCACTTTTACCATAATATGTATATGGCTTATTTGTATTCAGCTACAATACCTTTGATCATGTCGGGAGCCAAACGGCCGTAAACCTTGTCGCCAACCATGGCAACAGGAGCCAGACCGCAAGCACCTACACAACGCAGGCAGGTAAGTGAGAATTCGCCGTCTTCGGTGGTTTGGCCTACTTCGAGGTTCAACTCTTTCTTGAAGGCGTCCAGCACCTTTTCAGCGCCACGCACGTAGCAGGCGGTACCTAGGCAAACTGAAATGGGGTGTTTGCCCTTGGGAGTCATGGTGAAGAATGCGTAGAAAGAAACTACACCGTAAACTTTGGCGGTGGGGATGTGCAGACATTCGGCAATCAGTTCCTGAGCTTCTGCGGGCAGATAGCCGAGGTAGTCTTGAGTTTGATGCAAAACATTGATGAGTTCGCCCGGTTGATTATTGAATTTGTTGCAAATTTCAATAATTTTCTCACGAACTTCTTTCTTCATTTTAATGATTATCTTATCCATTGTTCTGATTTTTTCTTGTTACTAAAATTACTTTTTATCCACATCAACTTCCACGGTAGTTTGTCTGTCGAAGTAGTGCGTGTGAAGCAGTTCGTGAGACTTGTGACCGCAGGGTTCGCCAAGGTATTCTTTGTAGATAGCTTGGATTGACGGGTTTTCGTGAGATTTACGGATAGGCATGTTCTTGTCAGCACGGTAGATGGCTTCCCAACGAGCTTTGATGATGTCGCTGTTGCCATGGTGGAGAGGTTGACCACCACCGTCAATGCAACCGCCGGGGCATGCCATGATCTCGATGGCGTGGAATTGGCACTTGCCAGCCTTGATCTCTTCGAGAAGCTTGCGGGCGTTGCGCAAACCATGAGCGATACCGATGTTGAGTTTCAAACCGTCCACGTCGATGGTAGCGGCACGAACGCCTTCCAGACCACGAAGTTCTTCGAAATCAATCTTCGGAAGAGGTTTCTTGGTGATCACTTCGTAAGCGGTACGAACGGCGGCCTCGATTACACCACCAGTGGTACCGAAGATAACGGCGGCACCGGTAGATTCGCCGAGCGGGCTGTCGAATTCAGCTTCGGGCAGTGAAGCGAAGTCGATGTTAGCGAGCTTAATCAGGCGGGCCAACTCACGGGTTGAGATGGAGTAGTCAACATCCGGATTGCCGTTTACCTTGAACTCGTCACGGCTGCATTCGTATTTCTTTGCCAAGCAGGGCATTACTGATACGCTGACCATATCTTCGCGTTTGCAGTTGATCTTTTCTGCAAAGTAAGATTTGGCGATGGCGCCGAACATCTGTTGAGGCGACTTGGCCGTTGAAGGCAGCGCTCTCATTTCGGGGAACTGATGTTCGAAGAAGTTAACCCAAGCGGGGCAGCAGGAGGTCAGGATAGGCAGAGCCACATCCTTGTCGCCATTGAGGTATCTGGTCAGACGGCCGATCAGCTCGGTACCCTCTTCCATGATGGTCAAGTCGGCGCTCCAGTCAGTATCGAATACATAGTCGAAGCCGAGGGCCTTCAATGCGGCGGTCAGCTTGCCAGTAACGATGGTGCCGGGTTCCATGCCGAACTCTTCGCCGAGGGCAACACGAACGGCGGGAGCCACTTGTACGACGGTCTTCTTGGTAGGATCGGCGATGGCGCGGATGATCTTGGAGGTATGGTCAACCTCGGTCAGAGCACCAACGGGGCAAACGGCTACGCACTGGCCGCAGAAGGTACAAGGTGAGTGGTCGAGATGTTGGTTGAAAGCGGTGGATACCACTGCGGGGAAACCTCTTTCAATAGCTGACAGGGCACCTACGGTCTGCAGCTCGTTGCACATGGTCTCGCAACGACGGCACATAACGCATTTGTTCATATCGCGGATGATGGAAGGAGAAACTTCCACTTGGTATTGCGATTGAACGTGGTTGCCACCCATATAGGGGTTCTCGCGGATGCCGAAACGTGCGGCGAGGTCCTGCAGTTCGCAACGGCCGTTCTTAGCGCATTGCAAGCAATCGGCGGGGTGGTCGCTGAGGATCAGCTCGAGAACGGTTTTACGAGCGTTGATGGCGCGGATGGAGTTGGTCTTTACAACCATACCTTCCATACATTCGGTAACGCAGGCGGGAGCCAGGTTTCTGCGCTTTTCAACTTCTACAACGCAAATACGGCAGCCACCGGGTCTGTTATGAATGTCCAGACCTTCCAGCTCAAAATGGCACAGCGTGGGGATATCGATGCCCATGCTCTGTGCGGCTTTAAGAATGGTAGTCCCTTTCGGAACTTCTACTTCTCTGTTATCTATTGTTAATTTTACTGTATCCATTGATTCTATGCTTTATTATTTAATACTAATTGCGTTAAACTTACATTTTTCGTAGCAAGTACCGCATTTGATACAAGCCGACTGATCGATAGTGTGCGGGTTCTTAACGGTGCCCGAGATAGCGTTAACGGGGCAATTGCGTGCGCAAGCCGTACAACCTTTACACTTGTCAGGATCGATGATGTACTGCTTCAGAGCCTTGCATTGGCCAGCAGGACATTTCTTCTCGGTTACGTGAGCAACATACTCATCCCAGAAGTTGTCGATGGTTGACAATACCGGGTTGGGAGAAGTTTGTCCAAGACCGCAAAGAGCAGAGTCTTTAATAACGTGGGCAAGATTACGCAACTCGTCCAAATCTTGCATAGTACCTTTACCGTCGGTGATCTTGGTGAGAATCTCGTGGAGTCTCTTGTTACCGATACGGCAGGGAGAGCATTTACCGCAGGATTCTTCAACGGTGAAGTCGAGGTAGAACTTAGCTACGGATACCATACATGAGGTTTCGTCCATAACGATCATACCACCCGAGCCCATCATTGAACCGGCAGCAATCAGGTTTTCGTAATCAATAGGAGTATCGAGGAATTTCTCGGTCAAGCAGCCACCAGAAGGACCACCAGTTTGAACGGCTTTGAATTTCTTGCCATTCTTGATACCGCCACCGATTTCGTAAATAACTTCACGAAGGGTGATACCCATAGGAACTTCGATCAGACCTACGTTGTTGATCTGGCCGGCCAAAGCGAATACCTTGGTACCTTTTGATTTCTCAGTTCCGATGGATGAGAACCATTCCCAACCCTTGTTGATGATAACGGGGATGTTGGCGAAAGTCTCAACGTTGTTTACGTTTGAGGGTTTCTTCAAGTAACCTTCAACAGCCGGGAACGGCGGTTTGAAGGTAGGTTCGCCACGCAGACCTTCCATCGAGTGGATGAGGGCGGTTTCCTCACCGCATACGAAAGCACCTGCTCCGTATCTCAGTTCGATGTCAAAGTCGAAGCCCGAACCGAGGATGTCCTTACCCAGCAAGCCATATTCGCGAGCTTGGCCGATGGCCACTTGCAAACGGTGGATAGCCAGAGGATATTCGGCACGGATGTAAACCAAACCCTTGGTGGCGCCAATACAGAAACCACCGATGGTCATAGCTTCAATCAAGGTGTTGGGGTCACCTTCGAGGATGGAACGGTCCATAAATGCACCGGGGTCACCTTCGTCGGCGTTGCAGATCATGTATTTCTGATCGGCTTGGCTCTTGCGGCAGAGTTCCCATTTCAAACCAGTGGGGAAGCCGGCGCCACCACGACCGCGCAGACCTGACTTCTTGATCACGTCGATGGTCCATTCGGGGTCGTTCTTTTCCAAAACGGTAGCTAAAGCTTTGTAACCGTCACGTGCGATGTACTCGTCAATGTTTTCAGGATTGATGAAACCGCAGTTACGCAAAGCGATACGCAGCTGTTTCTTGTAGAAGCCCATGTGCTTCGAGTCATCTTTGTGCTCTTGCGTCTTGGGATCCAAGTATAACAGTCTGTTTACTTTTCTACCTTTGATGATGTGTTCCTTGATAATCTCTTCACAGTCGGTGGGTTTTACCTGTGTGTAGAAGGTGTTATCGGGGAGGATTTTAACGATGGGGCCTTTTTCGCAGAAGCCGAAGCAACCGGTACCGATTACCTGAACATCGTTTTCAAGGTTGTTTTCCTTTAACAGTTTTTCAAAATTCTCTTTGATAAGCGCACTTTGAGAAGCATGGCATCCCGTACCGCCGCATATCAAGATATGGTATTTGTAATTTGCCATTATTGTCTATTTTAAAATGTTATTTATCAATTTTCTCATAGTTGACAGGAATGATGCCTTCCAATAACTCGTTGCCGATGAGGTATTTCTTCACCAGGTCGGCAGCTTTGTCGGCGGTCAGGTATCCGAAAACAACAGGGTCAGCGCCCGGTTTCTTCACCTCTACGGTCGGTTCGGCATAGCAGTAGCCCATGCAACCGGTTTGGGTTACCACGGCGGCTACGTTGTTCTTTTGGCATTCGTCGATAATGGCTTCCATAGTCTTCTTGGCACCTGAAGCAATACCGCAAGTAGCCATGGCAACCTTCACTTGGATCACCTTCTCGGCGTTGTCGCCCATTTCGCGCAAATTCAAATCGGATTGAAGAGCTTCTCTTCTCTTTTTCAAATCCGCTAATGACTTAATTTTTTCCATACTTTTTGGTTTTGTAAGTGGTTGATAAATAATATGTTGTTTAACTAATAAATATTTACATGCACGCTAAAGCCATGCTGGCTATTAGCGTTGCAAACTTAAAAAATTTTTCAATCGAAAATATATATAGTAAAGAAAAAAAAGAAAGAGCCGTTTTTTCAGCGATTATCGTCTAAAAACGGCCCGAAATTAGGGGTGGAAAACACTTGTTTATTTTGTCTCAAAAATCAAGTCGTAAGGAGGTATTCCATAATGATATTTGTCGCTAACATGCATGTTAATCCTAAAACCGTATTTGGTTTTGGGTTTAAGGGGCTCTCTAAGCGGCACTTTGTATGTGTAGGCGTCTTCCCATGTTATTTTATCAAAATCCACAGGAAGTAAAGACACGTCACTTTGATCATTGACGCCCCAGTAAGAGCGCATGGGCGTAAACATAGGCTGAGAGAAGAAAACATATATGGACGTAACATTGGTATCGACCACAGCACCATTGGCGGGATAGGTAGCGACGACCCGAGGATGCAGCAATTGATATTTCGGCCAATAATATTTATCCATGAGAGTTACCACTTCGGATAGAAAGCCGTGCAGTTGGGGGACAAAGCTCTGAAAATCAGGATAAATATCTCTGTTTGAAGCAAAAACATCCATTAATCGCAACATCTCTTCAAGCCAAATAAAACCTTTTTTTTCATCGTTATGTATTCTTCTGTCCAATTCTACCGAGTCAAAAGTGTTATGCGTTTGGTAATAGTAAAATTCGCATAGTCGATTGATACCTTCATAAGTAAAAGCACCAGGGTCGCCGTAAGCATTAGCTCTCAAAACTTTTTCAACCTTTGTGTTATACAGGGTGTCGCATATTTCTTTAAAAAACGCTTCGTTTTGTTGGCAAATCGGTGAAGTATAGTTATGGCATATCTCATGGATAAGAGTTCGGAAGGTACCTTCACTGAATATAACCTCTCCCGAAGCATTGGTGAAGGGACAGGCTATAACACAATTGTTATATTTGTTTCCTTCCGCATCCTTTCTTAAAATCGCAAAATTGTGTACGCCATTGCTTGGGACAAGCCAGATGTTATCCATTTTATAAGGCTTGCCGAAAAAGTCTTGAAACCACGCTGTATCTATCTGGTCAACAAGTTTTTGAAATTCTTTTTCAATGGAAGCATAAAAACTTCGGTTGGAAAGGAAAAACTGATGAAACTTGGTGTCCTTGTAGAATTTGTTTAGCAGTTTGACACACTCTTTAAATTCGGCTTCGCTCCAATCCTCATCGTTTTTCTGCACTCCATATTCTTCGTGATTAACAAAAGAAAGCCACCTATGTGTTGGGACAATTCCTTTGGGAGTGATTTCTATATCGGCGGCCAATCCCGAAGCTTCACCTAAAACTATTACCGATCTTGGTTCGTAGCGTTGTCTTAGAAATTTGATGAGTTCGTGATTTTTATATTTCTCAAAATAATTATCAATATTCGCCATATAGTTGGCGGGGTCGGTATATACAAAAACATTTTTCCCCGTTAGGCGAAAAGCGATGTTGACTAATTCGAAGCGTTCGTCAACGCCAATATTTGTTTGCCCAAAAACTTGGTTCCCAAGCAAAATTAAGGCAAACACGATAATTTTTTGGATTTTTCTAATTGTGTTCATGGTTGAAAATATTTATGGATAACTATACATATTGTTCATTCCCCAGTTAAAGCGATAGCCATGTTCTCTGCCAAATTGTGCTTTGGCCTGCTCCACCCGCAATGGTATAATCCAATACTTTTTCCTAAGTTCATCGGTCTCATTGTCAGGAATAATGAATTGTTTCAAGCGGTCTTTATGAGCCATCAAATTGCCTATCCTAAAAAATTGCTTGCCGTATTTACCACAATCGCACTCTCTGTGTGAAATCATTGCTCCATCCAACATGTCGGCATATTCCCGAGGGTGGAGATTGCCTTTGGCAATTTCATCGTATGTAGCCTCAAAAATCTTCAGCGGGCAAGGATTATGGGCCATATAAACAAAGAACCACTTCTGTGCACAACTGCTTGAACCATTGACATCCAATTCCGGACAATCATCTTTAGGCATGTCCTCTTTTTTTATCCATGTTTTCTTTCCGTCAATTGAGATTTTCAGCATATCGGTTTTAAGGCCCAAACAGAGACTGTCGGCACCCATTCTAACCAATCTATTAAAGTTTAACTCCTCGTTTTGCAAATCTTTGTATAAGAGAGAATCATCCACACCTATCAATTTGGCACCAGGAAATCCATATTCCTTAATTTTCCGCAACAATTCCTCGTCCCACTGGTTGAAGCGGTCCCAATATTCAGCACCATGAGAACTGCGCCTGTATTTCATTTCTCTTAACACGAAACGATATGTCCATGCCAAATACTCCTGGTTGATGGTGGCGAGATACTGTTGTCGCACGGCTTGTCCCTCTTTGCTTCTAAAATAAGTAAGAAATTCCTTATATACAGTCAC
>JAEEGG010006328.1_pt1 | contig 27795 bp, 20 predicted proteins | sample 9134161 | NCBI WGS metagenome assembly JAEEGG01 (sample SAMN16246543, study PRJNA631951) | gut metagenome | biome: gut microbiome; feature: rumen; material: CR-attached | host: Bos | place: Iran: Karaj | collected 2018-10 | reverse complement strand
GCTGGCAGTGGTCAAGGCCGTCGGTGGTGTCTATCTGTCCGCTCACGCTTACGCAGAGGTAGCGCCGTGAGCCGTCGCCGCTGGGCAGCGGCGTGGGGTCGTTGGTGGTGGCAATGAACGAGCAGAGGCGCGGCGTGAGCGTATAGGCGGCACTGCGCGGGCGCCGCATCTGCACGTCGTGCTCGGTGAGCAGGCGCTTGATCTTAGCCTGCTCGCGCGGCGTCTTCGCGTTATACTCGTCAATGTTCACCAGGAGCATGCGGCAGAGCACGCGCTCCACCTGCTCGGCCGAGTCCATCTTGATGTCGTCCATGAAGTATTGGCGCAGCTCCCTGGGCAGCAGCATGCGGCAGAAGGTAGTCTTGTGCGTGCCCTGCGCCCCTATGAGCATGGGCACCACCGAGTTGCCGTAGCCGTGGCCCATGCCCAACGCCTGTGCGGTGAGTGCGAGCAGCCAGCGGTGGAAGTAGCGTGGCCAGTCGGCATAGTCGGTGGGCACGCGTGCGGCCAGGGCGTCTATGCGGTCGCGGCCGTCCCAGGCAGGCAGCTGCTGCAGCCAGTGGCGCACGGGGTGGTGCAGCGGCACGGCCGGGCGCTCTATGCACAGGCGCATGGCGTAGCTCCAGCTGCTGCCGCCGGCCTTCAGCTGCTCCACGGTGAGCTGGTTCAGCTCGCGCTCGTCGAGGGGACGCCAGTCGGCATCGCTGTCGCGCTCGCGCAGCTCCGTCTGCTGTGTCAGCACGTTGTAGCGCAGGTTGTAGCGCTGGCGCAGGAATGCCTCGTTGAAGCGCACCATGGCGGCGCGGTCGCTGCGCATGCGGTCGGGGACGGGGTGTGCGGCTTTCTTGCCTGGCTGGTCTTGGGAGGTCTCCGGGCGTTGTGCCGCTAACTGTACTGGCGGCTGTCCGGCAGTCGGTCCTTCCTCTGGCTGCAAGCTGGCAGGCTGCCTGGCTGTCGGCCGTTCCTCGGGCTGCAAGCTGGCAGGCTGGTCTGAGGGTGTGGCAGGGCGTTGGGGTTCATTACTTTCTTCTGCCGACTGGCGGCAGCGTTCGGAGTCATCGTCTGCCATAGGCTGATGGCAGCATTCGGAGGCGTCGCCGCTAGTGGTGGCAGGGTCCGTGTCGCGCCAGCATCGTGCCATTGTTGCTGTCAGGCGGCGGAACAGCAGGGTGGTAAACATCAGCAAGTGGCGCACAAAGAGGAGCAGGCGCATCAAGCGCATGGCGGCGCGCAGGGTGTAGATAGGATTTGTGTTCATAGGTATGTGTGTTTTTCAATCGGGCGCAAAGTTACGCCAGTCCGCATCGACTCATGAGGCATTAACACGATATTAACTCCGTTTCAACCATTTTAACACGGCGGTGGCAGTTCACCTCACCACGTACGCGCACAGGAGTGAATGCATCGTGCTACCAGTGCTACCCGAACACGAATGACTACTCACTTACGAACACGAATCACACGAATGAACACGAATAATTTCTAACTCGGCACCCCGTTTGAAAATGGTGGCCTCCCATGAAAATTTGGCGGCCATTTTTTCGAAAAAGTGACCGCCAAATATTTGTCCCAGGCCCTGGGACATTTCTCCGGCGCACGCTCGGGGCAGGGAGAAGCACTGCCACCACCCCATCCCCCTCCCCTACCCTTACAGGCCGTGGATACCTACGGGCACCCCGCAGTGCCATCGGTAGTACTAGTAGCATTGGTAGCACTGGTAGCACGAAAAAACATTCGCGCGCGCGTATCATACGCATACCAAAGCGCAGGGAGTCCATACGCGGTCATATTCATGCTGCCAAAAACGAATAAAAACTCATTTCTCACTATTACATTATTTGACAAATGCACCCTCACCCGACACTCCCTCCCAAACAGTGAGCACTGTTGGGGCGTAGCATCGGGTGAGGGTGCACGCAGCGAAAAACGTCCAAGCTCCTTCTGAGTCAGATACCCCGACGGTGGAGGGGAGTGAGGACTATTTTTCGCTTATAGTGTATACATGTTATTTGACAGCTGAAGGCAGCTCAAGCCACTTCACGTAGCAGAAGTCCTGACGGTGCGGCAGGTCCTTGTTCTTGGGATACATGCGCACGGCTGAACGATATTCACCTGCCTGCTTGGGCGAGAGCTCGGCCTCGAAGGTGTAGTTGTTGCCCTCGCAGCCCACAAGCTTCAGCGGTTCAATGCTGTAGATGCGCTCCTGCCCGTTCTTGTCGGTGAAGATGTTCACCTTCTCCAGTGCCACGGCATCGTCGAGTCCTTGCTCGTCGATGACATAGGTAAGGGTGTATTTAGTGCCTGTCTCGAGTCCGGTGGCAGGGATATTCCACGCTGACGACACCACACGGATGCCATCCCAGCGCTCGGCCACAGCCTCTTTCCACAGGGCTATCTCCTTGGCCTTGCGATAGCCGTCCTTGCTGATTTCCTTGAAACGCTTGGCTTCCTTCTCATAGAACTTTGAGTAGTAGTCGTCAAGCTGGCGCTTCATGGTGTAATGAGGTGCTATCTGGGCAATGCTGTTCTTTATGACCTTGATCCATCCTTCGCTGATGCCCTTCTCGTTCTTGTTATAGTAGAGGGGCACAATCTCGTTCTCGAGAAGTGAGTAGATGGTGGCTGCATCGAGCTGGTCTTGATAGCCTTGGTTCTGGTAGGTGCGTTTCTCGGTGAGCGCCCAACCGGCACCCTCGCGATAGCCCTCCAGCCACCAGCCGTCCTTCACACTGAGGTTCACTACTCCGTTCATCTCGGCTTTCTCGCCTGATGTTCCGGAAGCCTCCAGCGGACGTGTGGGTGTGTTCATCCAGATGTCAACGCCCGAGACGAGGCGGCGTGCCAGCAGGAAGTCGTAGTCCTCAAGGAAGATGATCTTGCCCTGGAACTCCTCGCGCTGCGAAATCTCGAAGATGCGCTTGATGAGTCCCTGGCCTGCGCCGTCGGCGGGGTGTGCCTTTCCTGCGAAGAGGAACACGACAGGACGGTCGGGGTTGTTGACAATCTTTGACAGGCGTGCCTCGTCGGTAAACAGCAGATGTGCGCGCTTATAGGTGGCGAAGCGGCGGCAGAAGCCGATGACCAGCGCATTGGGGTTGAAGCGCTCCATGATCTTGACTACACGCGAGGGGTCGCCCTGGTTCTTCAGCCAGGTGTCGCGGAACTGCACCTTAATATAGTCGAAGAGCTTCTGCTTCAGAGCCATGCGTGTGGACCAAATTTCCTCGTCGGGCACGTTGTAGATGGCCTCCCAGATGTTCTGGTTCGATTGGTCGAACATGAAGTTCTCGTCGAAATACTTTCCATAGAGCTTGCGCCACTCTGTGGCAGCCCATGTGGGGAAGTGCACGCCGTTGGTGACGTAGCCCACGTGATTCTCCTCGGGGAAGTATCCGTTCCAGATGCCGGAAAACATTTTCTGTGACACCCAGCCGTGCAGCTTCGACACACCATTCACCTCTTGGCAGGTGTTGCAAGCGAATGTGCTCATGCAGAACTTCTCGCCATGGTCGTCGGGGTTGGTGCGACCCATGCCAATGAACTCATCCCAGGTAATGCCGAGGCGCTGCGGGTAGGCTCCCATATACTTGCCGAAGAGACCCTCGTCGAAGTAGTCGTGACCGGCGGGCACGGGCGTGTGAACGGTGTAGAGGCCGCTGGCGCGCACCAGCTCCATGGCCTGATTGAACGTGAGGTGCTCCTCCTCAATATAGTCGCACAAGCGCTGCAGGTTGCACAGGGCAGCATGACCCTCGTTGCAGTGGTACAAATCCTTCTTGATGCCCAGTTTCTTCAGTGTGAGCACGCCGCCGATGCCCAGCAGAATCTCCTGCTTGAGGCGGTTCTCCCAATCGCCGCCATAGAGGCTGTGCGTGATGGGCTTGTCGAAGTCGGAGTTCATCTCGTTGTCAGTATCGAGCAGATAGAGCTTGATACGCCCCACATTCACACGCCACACGTATGCGTGCACCATATAATTGGTATAGGGCACATCGACCACCAGCGGCTGTCCGTTCTCGTCGAGCTGGCGCTCAATGGGCAGGTGTGCAAAGTTCTGTGCCTCGTACTTGGCTATCTGCTGTCCGTCCATCGACAGGCTCTGTGTGAAGTAGCCGAAACGATAGAGGAAACCCACGGCACACATGTCGACGTTAGAGTCGCTGGCCTCTTTCAGATAGTCGCCTGCGAGCATGCCCAGGCCGCCTGAGTAAATCTTCAGGGCTGAGTGCATGCCATACTCCATTGAGAAGTAGGCCACAGAAGGACGATTCTTGTCGGGTTCAACGTCCATATAGGCACGGAACATCTCGTAGACGGCCTGAATGCGCTTCATCAGCACCTTGTCATGGATGATTTCCTCCTTACGGTTGAAGGTAAGACGCTCCAGGAGCAGCACAGGGTTGTGCTTCACGTCGTGGTATAGCTCAGGATCAAGGTCACGGAACAAGTCGCGGGCCTCATAATTCCAAACCCACCACAGGTTGTGTGCAATCTCGTCGAGGCACTTCAGCTCCTTGGGAAGGCTCGATTTCACAGTCAGCTCCTTCCATTGTGGAGCATTGGTGTAGTCAGCTTTGATTTTCATAAATTACTAAACTTATTCTATAAATGCTAATTTGTGGCTTAGTTGTTAACTTACGGCGGCAAAGTTAATCAAATTTTCCCTAAAAACAGCAAAAAAAAGATATAATTTCTTCCACACAGTGCAAATATTGACATAAATTGTTAACTTTGCAGTGAAATTGAAAATGCTAAGCCAATGACCAGACAAGAACTTATAAATCAAATCAGAATGAAGCGGTCGTTTCTCTGTGTAGGACTGGACAGCGACCCGAAGAAGATGCCCCAGTGCGTCTTCGACCTTCATGACCCCGTGTTTGAGTTTAACAAAGCCATCATCGACGCCACGGCTCCCTACTGCGTGGCCTACAAGCCTAACTTGGCCTTCTATGAGGCTTATGGGCTGAAGGGCATGGAGAGCTTCGTCAAGACGGTGAACTATCTGAAAGAGAAGCATCCACACCACCTTGTCATAGCCGATGCCAAGCGCGGCGACATAGGCAACACATCACAGATGTATGCCCGCACTTTCTTTGAGGAGTACGACGTGGATGCACTGACCGTAGCCCCCTACATGGGCGAAGACTCGGTGACACCGTTCCTGCAGTATGAAGGGAAATGGGTGGTGCTGCTGGCGCTGACCTCGAACAAAGGCAGCGAAGACTTCCAGCTCACTCCGCTCCATACGCCCCTTGTTGGCAGGTGGGGACCAGGCAACTTTAAGGGCGAACGCCTATATGAGAAAGTGCTGAAAACCGCTCAGCAGTGGGGCACGGAAGAGAACATGATGTTCGTTGTAGGCGCTACGCAGGGAAGCCTGTTCAAGAATGTACGCGACATCGTTCCACATCATTTCCTGCTCGTTCCTGGCGTAGGCGCTCAGGGCGGCTCACTCGAGGAGGTGTGCCGCTACGGCATGAACGAAGACTGCGGCCTGCTGGTGAACAGCAGTCGCGGCATCATCTACGCCTGCAACGACGACCACTTTGCCGAGATTGCCGGCAACAAGGCTCGTGAGCTGCAGCAGCAGATGGAGGAAGAGCTGGAACGGCATGGGATTTGAGCGCAAGCCGAGGAAGACCGCCTTGCAGGCCATCCTGGCATGAACTATGGAAACGACTATGAAGACGATGATGAAAACGATGCCTACGAAGAAGGCTATGAAGATAAAGAGTATTAGCTTTGATGCTGGCAGCAACGGCAATGCCGCAGGATAACTTGCAGAAAGGGCCTTTCATCTTTGTATGTATAAATATGTAGCGACGACGGTCATGAGAGTACCATTGCCGCTACACTATTTGATAATAGTTCACACTCTTGTTTAACCGCTCAGCACGGTGTTTTTTCTTGGCTCTGTTGCAAATATCTATCTGCGCAGTGGCGGGATAGGCCCGTTCCTCGCCTCCCATTTTGACATACTCCAAAAGAAAAAGAGCAAAATGCTTGGCAGTGTCGAGGAAAAACAGTAAATTTGCACGGAAGATTAAAAACCACAAATTATAGACTCACATTCATATCAAACAAAAGATGAAGAACATCAGTTTAGACATTACAAAAGCTGCCTGTTTTTTACAGGCTGGCGCAGTAGAGGCTTTCGAGCCTCAGGTGAAGGCCGCACAAGAGGCGTTGGAGAACGGCACATGCCCTGGCAATGACTTCCTGGGATGGCTGCACCTGCCCACGGAGATTACCCCTGAGTTTATTGCTGAGCTGGAGGCTACGGCCCAGGTGCTGCGCGACAACTGTGAGGCCATTGTCGTGGCGGGCATCGGTGGTTCGTACCTGGGAGCACGCGCCGTTATCGAGGCCCTAAGCAACTCGTTCGCCTGGCTTATTCAGGACAAGGCCAACCCGACTATTCTCTTCGCTGGCAACAACATAGGCGAGGACTATCTCTTTGAACTCACAGAATATCTGAAGGACAAGAAGTTTGGCGTCATCAACATCTCGAAGAGCGGCACCACCACCGAGACCGCTCTTACCTTCCGTCTGCTGAAGAAACAGTGCGAGGCACAACGCGGCAAGGAGGAGGCCAAGAAGGTGATCGTGGCCGTGACCGACGCCAAGCGTGGCGCAGCCCGCACCTGTGCCGACAAAGAGGGGTATAAGAGCTTCGTGATTCCCGACAACGTGGGCGGCCGTTTCTCAGTGCTCACTCCCGTAGGCCTGCTGCCTATTGCCTGCGCCGGCTTCGACATCAAGGCCCTAGTAGAGGGTGCACAGCAGATGGAGAAGGCCTGCGCCAAGGATGTACCCTTTGCCGAGAACCCCGCCGCACAGTATGCTGCCGTGCGCAATGCACTGTATCAGAATGGCAAGAAGATTGAAATCATGGTGAACTATCAGCCCAAACTGCACTTCATGAGTGAATGGTGGAAGCAACTCTACGGTGAGAGTGAGGGCAAGGACAAGAAGGGCATCTTCCCCGCCAGCGTAGACTTCACTACCGACCTGCACTCCATGGGACAATGGATTCAGGACGGCGAGCGCACCATCTTCGAGTCGGTCATCAGCATTGAAGAGCCTGAGAAGAAACTGCTCTTCCCCGAGGACGAGGAGAACTTGGACGGCCTGAACTTCCTGGCCGGAAAGCGTGTGGACGAAGTGAACAAAATGGCAGAGCTGGGAACACGCCTGGCCCACGTCGACGGTGGCGTGCCCAACATACGCATCAGCGTGCCCAAGCTCAACGAATTCTATATCGGTCAGCTCATTTACTTCTTCGAGATTGGCTGTGGCATCAGCGGCAATGTGCTGGGTGTAAATCCTTTCAACCAGCCCGGCGTGGAGGCTTACAAGAAAAACATGTTCGCCCTATTAGACAAGCCTGGATATGAGGCAGAGTCGAAGGCCATCAAGGAGCGCCTGGCAAAGGAGCAATAATGGAAAAAGCAATCGAACAATATGTAGAAAAACATGGCTTTGAGGCACTTTGCCCCAAAGCCGTGCTTTTTGACATGGATGGCGTGCTCTACGACTCCATGCCCAACCACGCTGTGGCCTGGGAAGAGTCGATGAAGCAGTTTGGCATTGTGATGACGCGCGACGATGCCTATGCCACTGAGGGACAGCGCGGCGTTGACACCATTCGCCAGATGGCGCTGCGCCAACAGGGGCGCAACATCAGTGAGGAAGAGGCACAGAAGATGTACAACGTGAAAAGCCGATTGTTCCACCAGATGCACGAAGCCCCCATGATGCCTGGCGCGCTACAGCTGATGGCACAAATTCACGCCGACGGGAAAAGCATTGGAGTGGTGACTGGCAGCGGACAGATTCCACTCATTGAACGACTGCTCAACGACTACGGCAACTATGTAGACCGCAGCCATATAGTCACCGCCTACGACGTGAAGCAGGGAAAGCCGCATCCCGACCCCTACTTACAGGGGTTGGTAAAGATGGGAGGGCTGCAGCCCTTTGAGGCCATCGTTGTGGAAAACGCCCCTCTGGGTGTGGAGGCTGCCGTGGCTGCCGGCATCTTCACCATCTGCGTGAACAGCGGTCACCTGCCATCGGCCCTTTTTCAGGAGAAAGGTGCCGACATCATTATAGACAGCATGGAAGAGCTATGCATTACATGGCCTCTTCTTCAAGCTGCATTTTCAAATCATCGCGGTCATCGTCAGTGAAGCGCTGAATGTCCACATGTCCCATGCGGTCGATGAGGATACGCAGTTCGGTGGCCTCGTCGTCGACAGCCTCGGGATTGTTGATCCATGCCACAAACATCAGCCCTTCGTCGTCGGCCTTTACCATGTTAAGGCCCTCCAAGACCGCCTGTTTGCGGAAATCGGCACTCACCCAGTTGGCAAAGGAGTTCTTCGTGAACGTTCTGTCGAAGAACACCGTACTGTCGGCACGCATCACCTGGAGGTTGATTACATTGTCGTAATACTGCTGTCCGTTGGCACCCGCAACCATGGGCAGCGAGTCCACTGAATGTCGGTTGACGCAAACCTGATAGTGGCGCCCTTCCACCCATTCCACATCACGGCTGTTGGTTGATGCCTCCATGGCAATAGGGCCTGTGGGCTTGGGCTGTTCGTAGTCGGTGGTTATAATGTTTGTGTCAGGCGTTTTCTTATCTTTGCATGCAGTAAACAACAGCAGTAGCGCTGCGCTGAACGACATAGATATGATATAAGATAATCGACGCATATTATATGGTATTTTTCATTCGTTGTTTATTGATTCAGTCTCTTTCACCTATAGTCTTCTACAGAATGTGGTCTACAACCTGCGGTCTCACCCATTCATCGACATGAGGAACTCCTCGTTGTTGCGGCTCTGAACCAAGCGGTCGTACACGGTATTCATAGCCTCTATGGGATTCATCTCGGCTATGTATTTGCGCATAATCCACATGCGGTTGAGCGTGGTCTGATCCTGTAGCAGGTCATCACGACGTGTGCTGCTCTGCACCAGGTTCATAGACGGGAAGATGCGCTTGTTCGACAGCATGCGGTCGAGCTGTATCTCTGAGTTGCCCGTTCCCTTGAACTCCTCGAATATAACCTCGTCCATCTTTGACCCTGTGTCAACCAGCGCCGTGGCAATGATGGTGAGCGAGCCGCCGTTCTCAATCTTTCGCGCAGCGCCGAAGAAACGCTTGGGCTTTTGCAGTGCGTTGGCATCGACACCGCCTGTGAGCACCTTGCCGCTGGCCGGTGCCACCGTGTTGTAAGCACGTGCGAGTCGTGTGATGCTGTCGAGGAAGATAACCACGTCGTGTCCGCACTCCACCATGCGCTTGGCTTTCTCCAGCACAATGCCGGCAATCTTCACATGGCGGTCGGCAGGCTCGTCGAAGGTTGAGGCCACAACTTCGGCATTCACGGTGCGGGCCATATCAGTCACCTCCTCCGGTCGCTCGTCTATGAGCAGCATCATGATGTATGCTTCGGGATGATTGGCGGCTATGGCATTGGCAATGTCTTTCATCAGAATGGTCTTACCCGTCTTGGGCTGTGCCACGATGAGCGCACGCTGCCCTTTGCCTATGGGCGAGAAGAGGTCGACGATACGCGTTGACGGATTGGTGGTCTGCGGGTCGCCGGTGAGATTGAATTTCTCTTCGGGGAAGAGCGGCGTGAGATGTTCGAAGCTCACACGGTCGCGCACTTCGGCGGGATTGCGTCCATTGACACTATTCACTGTCGACATGGCAAAATATTTCTCATTCTCATGAGGCGGACGCACGCAGCAGTCAACCACGTCACCGGTTTTCAGCGAGTATTTCTTTATTTGCTGCTGTGACACGTAGATATCGTCGGGCGATGACAGGTAGTTGTAGTCGCTAGAACGCAGGAATCCGTAACCGTCCTGCATGATTTCAAGCACACCGTTGCCGGTGATAATATCGGAGAAGTCATAGCGAGCATTGCCATTGCCTGGCTGTGCCGACATCTGGGGAGCAGGCTGCATGACCACTTCCTGTTGTTGCGGAGCCAATGGGCGGTCGAAGATATCGACTGAAGGAATAGCCGCCTGGTCTTCTATGGGCAGGTCATGCACGATGATGAAGTCAGTTCCATCGCCAGGATCACCCTCCCATACATCTTCTGCCAGCATTTCGTCCTGTTCAATCATGGTCTCCGGCTCCCCGTCGGGCTGCTCATCGGCCAGATGGTGAGTCATCTTCTCCTGCAAGCGTTCCAGCATATCACGATCGGGCGTGTCGGTGCCTCCTTCATCCATCTGCGCAGCTTCAGGTACCACGTTTTCCGACTCGCTGTCAGCTTCGGCAACTTTAGCAGCTTCGGCGGCTTCAGCGGCAGCTATGGCAGCCAGCTCGGCCTTCGACTTCCGGCCACGGCGCTTGGGAGCCGCAGACTGAGCCTCAGCTGCAGGCTCCTCGTCTTTGGGGGTCTCGGCAGCCTCCTTATTATCCTTGTCTTCAAGGGGTTTCTCGTCCTCCTTGGCTTTCTTGGCTTTTGTCTTGGTGCTCTTTTTCTTCCCTTCAGCAGGAGCCGCAGGGACATCCGTGAACAGCGCCATCTGCTCGGCAGCCTTAGCCTTCTGCTCCTCGGTGTCGAGGTTGGAGCCTTCCTTTCCATTTACGGTATATACGTGGTCGGAGTCTTTTTTTGATATGCGTGTACGCTTTCTTTTAGCCTGCGTCTGCTCGCTGGCGGCACTTTCTATGGCAGCCTTGTCAAGAATGTCATAAATAATCGTTTCGAGGGCATCGCTTTGCGATACCTTCACGCCCATCTTCTCAGCAACAGCCTTCAGCTGGGTCACATCCATCTGTTCTAATTCTTGCTTTGTATACATAATAATAGTTGTATAGCCTTGAAATGTTTAGGGAAATGTAAAAAATGATGATTAATCGGGCTTCACGAATGGAAGCCTATCTGGAAATCGAGTGCAAAGTTACGAAAAAAAAATGTATTTCAGCCAACAAGTACTATTTTTTCCCGCTTGTTGTGATTTTTTAACTTATCCGTTCCAACAAGTAACTATTCAGCGATAGCTATATAGCAGTTGTCCGTGCTTAGAACAAGGCCCGGATAGCAGCGTATGGTGAGTTATTGTGTTTCTTAGTGGTCTCTACGATGGAGAGCAGGTCAAGAAAGGCATCTGCTCCTTTGTCGGAACGGAAAGTGCCAGAGTTCTTCATTTTGATCTTGACCTTTCTGATTCCCCTTTCACTTGCATTATTATCAGGAGGTATCGCAGGATTCTCAAGGAAGTTGAAGATATAGTCCCTGCACTTGATGAGACCTTTCTTGAGTTGTCCGAATTGCTCAGCCATGTGTTCAAGGTTTTCCGTCAGCAGCCCATCCAGCCTTATCAGCCACGGCTGCTTGTCGATGACGGCCTGCGGGTTCTCGTTGCGCTCGTGGACGGCCTCTTGCAGCAGACTTTCTACCTTCTTGGACCATTCCTGCTCTGTGTCCAGTTCGTTCAGGTACTGTAGCTCTCTCAGCAGGTGGGCCACGCAGACCTGATGGTTCAGGAAGTTAAGCGTAAAGTAGGCACTGTGGCGGTCGGTAACGGCAACCATTCTCTCAAGTGAGCTCCCGAAGCGGCTTTCCAATTCCTTATGCGAGCGTCCGCTCCCATGGAACAGGAGCGTGAAATAGACAGTCTGCGCTATCCATGTCCAGTCGAGCTTCTTATTACAATAGAGTCCGGATTCATCAAAGCCTACAACGGCAGACTTCATGATGCACTCCTTTATCTTCTCTATGGCGGGTGCGGCATTCTTTTTGGCCTCGTTAACCCAGTTCACAAACGAGCCCTGACTGATGTCCAGACCGAACACTTCCTTGAAGAAATTCTCTATACGACCGTAGGGCAGGAACATCACAACGCTCAGATAGACAACCAGCGACTTGACGGTGGCGTCATATACCACGGCATTGGAGCCGCGCTTGCGGGGAGCATGCGACTGGATGCGCTCGCCGCACTGCTTGCAGACCGTGACGTAGTGGCGGATCTCCTTTACGACAGGCTTCAGGTCGGGAATGGAAACGACCTGTGTCACATGGTCCAGTATACGCTCACAGTCCTCCAGCGAGGATCCGCACTTGGTGCAGTAGTTGGCCGACACGTCCTCGGTCTCATCTGGTGTCTGTGTCATCTTCAAGGTACTGCCCTCATGTCCCTTCTGTCCGCCTGGCTTCCTGCCTGTAGGCTTGCGTAGGGTCTTGGTGCGGCGGATGGCCTCGGCTTTTATGTTCTCTTTAGAGGGAGGGGTGCTGCTGTTGCCAGAGTTCTTCTCTGGAGTCTCGTATTTGGCAAGTTGCTCGCGAAGCTTCTCATTCTCTTTCTTCAAACTGCGGATTTCCTGATGCAGAGCCTCCGCATTACGATTAAGATTACAGATTTCGACATGCTGCGAGTCAATAGTCTCACGCATCAACCGCATCTCCTCCGTCATGGTCAGCAGTGCTTCCGATATGTCTGTAACCTTCTCGTTCACAGGTACAAAGGTACGAAAAATATCTGAGACCACCAAACTTTTTGGAAACTATTTTGGAGATATTTTTCTGATAATCAGGCGGTTGTACGAATCGGCCTTCTGAGAATCCAGCGAAAGAAAACATTCGTACCCCTATACGGGATTATAATCCGTTGGCGATATGAGGAATACTATTTATGGGCGGGATAAACTAATCGCTGAATAGTTACTCCAACAAACCTACAAAGATAATCAGTTCTCGAGGAGTTTCTGTGTAAGTTTACCGTCAAAGCCTATCAGGTTTTCCACCATATAGCACTGTTCGCCGTCAGGAATGCAGATGGTGGCATAGAAGTGAAGCCCTTGAGCGTCAGTATGGCTGAAACGAATATTACCAAGTATGGACTGGCTGAGGAAATCCTCAGGCACATCAGCAGCATACGCATGTTTGTTGAAGTCGCGTGTGAAGAGCCGCTGTCCTGACTTGAACACGCTCACATGTATGATGTTATCGTAGAACACTTTTTCCACAGCCACGCCATCAGGGGTGAAGGTGGTACGGGTAACGCGATAGCGGGTGGGATTGACGGTGACGTACCAATGGTAGCGCTGCCCATTGTGCATCACTACGGAATCGACGTTGACCACCTCTGTAGCAGAGATAACCTTCGGCTCCTCAGAGATAAACTCTGGCTGCACTGTAGCCACCTCGTCGGGCTTCACGAGTTGCACTTCGTCGCCCACACCGTTTTCAAAGCAGAAGTTGTGTTCCGTCTGCCTGACTATATGGTAAGTGTTCGTGCCCAGCTCAATAGAATCGTCTACGATGCGAAAAAAGGCTGGTTGGCTGGTGCCGTCAGCAAAGAAGATGGTGTCGCCGACTGCCTTCAGATAGGGTTCCTCAGTCACGGCGTCATGCCACACTCCCTGCAGCATGGCTTTCGCCTCGCGGTTCTCCTCACGCACTGTGACAGTGTTATCCTCCTGCTTCTGATCCTTAGGGCTGCATGAGGTGAAAGTGGTAAAGCATGACGTACAGAGAATGAAGAATGCTGCGCCGAGGTTTCTCTGCGCCACACCTATCAACTGTTTCCGCTTGCATGCAGCGGTAAGTGATTCTACATTCTTCATTCTTCAGTACCTACTATTACTTTCCTATGCAGTGGTATTCAAAGTCGTTCTCCTGCAGTTCCTCAATATCAAAGATGTTGCGTCCGTCAATGACGAGTGCATTCTTCATGGCTTTCTTGATAACGCCCCATGTGGGCAGGCGGAACTCCTTCCACTCAGTGAGCAGCAGCAGCGCGTCAGCATCGAGCACAGCATCATACATGTCGCGACAATAGATTATTTTGTCGCCAATGCGGCGCTTGCACTCGTTCATGGCTATGGGGTCGTAGGCCCGCACGCGGCATCCTGCAGCTAGCAGCTTGTCAATCATTACAAGGGCTGTTGACTCGCGCATGTCGTCGGTCTCAGGCTTGAACGACAGTCCCCACAGGGCAATGGTCTTGCCACTCAGGGCTTCCTCACTGCCAAAAGCCTTTACCAACTTCTCGAAGAGCACACTCTTCTGCCGTTCATTCACACGCTCCACAGCCTTCAGCACCTCCATGGAGTAGCCGTTCTGGTCGGCCGTCTTGATGAGGGCCTTCACGTCTTTGGGGAAACAGCTACCACCATATCCGCAGCCGGCATACAGGAACTTGCGGCCTATACGAGTATCAGAGCCTATGCCCGCGCGAACCATGTTAACATCGGCTCCCACACGCTCACACAGGTTGGCAATGTCGTTCATAAACGAGATGCGGGTGGCCAACATAGAGTTAGCAGCGTATTTCGTCATCTCAGCCGATGGGATATCCATAAAGATGACGCGGAAGTTATTGATGAGGAACGGCTTGTAGAGGCGCGTGAGTGCTTTCTTGGCTTTCTCGCTCTCCACGCCTACCACCACACGGTCAGGACTCATAAAATCTTTGATGGCGCTACCCTCTTTCAGGAACTCCGGATTGGAGGCCACATCGAAAGGCACGTCGACGCCACGTTTCTGCAGCTCATCCTCTATGGCCTGACGCACCTTGCGTGCAGTGCCCACAGGCACGGTGCTCTTCGTTACAACAACAATATACTTGTTGATGTTCTGGCCTATGGTGCGGGCCACCTGCAATACGTACTTCAGGTCGGCGCTGCCGTCCTCGTCAGGAGGAGTGCCCACAGCACTGAACACTATCTCCTGCTCATTGAGCACCGATGCCAGGTCGGTGGTGAACTTCAGTCGGCCTGCAGCCACGTTCTTGCGCACCATCTCGTCGAGTCCCGGCTCGTAGATGGGAATCTCGCCCTTCTGCAGGCGCTCTACCTTCTGTGCGTCCACATCGACACATGTCACGTTGACACCCGTCTCGGCAAAACAGGTGCCAGAGACCAGTCCTACATATCCTGTTCCAACTATAGCAATGTTCATCTTCTTTTACGATTTACGAATTTACCTTTGGGCCTTATGACAGTTCTGTCCACTTTTCACTATTCGGTAGGATGAAGCCACCTGTCAAAACAGCCATGCGTCCTTCAGCAGCGGCTGCTTCAGGTCCTTTTCGCTGGTAAGAACCTCAGCGGGGTCAATGGGCCATTCAATGCCCAGCTGCGGGTCGTTCCAGCGTATGCCGGCCTCGGCCTGTGGTGCATACACGTTGTCTACCTTATAGGTGAAGATGGCCTCATGGCTGAGCACCAAGAAGCCGTGGGCGAAACCACGCGGAATAAAGAACTGGTGTTTGTTCTCCTCGCTCAACTCCACCATGACGTGCTGTCCGAAAGTGGGCGAGTTGCGGCGTATGTCTACAGCCACATCAAGCACCTTGCCTTGGATGACACGTACCAGCTTGGCCTGTGAAAACTCGCCCTTCTGATAGTGCAGCCCTCGCAGCACGCCACGCGATGACTTCGACTCATTGTCCTGAATGAAGTCTACCGGGCCAATGTTCTCCTCAAATTCCTTTTGCTTCCAAGCCTCCATGAAATAGCCGCGTGCATCGCTGAAAACGCGGGGCTTCAGCAAGTACACCCCTTCTATAGCTGTCTTTTCGTACTCCATAATCTATTGTATTAGTTTCCCTACTAATAGGCAAATGAATAATAACGGTTGCAAAAGTAGGAAAAAAAAACGATATGGCGAAATTTATTTCCACAAAACAGACGAAGCGCCCCAAAAAAGCCTTATTTATCAAACGAACAACCTGCCCACCTGACAGACAACGGCAGAGACTACCCATGCCACGACGGTGGTATAGACAGCTGCGGTGAGGGCCCATCGCCATGAGGCCGTCTCATTCTTGATGGCGGCAATGGTAGCTATGCAGGGGAAATAGAGCAGTACGAAGAGCAGGTATGAGTAGGCCACGAGAGGAGTGAGTGTCTCCAATCCACCCAACACGCCAATGGTGCTGGCCACTATCTCCTTTGCCCCTACGCCGGCAATGAGACTCACGTCGAGTCGCCAGTCGAAGCCCTGCAGCGTGAACAGTGGTTCCACTAAGCGGCCCATATGGCCGATGAAGCTCTCTTCGATGGAGGGTGCCACGCCCATAGTGCCGAAATATCCCAGCGCCCACACAATGATGCTGGCCACCAGAATGACACCACCCATCTTCTTCAGATATTCCTTGCCTTTCTCCCACGTATGGCGGGCACAGGCCTTGGCCGTGGGCCAGCGGTAGGGAGGCAGCTCCATGACGAAGGGGGTGTCCTCGCCCTTAATGACAAACTTCGACAGCACCTTGCTCACCACCACAGCCATGACGATGCCCACGGCATAGAGCGAGACGAGCACCCAAGGGCGCCACTGCGGGGCGAAGAGCGTTCCCGTTATCATAATGTATATGGGCAGACGGGCCGAGCACGACATGAAGGGAAGCACCATCATAGTGATGATGCGCGAGCGGCGGCTCTCCACGGTTCGCGTTGCCATGACGGCAGGTACGTTGCATCCAAAGCCCATGATAAGTGGTATGAATGACTTGCCGTGGAGTCCCATCTTGTGCATCAAACGGTCCATGATGAAGGCGGCACGTGCCATGTAGCCCGAGTCTTCCATAAAAGAAATGAACAGGTACAATATCAATATTTGGGGCAGGAACACGATGACGGCCCCCACACCACCTATCACACCGTCGACGAGCATTGAGCGCAGCGCCCCTTCGGGCATGGCCGCACCTATCCATTCGCCCAGGCTTTCCACTCCTGCATCTATCCAGTCCATAGGATACTGGCCAAGAATAAAGGTGGCCTGGAACATGGCGAAGAGTATAAGGAAGAAGATGGGGAATCCGAAGTACTTGCTCGACAGCACCCGGTCTATGAGGTGGGTGGTGCGGTAGGTGTCTTCCTTTGTGCCCGTCTGATAGCCTGCCTCGGTCAGTGCGCCGTTTACAAATCCGTACTTGGCATCCATGATGGCCGTTTCAGCATCGTCGCCCGTCTCTTCAGCCACACGGGCGGCAGCACGGCTTCGCGCCTGCAGCATCTGGCTGACGGCGTCGGCAGGCAGCAGCCCTGAGAGCAGCTGTTCTATCTCCTTGTCGTTCTCTAAAAGTTTGATGGCCAGATAGCGGGTGCTCAGCGATGCGGGTAGCGCATGCTGCTGCTCCTCGTGCTGCTGCTTGAGCCACCGCTGAATGTTGTGTATGCCGTTCTCTATCTCGTGACCGTAGTTGATGTGCAGGTGGCGGGCATGGCGGTTTCGACCCTCATACACCTGAATGACGGCACGAAACAGCTCCTTCACACCCGTGCCGTTCTTAAACGAAGTGGGCACCAGCGGCATACCGAGGAGTGTGCTCAGCGTGTCAAGCTTAATGTGGTCGCCACGGCGTTCAAACTCATCGTACATGTTCAAGGCTCCTACCACGCGCAGGTCCATGTCCATGAGCTGTGTGGTGAGGTAGAGGTTGCGCTCCAGGTTGCTACTGTCTATGACGTTGATCACCACGTCGGGCATCTGCTCGTACAGGTGCTTGCGCACATAGAGCTCCTCAGGCGAGTAGCAGGAAAGGGAGTAAGTGCCGGGCAGGTCGATAAGGTTGAACTCATAGCCGAACATCGAGGCGTGGGCCTCACTAGCATCTACGGTGACGCCGCTGTAGTTGCCCACGCGTCCGTGTGCGCCGCTAGCATAGTTGAAGAGCGATGTCTTTCCGCAGTTAGGATTGCCTATGAGTGCCACGTTGATGGTTCGGCGCTCCTTCATGGCCTTGTGCTGCAGATAGTCGTCCTTGTGACCTTCGTAAAGCAGCGGACCGGTGTGCGACGGTGTCTCTTCGGCATTGGTCACCACCTCTATCATGTCAGCCTCCTGGCGTCGCAGGCTTACCTCATAGCCCATCACCTTGTACTTCACGGGGTCTTGCAGAGGGGCGTTCAGCAGCACTTCCACGGTTTTCCCCTTCACGAAGCCCATCTCCACAATGCGCTTGCGAAAGCCGCCGTGACCGTGTACTTTCACTATCACTCCATGCTGGCCTGTTCTCAGTTCCGATAGTTTCATCGCAATTTTTTTGCAAAGTTACTATTTTTCTGCCACAGTTGCAAGTCTTTTCTCACAAATACCTAAAAATGGGGATGCCGCGCTCTTCTGTTCACCTGTGTTTTCCCTTCATGGTGATGAGTGGAATAATCATCTCCTCCATCGAGATGCCCCCGTGCTGGAAAGTGTCGCGATAGTAGCTGACGTAGTAGTTGTAGTTGTTGGGATAGGCAAAGAACGAGTCGCCAGAGGCAAAGACGTAGCTCGTAGAGAGGTTGGGCGAAGGCAGTTGCGCCTGAGCGGGATCTTTCACCACGAAGAGGTCTTTCGAGTCGTAGCCCAGGTTCTTGCCCAGCTTATAGCGCAGGTTGGTGTTGGTGTTGCGGTCGCCCACTATCTTCACTGGCTTGGTGCAGCGTATGGAGCCATGGTCGGTGGTAACGATGACGCGGCAGTCGGTCTGTGCGAGCTGACGGAAGAAGGCACGAATGACAGAGTGTCGGAACCAGGAGAGGGTGATGGACCGGTAGGCCGACTCGTTGTTGGCCAGTTCACGCACCATGCGGCTCTCCGTTCGGGCATGGCTGAGCATGTCGATGAAGTTGAACACCACCACGTTGAGGTCGTTCTTGTAGAGCACCTTCAACTGCTGCATCAGGTGGTCGGCTTCTGCCGATGTGTTGATTTTGTGGTAGGAGAAGGTGTCGTGACGGCGGTAGCGCTCCAGTTGCGTACGTATGAGCGGCTCCTCGTTCAGGTTTTTCCCCTCCTCCTCGTCCTCGTCCACCCATAGGTCGGGAAACATCTTGGCTATCTTCACCGGCATCAGCCCTGAGAAGATGGCGTTGCGTGCATACTGTGTGGCCGTTGGCAGAATGCTGAAGTATAGCTCTTCGTCGATGTCGAACTGGTCGCCTATCTCCTGGGCGAGCATGCGCCACTGGTCGTAGCGGAAGTTGTCGAGCACCACGAGAAACACTTTCTCCTTCTTGTCGAGGAGCGGATAGATTTTGGTCTTGAAGAGCTGGTGCGACATCAACGGCCCGTCAGCGCTGCCCCCGGCAGGCTTCACCCAGTCCAGGTAGTTCTTCTTCACATACTTGGCAAATCCCAGGTTGGCTTCCTCCTTCTGCATAGCCAGCATGTCGGTCATCTGCGAATCGGTGCTGCTAAGCTGCAGCTCCCAGTGCACCAGACGGCGGTACACGTCTATCCAGTCGCGCCAGGTGCGGCAGTCCATGATCTGCATGGCTATCTGCTGAAACTGCTGCTGATACTGGCTCTGCGTCACCTCGGTCTCTATCTCGCGGCGGTGTATGTTCTTCTTCAGCACCAGCAGTATCTGGTTGGGGTTCACAGGCTTTATCAGATAGTCGGCTATCTTCTGTCCTATGGCCTGCTCCATAATGTTCTCCTCCTCGCTCTTCGTCACCATGACCACGGGCGTGGCAGGCGATATCTGCTTGATGCGCTGCAGCGTCTCCAGCCCCGATAGTCCCGGCATCTGCTCGTCGAGCAGCACCAGGTCGAAAGAGCGTTCACGACACAGGTCGATGGCGTCGGTGCCGTTGCTGGCGGTCGTCACCTCATATCCTTTCTTCTCTAAGAAGATGACGTGAGCCTTCAGCAGCTCCATCTCGTCATCCACCCACAGCAGTTGTCCGTTGGTCATAGCCTTCTCTCAGCTTTTAGCACCATGCATCTCTCACTCCACACTCTCCGCGTCGCTAATCACCTTCAGCAGCTGCTTCAGGCTCTCCTCGCTCTGCCAGCTGAAGTCGGGCAGCGCCATCACGCGCTTCATCATGGTGCGCTTCTCCTTGGGCAGCTTGCGGTTCAGCTCGCGCTCATGCACTTTTATAAACTCGCCGTTGTAGCGAATGAAGTAATGGCGAAACACGGGCATCTTCCAGTCTTCCTCGTTGTTGATGTCGATGGTCGAAGTTGACAGCTGGCCAGAACTCATGTCCAGGTTAGAAATGAGTACATTGTTGCGCAGGTTGCGCTCGTAGCTGTCCTGGTCGAACAGCTCTATGCAGTAGAGCGCATTGCCCTTCACTGAGTCGACGAAGTAGGCCAGCTGCTTGTCAATGGCAATGTAATTGCGGTCGCCCTCAAAGTCTACGGCCACGATGTTGTCCATGTTCGCCTCCATGGTGTACTCGCCGCTGAGAAAGAGTAGCGAGCTGTTCTTCAGGAAGACGTTGGTGAGCGACTGGCGGCTTTTGTGCCCGTCGGCAAAGGTGACGACTGAGGGGCGAAACTCTCTATACTGTGTGGCCATAAGTGTACGTTTCTGTGCCACTACGGTCATGGAGAGCAGGAAGAGCAGCACTGCAGAAATAGTTTTTTTCATTGTCTTGTTGTTTTAATATATTAAAAAGCTCATCGATTAGACGTAATCAATGAGCTTTGGTTTAATTTGCGGTGCGTACGAGGCTCGAACTCGTGACCTCCAGCGTGACAGGCTGGCATTCTAACCTACTGAACTAACGCACCAAAAAAGTGTAGGAACATTGGGACTCGAACCCAAGACCTCTTCAATGTGACTGAAGCGCTCTAAACCAACTGAGCTATGCTCCTATTTTTGCCCTTTGTGAACCCGAAGGGATTCAAACCCTTGACCTTCAGAACCGGAATCTGACGCTCTATTCAGCTAAGCTACGGGTCCTCATCCTGCGGCTTCTTCAACTAAGCGGGTGCAAAGGTAAGCATTTTTTTTTATACGTGCAAGTTTTTTGCCGAAAATTTTTCGTGATTGCAGAATTATTTGTAATTTTGCACGCACAATTGGTTGAACAACATAGAAATGAAAGCAAAAACACTGCTGCTCGCTGCCATCTTGATATGCGCCACAAGCTGCACTGAAAAGAAAAAGGCACACGAAGCCTACGTAGAAGAAGAAGAGGAACCCCTGCCAGAAAGGTATGAGAACGATGACCTGCCAAAGGCCGCCGACGAACTGTTCGACGACTTCGTCTACTACTTTGCCAGCAACGAGCGCCTGCAGCGACGGCGCATCAGCTTCCCCTTAACCATGCACAACGGCAAAGACACTGCCCACATAGAGGAGAGCCAGTGGCTGATGGACTCACTCTTCATGAAGCCGGGACTCTACACCATCATCTTCGACAAGCCTGAACAGCGCGAACTGGTGAACGACACCACCATCGACAAGGTGACGGTAGAGAAAATATTCTTCAGCGCCGACTCGGTGGCTCAATACTTGTTCAACCGCAACCAAGGACGATGGATGCTCACCGACGTCGTGCTGCAGCAGCTGGGCACCAACGCCAATGCACAGTTCCTGAAGTTCTACCGCGACTTTGCTGCCGACTCACTGTTCCAGCAGAAGAGTCTCGACAGCGAGATAGCATTCACAGGACCCGACCCCGACGACGACTTCGCACGCATGGAGGGATTCATCTCGCCCGACACATGGGAAGCCTTCGCGCCCGAATTGCCCAGAGACACTATATATAATATTGTATACGAGGCGCCGGCCAGCCTGTCACGCGAAAAGACCTTCGTGGTGTGCGGCATATCCAACGGACTCGAGACCGAGCTCACCTTCAAACAGAAGCGCGGCAAATGGAAACTCACCAAGCTGACAGAATAACACACAGATGACCTGCAAAGAAAACTACAGCCTGCTGGCGCACAACACCTTCGGCATAGATGCCTGCTGCAAACGGTTCATGGAGTACAGCAGCCACGACGAGGCACTCACCGCCGCCACCGCACTGAGCCAGCTCAACGAGCCGTGGATGGTGATAGGCGCCGGAAGCAACCTGCTCCTTACTCGCAACTACCAGGGCACCGTGGTGCACTCAGCCATGCGGGGCATCAGCATGACCGAAGACGGCGAGGGCAACGCACTGCTGCGCTGCGGCAGCGGCGAGACGTGGGACGACGTGGTGGACTGGACTGCCCGCAGGGGATTCTACGATCTGGTAAACCTCTCGCTCATTCCTGGCGACGTGGGGGCCTCGGCTGTGCAGAACATTGGAGCCTACGGTGCCGAGGCGGCGCAGACCATCGCACAGGTGCATGCCATAGACATCAGCACCCAGCAGCCCGTCACCCTACAGCAGCCTGACTGCCGCTACGGCTATCGCGACAGCCGCTTCAAGCACGAATGGAAGGGGCGCTACCTCATTACGCAGGTAGACTACCGCCTGCACCGCCACACGCAGCCCTGCCTGGACTACGGCAACATCAGGACCCAGCTGCAGCAGCAAGGCATTGAAGCAGCGCCCACACCCATGCAGCTGCGGCAGACCATCATAGACATACGGCGCAACAAACTGCCCGACCACCATGTAACGGGCAATGCCGGCAGCTTCTTCGTCAACCCCGTGGTGAGCCGTGAGCAGTTCCTGCAGCTGCAAAGCCAATACCCACAGATGCCCCACTATCACGTAGACGAAGCCCATGAAAAGATTCCCGCCGCCTGGCTCATAGAGCAGTGCGGATGGAAGGGGCGCCACATGGGGCGCGCAGGCGTGCACCACCGTCAGCCACTGGTGCTGGTCAACCTTGGCGGCGCCACAGGCAGCGACATCCTGCTGCTGTGCCAAGCCGTCAGTGCCGACGTGGCCAGCCGCTTTGGCATCAGCCTTCAACCAGAAGTAAACATCGTGTAGACCCCCAAAAGGAAAAATGATGACCATCACCATACTCGGAACCGGAACATCGTGCGGCGTACCCGTGATAGGCTGCCAGTGCGACGTGTGCCAGAGCCACGACCCCAACGACAAGCGGCTGCGCTGCAGCATCATGGTGGAGACCGACACCACACGCATCATAGTTGACTGCAGCCCCGACTTCCGACAGCAGATACTCCCCCACCCTTTCCGTCGCATCGACGCCATACTCGTCACCCACTCACACTACGACCACGTGGGAGGCCTGGACGATGTGCGCCCCTACTGCCAGTTCGGCCAGATCAGCGTCTATGCCAACGCCACGTCGAAGAAGGCCATGCTCCAGATGATGCCCTACTGCTTTGCCGAGAACCGCTACCCCGGAGTGCCGCAGATAGCCCTCAACGAGATAAAGGCAGGCGAGCCGCTCACCATAGGCGACATCAGCGTGATGCCCCTGCAGGTGATGCACGGCAAGCTGCCCATACTGGGCTTCCGCTTCGGCCAGTTTGCCTATATCACCGACATGAAGACCATCGACCCCTCGCAGGCAGCACTCGTAGAGGGTGTCGACACGCTGATGGTCAACGCCCTCCGCTTCGACAAGCCCCACCACTCCCACCAGCTCGTCGACGATGCCATTGCCTTCGCACGGCAGATGGGAGCACGACGCACACTCCTCACCCACATGTGCCATGACATAGGGCTGCACCACGAGGTGAACAGCCGGCTGCCACAAGGCGTGGAGCTGGCTTTCGACGGACAGCAGCTCAGCATGCCATAGACGGCGGTAGCCACTCCCCTCCCTTTTAAGTTGCTTGCCCCCCCTCCACACCTCATGAAGTGAAAAACAGCAAAAAGTTTTGTTCTTTTGTTCGTTTTGTTCTTCAGCAGTGTTTATGGGGGTTTTGAGAGATTTGTAAAGAAAAACTCTGCTTAGACACCCCTGCTACACCTGCTGCACACATGCAGGGAGAGTGTGCAAAAACGAACCGTCTCCGCGCTTCACAGTGCAGAGACGGGGTAGACTATGCAAATAAATTTACAGATGATTCTATTATCGGAATAGCTTAATAGCAAGAAGAGAGAGAGTTTAGAACAGTGGTCCGCTGCCCATGCAGCTGGTGGTGGTGAGCGCAGTCACTGCCGCAGTAATCATGGCCGATAGAATCTGCCATATACGCATCCAAGTGTTACCAGAGAGATTGAGCTTGCCCATAGTGATTAGAAGGAATTTTAAAGGTTAATTACGTTAACAAGAAATAGTGGCGAGAAATTTTCGACCTGTACGGCTGAAATGACATCTTGAGCAACGGAAGAACACGGACTGTTCTTGAAATGAAATAGGAAATACTACTTGCTTTAGAAACGAATTCCCATAATTATTATAATTTTGTCCACGAATTGAAATAATAAATATAATAATTTATGAGTAAAATTATGTCAAATTACGGCAATTCGTTTCCTTCAAAAACATTTTTTTCCTTACCCGTCCCTTAATTCCTTTCAACCGTACAGGGCGAGAAATTTTCTGCGGCGGCTCCGCGTGAAAAAATCTCGCCCTCACGTGTTTACGGACGGTCGTCGCCCTCGTCGTCGTCGCCGCTGGTGCCGGTGCTCAGTTGTGCTTCGCCACGGCGCACGGCCAGTGCCAGGTCGGTGTACTCGAGGATGGCCTCCTGGGTCAGTTCCTTGCGGGTGACCTCGCCGGTGGCGACGGCGGTCAGCTTCACGCACTTCACGTGCTTGGTCAGGTCGTAGTGCTCGGCATCCTGTGCGCCCTTGCTCACGATGGCGGCCTTGAAGATGGCGAGGTCGCCTATCTTCACGGGCTGACCCAAGAGCATCAGCTCCTTGATGCAGCCCACCATGTCGGTGAGCACGCCCTTGATGACGCCTGCGGAGTAGGGGGTGTTGTGGTCGCTCATGTGCTGAGCCAGCTCTTCCAGCCCGATGGGCTTGCTGTTCTTGCAGCGTCCGTAGACGAGTCCGAAGTTGGCGGAACGCTCGTTGTTGTTGCGGTAGAGGTTAATCTTCAGTGACATAGTAGAAAGTGTTTTTCAAGTGGTTGATATGATACGGAACAATTCTCGAAGTGTCTTCGCTAAGACACTTGCAAAGGTACAAATAACTCTGTATCCTTGCAAGTGTCTTTACATATTTTAACGCAAAATATTCACTTTTCTTGCATTAAAAACCGCCCTTGGCGGCATCGTCGCGGCAGAGCTGCCAGCCGTCGAGCATGGCAAAGTAGTCTTGGAAGGCAGCGCCGTTCTCTACGATGGCCATGGCTGCACCCAGCTTCAGCCAAGCGGCGCAACGAATGCCGGGGATGGGCATGGGGTCGGCAGGCTTCAGGCCTGTCATGGCGCACACGCGGTTGATGTAGGCGTTGGTGTCGTTGTGGTCTTGCGGCGGTGCCCATCGCATGATGATGGCCTGCGGCGTGGTGCAGTTGTACTGATAGTAGTAGGTGCGGGTGAGCAGCCAGAAGGCTGCCCTCCACCCATACATCATGTCTTCAAACTGGCAGAACTGTGCATCCGTCTGCGTGTTACGCATTCCCTTCCACACGGTCTTCGTGCGGCGTATGTTCAGCGGGTTGTTATTGCGCAGCCCGCGCGGTAGTTTGTATTCGCTCATAGTCTTTCAATCTTTTTACGGTATTCGTTATCGTTAATCCTTTCAATTAAGCCGTCCTTCAGCCAACGTGCAAGCAATGTCTTTACATTATACTTACTCTTTACAGCACTATCGGCCATGAGCAACTCGATTGTTATCTCCGTCGGCAGACGGTTGAACAATTCACGCGTCTTATACCTGTATGCCCTGGGCTGAAACGCCTGTGCCTCGCGGGCGAGGGCATCCATCACCATCTGTCCGAACATGTGCACCTGCATCTGCAGGCACCAGTCACCGATGAGGCGGGCAAACTCCAGGTCGCTGTCGTCCACCATGAGGTCTTCGCCCTTCTTGGCGGCGTCGAGCTGGCGCAGCACAATGCGCACCAGCGCATAGCGCATCATGATGACGGGTATGCGCTTGCGGAAGTAGTCGAGACAGCGGTCTTGCTCTATGCGCGCCTGCCGTGTGAGCTGCTCCTCATACTCATAGCAGAAGTCCACCAATCGCGGCACGCGCAGTTCACCCTTCACCTGCTCCAGGTCGTAGCCCAGTGAGCGCAGCAGGCACTCCCGCTCATGGTTGCGCAGCACCTTACGGCGCTCTATCATCACATAGTCGTTGGCAGGCATGAGGAACAGCGCTAAGCGCGTCACCAAGCCGTCGAGCACGTTCTTCGGCGTAATTTTCCTCGACATACTCTCCTGCGTGCCGCTGATCACCTGATTCCAATTTATTTGCATAATGCCGTTGGTGCTTTCGGCGTTGGCGAAGTCCACACCTGCCTTCTCATTGTGGAAGCTCTTCAGCTCGAGGTCGCTCTTGCCAGCCCATGAGCCTACCTGCGAGCGCAGGGCGGTGGCGAGCTCGCTCTCCACGGTGATGAGGTGCATGTGCAGCGGCTCGTTGGTGGCGGGGTCGGTCACGTCATTATCTACGGCATCCTGCAGTCGACGGTAGAGGATGGCGTTTGAGGTGGTGGAGGGGCAGTAGCGCACCACGGGGTGCGGCATGTCGGGCAGCTTTTCGTTGGCCTTTCTTGCCTTCTGCTTCTCCTTGTACTGCCTTTCGGCTTCACGCCCTACGCGGTCGGCACTCTGCATGGGCGCCATGAGAAGGCTGTCCATGAGTGTGAGGAAGCTCTTGCCGCTGGCGGCTGCGCCTACTATGTAGACAAGGTAGCTCAGTCGGTAGAGACGGCCGTCGAAGTGCTCCCACCATGTGCGGGTAAGGTAGGTGCCAAGCATGGCACCTGCCGCCAGCACGCCCGCCAGCTTCAGGCGGTCGGGCAGGTCGGCTACAGCTTCTCGCAGCCCTGGGCTGTCATTAAGAAGAGGTATAAGTTTTCGGGCATAGCCTTCGTAGTCGATAGCAGGTACTTCCTCAGCACCTTCAGCCCCGTCGGCATTGGCAGCCAGCTGTACACCAGCATGCTCCAGCACAGGGAGGAAGCGCTTTGGTAGGCGCTGCCACATAGACTTGGAACAAGCATCAGCTGCAATACGGGTGAGGTCACTCTGTCCGTCGGCGTCACTGACGTAACTCTTTCCCAGATGATGCTTCTTAATAGCCCTTTCGACCATGTGCGGGTTGTTGTCGCAGATATACCTAAGGTCTGCAGCCAGTCGGAGCAGCACGCGGTGGCGGTCGCCCACACTGGGCTCTCCTCCCTCAATGAGCTGGAGCCATGAGTTGATGATGGTTTCGTACGATACGCCATGATAGCCTCGGTTTATGATTTCGTCTAGTTGTCCGTCGGGTTGAACGTTGTCAGCTCCACTGCCTTCTGCAGCAGTTCCGACAGGCGTGACAGCCCCAGTGCGGGCATCATGAACAGAATGAGCAGCACCGTTACTGTTGCCTTGAGCAGTGCCGCCAGTGGGTTGGCTATAACCTTGGCGGTATTTATCGCCATATTTTTCATCGAATGTTGGGTTTTCATAATTGAACAGTTTGTCTTTGTTAATAAATAGAATGTCATCGAACATGGGGCAGAAGCTTACTCGGCTTGCGTCCTTGCAGCTCTGGTCGGCTTCCACGCCCAGTTTGTTGGCCAGCCACTCTTGGTTGTCGGCCAGGTTGCCGCGCTCGGCATCGGCCACCGCCACCAGGCGCAGGCCTTGGCCTGAGGGGGTGATGTGAACAAGGAGCACACCCAGTGATTCAGCCCATAGGCTGATGGCCTCACCATTTTGATGGAAGTGGCCGTCTTCGAGCAGGTGGTCGAGGTAAGGTTTCCACCAGCTGTGGAACAGCTCTGCGGGCTGTTCCACGTGGTCGATGTCGAGCATGAAGAGCCCGTTGAGACGTGCAGCTGCCTGCTTGCGCCAGCTGCCAAGTGTGCCCTTGCCGCCACGGCTCACGGTCTCGCTGAAGCCGCTGCACTGCCATATAATCATGGGCAGCTGGCGCTTCAGGCGGGCTATCTGCGCCTTGCTGTCGGTAGTGGTGTCGGCCTTCAGCTGGCGCACCATTCGGATGATGGCCAGCGTGTGGTCATCGATGATGAGCTGAGAGAACATCTGCGATGT
>JAEEGG010006327.1_pt1 | contig 27797 bp, 20 predicted proteins | sample 9134161 | NCBI WGS metagenome assembly JAEEGG01 (sample SAMN16246543, study PRJNA631951) | gut metagenome | biome: gut microbiome; feature: rumen; material: CR-attached | host: Bos | place: Iran: Karaj | collected 2018-10 | reverse complement strand
ACTTCATCATCACGAATCGAGAGGGAAAATTAGAGCTATCGCTTAATAACAATTACATACCCAAGGTTAAAATCAACAAAGATTTCACCAAAGAGTATCGTTTTCTGAGTCAGGAGAAAAACGACAAGCTCCGTGCTGATGCAGAAAAATTCCTCAAGGACAACCTCGATAACGCAAACAACTTCATCAATTTGCTTTCGCTACGTGAGATGATTTTGTACAACACCATGTACGCCATCATGGACATGCAGAGGGCATATTTTCTTTCCGGCAATGAGATGGATCTTAAGCCCATGGTGCTGAAGGATATAGCGGAAAAAGTAAACTTGGACATTTCCACGATTTCGAGAGTTACCAGCAGCAAATATGTGCAAACTCCTTTCGGTATTTTGCTGATTAAGAATCTATTCTCTGAAGCCGTCGGCGATGAAGATGTCTCCTCCAAAGCCATCAAAAAGATTCTGTCTGAAGTAATTGCACAAGAAGACAAGAGCAATCCCCTACCCGATGAGCAATTATGCGCCATCTTAAAAGAAAAAGGCTACGACATTGCCCGCCGCACAGTAGCCAAATACCGCGAGCAGTTAGGACTGCCCGTGGCCCGGCTGCGTAGGGAAATCAAGCTATAGTTTAATAGGTGGGAGGTAGAAGGTGGGAGGTAGAAGGTGAAAAATAAGAAAATCAAGCTATAGTTTTTTAAAAGCAAAAAAAGCTCATTCCAAATCAACCAACAAATTTTTGATAAAATGGACACAAACTGGCTCAGCAGAACCGAACTGCTGTATGGCAAAGAAAAGATAGAACGACTGCAAAAAGCCCATGTTTTGGTGGTGGGTTTGGGCGGAGTGGGCGCATACGCCGCCGAGCAACTCTGTCGCGCCGGTATTGGCGAGATGACCTTGGTAGATGCCGACACGGTGGAACTGACCAACCTCAACCGCCAATTGCCCGCCTTGCGCTCCACACTTGGAAAACCTAAAGTAGAGGTTATCTGTCAGCGGATGAAGGATATTAATCCTGACATCATTTTGCATCCCGTCCACGAATTTATCCGAGATGAACGTACTCCAGAACTGTTGGACAGTGCCAAGTTTGATTATGTAGTAGATGCCATCGACTCCTTATCGCCTAAGGTATATCTCATTTATTTTGCCTTACAACGGCAAATGCGACTGGTATCGGTGATGGGTGCCGGGGGTAAGATTAATCCTGAGCTGGTCAAAGTTACTGACATCAAAAAAACGCATCAGTGCAAGTTAGCGCATGCCATCCGCAAGCGACTGCACCGCATGGGCATCACCACGGGATTCAAAGCGGTTTTCTCGCCCGAGCCCGTCATTGAAGAAGCCATTATGATTGATGCCAATCCTGACATCAACAAGCTATCAACAGTCGGCACTGTTTCCTACATGCCCGCCATTTTCGGCTGCCATGCCGCCGCTACAGTGATTAATGATTTATAATGATTTATCCTTATCACGATTATCACAGAATGAGGTTGTCAAAATTTTTGACAACCTCATTCCAACTATTAACTGTTAATTATTAATTGTCAACTATTTACTGTTCCACCACCTTCCTCTCCGCAATCCCATTGCTAACCACTGTTATCACGGCAAAGGCGGCCCAGAAGGGCAAGGAGAGTTTATCGGTATCCAAGAAGTTATTGAGAAAGCCGTGGATGAAATAGCCCACCAAGGCCAAAGTCATACATAGTGCCAATGTCCTGCTGAGGCTGTCGCTGGCACGGCTATATGCACGAATGCCTGAATAAAGGCTGGTCACCAACAAGGCTAAAACAGTCAACAAACCCACAATACCCGTTTCGGCACAAGGGCCAAGATACTCGCTGTGGGCATTGCCGCCATCACCAAAATCGGTAGAGATAATAGTCTGATATTCGGATTTTTGAAATGGTGCATACTCAAATTGATAGGTCCCTGGACCCCAGCCTAATACCGGGCGTTCCTTGATCATCCCCATAGCGGCAGTCCAGCGATTCAAACGCTCCACATTGGAAGCGTCGGTGCTGATATTGGACATGGACTGGATATGCTCCACCAAATCTCCTGATGTATCCTGGCTGTTTCTTCCCATTCTGTATAAAATATCATCAGAAGAAAAATAGAAAAGCACACCCAAAACAGCAACAGTCATTACCAGCCAAGAGAACTTGATTTTAAGCTTCATCACCAGCCATACGCCCAACATGGCAATGACGCTCAGCCAAGCGGCACGGCAATACGACAAGTACAAACCTGTCAATAGGATAAGTCCGCACAGCAGATAAAACCACTTCTTTCCTTTCTGTTCGGTTTGAAAGAAAAGCCCTGCCACAATAGGAATAAAGAATGCCAAGACAGCCCCGTACGCCGTGTGGTCATTATAAAAAGGTGTCATTACCCAATGTCCACTATGTTCAGTAAATCCCATAATGGCATGGTGGATAGTGGTATAAATCACCACTATGACAAGTCCGACCGTATAGCAATCAAGAAATTTCACAGCATTTTTCAAATCATTCTTTATCAATTGAATAACCATAAAATAGCAGGAGGTGATAAACCAAATTTTGGAGGCCAAGAATTTGAACGACACCACGGGTCGCTCGCTAGTGACACAAGTCATAAGCATCCATATCAGATAGGCATACACCGCGATTGAGATGGGATGCAATGCCCAACGCTTGTCCCATTTCAGATCATATAAAAGCCGACAAAAAAACAATAAGGTGAGCGCAATCATAATAAATTCCGAAGGCATGGAAATGCCCAATTGGAATTTCTCGTTGTTCATCACCACAGACAAAGGGGTGACGAAAGCCATGACATACATCAGCCAATTTACACGATAAACCAAGAGATACAGAACACCGACAACCAATGCAATCGCCGGAATGAAGAAAAACTCCTTCTTCCAGATACAATACAGGTTGACCAGGAGGTAAATCCCGACACAGGCCCACAGAATCAGTTTATTGCGTAGCTCTGGCTTCATGAAACACGATTCTCTATAGTTGTACTATATTTGCGTCACTACCCCGGCCTTCGGCCATCACTTCTAAAGAAGGGGAATTTTTTATTCTTCTTTTTTGGACGACTCAATTTTTTCGATGGTCAGTAGTACGAAGATTGAAAGAATAAAGCTCGCCAAAGTGGAGAATATCACAATCAATGATTTCTTGGGATAAGCTTTTTTATCAGCGGGGATAGCGTTTTCAAGCACAAATTTTACGGGTACATCGGTACTTAAATCGGCAATGGCACTCATCATTTTGGAGCGGCATAATGCCTGATATTCTCTGAAAAACGCCTGTTCCTCATACAAAGTGAGCGAACGCGGACCCCAGGTGGACAATTTTTCCATCTCAGCCTCCAAACGCTTCATGCCGGCCGTATTTCCTTGAGACACCGCGATGGCGTACTGTTGCATTACCCTTTCCGACTGGGTTTGGAAATCGAAAACGCCATTTTCCATCACAATCTTAATGGAATCATCAATCCGTTGAACTTCGGCATCCACCACTTCCAACTGTCTTTGTAACAATTCGTATGCCGCCTTGGTCCTTTCCTGTTCAATCTTGTTTTTTACCGTATCCAATTGAGCGATAATCTCATTGGCCATATCTGCGGCTAACTGCGGATCCCTGTTCGTCACCGTCACCGAGATAGCCCCATACTGGGTTCTCTTGATATCAATATCGCTTTTCAGATATTTGTATATCTTGGTCTGACGATGAGCTTCTTTCTCTCCAATGCCATAATGCGCATACAAATCAAACTTCTGAATCAGGATATCCTTGATTTCACGAGAGTTGAGGATCTGCATCATCTGTTCGGTACCCTCCGCTTCTGCGTAAGCTTTCATGTCCAAACGCTCATTGTAGTTTTCCTCGTTCAGCAAGATTTTCGCCACAGAATTGGTTCGCGGGGCATAGACAATGGCTGTGGATTTGAACTTGGGCTTGATCAAAAATGACACTATCAACGACAACACTGCGGTGACCAGACACACAAGGATTATCGTCTTACGCCATTTCCAGACGAATTGCACCAAACTGAAAGAATTGAAATTCTCTTTGTTTTCTTGTGACATATTTTACTCTTGTTTTGTATTTACACTGATACATAATTCCTGCAGCTGTGCATCGGAAATGGTTGACGGAGCGTCAATCATCATATCGCGACCCGAATTGTTCTTCGGGAATGCGATGAAGTCGCGGATGGAGTCGCAGTCGGACAGCACCGAGCACATTCTGTCGAAGCCGAAAGCCAGACCTCCGTGTGGGGGTGCTCCATATTGGAAGGCATTCATCAGGAAGCCGAACTGTTTCTGAGCCTCTTCGTCGGTGAAACCTAACACCTTGAACATGCGGTTCTGCAACTGGCGGTCGTGGATTCTGATAGAGCCACCACCCACCTCGGTACCATTGATGACCAAGTCGTAGGCATTGGCGTTGACTGCTCCCGGATCGCTTTCGAGAATAGCCTCATGCTCCGGTTTGGGAGCGGTGAACGGGTGATGCATCGCATAGAAACGCTGGGTTTCCTCATCCCACTCCAGCAAGGGGAAGTCAACAACCCACAGCAACTTATATTCACCAGCCTTGCGCAAGCCCAAACGAGTACCCATCTCCAGACGCAGCTCACACAGCTGTTTCTGAGTCTTCATGCGAGGACCCGACATAATCAGAATCAAGTCACCAGCCTCGGCGTTACACTTGGCTGCAATGGCCTTCAGGTCGTTCTGGTCATAGAACTTATCCACTGAAGATTTGAAAGTGCCATCCTGGTTGCAAAGCACATACACCAAACCACCGGCACCCACTTGCGGACGACGGACGAAATCCACCAAGCCATCCAGCTGCTTGCGAGTGTAGTTAGCACAGCCTTTAGCCACAATACCTACTACCAATTCAGCCTCGTTAAAAATCTTGAATTCCTTATGCTGAGTCACATCATTCAGCTCCACAAAACGCATGTCGAAACGGGCATCGGGCTTGTCGGAACCATAGTATTTCATGGCATCAGCCCAAGTCATTCTTTCAATAGGATCAATATCTATATTTTTGATTTTTTTGAAGATATGCTTAATCAAACCTTCGAAAGTATTGAGAATATCCTCTTGTTCCACAAACGACATCTCGCAGTCAACCTGGGTAAATTCCGGCTGGCGGTCGGCACGCAAATCTTCATCGCGGAAGCAGCGCACAATCTGGAAATAGCGGTCGAAACCTGATACCATCAACAGCTGTTTGAAAGTCTGCGGGGACTGCGGCAGAGCGTAAAATTCGCCTGGATTCATACGTGAGGGCACCACAAAGTCGCGGGCACCTTCCGGAGTGGACTTAATCATGAAAGGCGTCTCAATTTCCACAAAACCGATGTTATTCATGTAATTGCGGATTTCGATAGCCAGTTTGTGACGGAACAAAATATTGTTTTTCACCGGATTACGGCGCAAGTCAAGGTAGCGGTATTTCATACGCAGCTCGTCGCCACCATCCGACTCATCCTCGATGGTGAAAGGCGGGGTCATGGACTCGTTCAGCACCTCCACTTCCGAAGCGATGATTTCGATGTCGCCCGTAGGGATATTTTTGTTTTTGCTGTAGCGTTCTGCCACAGTACCTGTTACGCGAATCACCCATTCGCGACCGAATTTCTCCACCTGCTGGCACAAAGCCGCATTCGTTTCGTTATTAAAAGCCAACTGCGTGATACCATAGCGGTCGCGCAAATCGATGAAAATCATTCCGCCAAGTTTACGGACTTTCTGAATCCAGCCGCACAAAGTAACGGTCTGGTTGATATTTGTAGCGTTCAGTTCACCACAAGTGTGTGTTCTTAACATGAGTAAAGTTTTTTATTGAATAGTTATTTTATATGATTTCGAATGATAGCTGGTTTCCGCGCTGCCGCCTCTGTCCATGGCTTTCACCGAGGTCGAGTAGCTGGTTCTCAGCAGGTGGGCATCGTATGTGCCCGCTTTCAGTTCCTGCAACATACTCGCGCTAACCAGCAGATTATTATTCTCTGCCACCTCGGGGGATATTTCATACTGATGGTCATCCTTTGTCAGCACCAAGCTGATGGTCTCGTCCTCGGTCAAAGGCAATCCCTTATATTTCACAAGATTATCCTGATTTCTGCTCAGACTGACATCTGCCATCTGGATAGACTTTATGTTCAGCTGATTGGAAAAAATCCTTCCTTCGTCATTGTTATAACTGAACATCACATTCTCTGGACATTCAGCCACATCCGTCTTTTCAAAGAAATAATAGCAGGGACGTTCCTTGTCGGACATCTGTTTCATCGCATCCTGATTGAAGAACACATAACTGTCATCTGACAATTTTATGAATTCGCCCGACTCATTATCTTTTTGGAAAGTGACTGTAGCCGTTAAGCTTTGTGTTGCCGCATCATACTGAGCGGAATAGGAGGGAAATATAATTCTTTGTTCTACTTTGTTAGATTTAATGCATGGGGTACATGCACTCAAAATCAAGCTTAAAGTAAAGAACAGCAATATTTTATGATGTACAAACTTCATGTAAAATTAATTTTATTCCAAAATATATAATAAACGACAAAAATACAAATAAATTATGGATGTTGTCATTTTTATGTCGCAAAAAATGCCCCTACCCTTTTTTCTCCAATATTTTCACTACCTTTGCAGAAATTTTGTGAAGATGAAATGCAACTACCACACTCATTGTACTTACTGTGACGGCAAGGAACCGATGGAGCTTATCGTGAAGCGTGCCAACGAGATAGGGCTGGACCATTTGGGCTTCTCCTCCCATGCTCCCGTGCCCGGTGAAAATGATTTTGCCATCGACGAAGCAAGAATTCCCGAATATGTGAAAGAAATCCATTCGTATCAGGAAAACTCCAAGACACAATTATTTGCGGCTTTGGAATGCGACTTTATCCCCGGCATGACCCAGCCTTTCGACCATTACCGCAACGACTATAACATGGACTACCTCATCGGCGGCGTGCACCTGGTACGCCCTGTCAACGATGACCGGCTTTGGTTCATCGACGGCTCCAAACGCGAAATTTACGACGATGGTTTGGATCAATTATTCGACCATCAAGTGGAGAAAGCCGTCACCCGTTTTTGGGAGCAGACTTTCGAAATGCTGGAGCAAGAGCGCATTGACATTATCGCCCATATCGACAAAATCAAGATGCACAACCAGCACCGTTTTTTTACCGAGCAGGAGCCGTGGTACATCGCCTTGGTCGATCATGCCCTGGATTTGGTGCGCAAACACGATGTTATTCTCGAAATCAACACCCGCGGGCTGTACAAAAAACGCTGCGACAGCTTCTATCCTTCGGATTACATCTTGGCGCAGGCCCGGAAAATGCACCTGCCTTTTGTCATCAGCAGCGACGCCCACAAGTCCGAGGAACTCGACCTGTATTATAACGAAGCCGTGGCAAAACTGAAAAGCTTCGGCATTGACCAACTGGTATATTTTGACAACAAAAACTGGCACGAATACTCCATCTGATGAAAACATTTATCGACACCCATGCGCATTTGTGCGAAGAATACTACCACGACACCCTCGACCAGGTGGTGCAAAGAGCTATTGATGCGAAAGTGGACCCCATCATCCTGCCGGGCGTGAATGCCGCCAGCATTCCCGAATTGCTGGAATTGGCCGACCGCTACAAAGGCCATTTTTATCCGCTCGTCGGTTTGCATCCCGAAGATACCAAAGCCGACTACAAAGAGGAACTGCAAACCATTGCTGGTTATTTGGATGACCCGCGTGTGATAGGCATTGGCGAAATCGGTTTGGATTTCTATTTCAGCAGGGAGTTTGAAAAAGAGCAGATTGAAGTTTTTGATATCCAGTTAGGCTGGGCCAAAGAACGGCAAATGCCGCTGTCGCTGCATATTCGGAATGCATACGAAGAGGCTATCCCAGTGCTGAAAAAATACGACCACAGCGGATTGAAAGGAGTATTGCACTGCTTCTCAGGAGGCATCCAGGAAGCCCAATGGGGAATCCGCTTCGGCTTCGCCTTGGGAGTGGGCGGCGTAGTGACCTTCAAAAATAACAAACTGCAAGAAATTGTCAAAGAAGTAGGTTTGCAGCATATTGTGCTGGAAACTGACGCCCCCTATTTGGCACCTGTGCCCTACCGTGGCAAAACCAACGAGAGCAGCTACATTCCCATCATCGCCCAGAAGGTGGCGGAAGTAACTGGCGAAAGTATAGAGACCGTCATGGAAGTGACCACAGAAAACGCAAAAAGGATTTTTAATTTGTAACGTTTGTAGAGATTTATGCGTCTATCCAAAGGGACGCAGCGTTTGCTTCCCTTTGGAAAAATAAAAACTATGATGATAAAACGAACCATTATTTTCATCTTTTCCCTGTTAGTCGGAGCATTTTTCTCCGCAGGTTTTGCCCAGCAAAATGACGCCCTATTACAGATTCTGCAACAGGAAATGCGAAAAAATATCAGCCAACTTGAACAAGAGGAATCGGGTGTATATTTGCTGAGTTATCGGGTGGACGAACAGACCTCCCACATCGTGAAAACATCCAAGGGCAGCCTGCTGCAAGCCAACAACGAAACAAAGCGTATCCTGACCGTTCAGGTAAGAGTCGGCAATTACGATTTGGATAATTTTCATGAACTGAGGGATGACTATTCTGACATGGGATCAAGTTATTCTGCTGTATGTCTGCCTCTTACCGATGAACCCAAAGCCATTGCGCAACTGATCTGGCGTGAGACCGACAAAGCCTACCGCGAAGCCAAACAACGCTACGAGAAAGTCAAGGCCAATGTAGCTGTTAAAGCCGAAGCCGACGACCATGCCCCTGATTACTCCAATGCTGCCCGAGAAACCTATTATGAACCCGCTATCACAGATAACTTATTCGTTGAAAATGAATGGATCAACCGGCTTAAAGAAATATCTTCCACTTTCTGTCATAATCAAGATGTGCAAACAGGAACAGCTACCATCAATTATAGCATCAACAGAAAATACTTTGTCAACAGCGAAGGTACCTATGTGGTACAAAATTATACCAGCTGCCATTTATTCATCAATGTGGACGGACAAGCTGATGATGGTATGTATCTACCTCTTTATCAGTCCTATTTCGCCCACACTCCCGATGAGTTGCCAGGACAAAACGAGATGCTTACCGATGCACAGACCCTCAATGACAAAATCAGCCGCTTGGTGAAAGCACCTGTGGCTGAGGCTTATACAGGGCCTGCGTTGCTGTCGAAAGAGGCCGCCGGCGTTTTCTTTCATGAAATCTTCGGACACCGTGTGGAAGCGCAACGCCTCAAACAAAGTACTGATGGTCAGACTTTCAAGAAAATGTTGCATGAGCCGGTCTTGTGCAAGGATCTTTCTGTCTTTTTCGACCCCATGTTGAAATACTACAAAGGTGTAGCCCTCAATGGTAACTACCAATATGACGATGAGGGTTTTCTCGGATATCGCGTGAATGTGGTGGAGAACGGCATTTTGAAGAACTTTCTCATGACCCGCACTCCCATTGACAGCTTTCCGCTTTCCAATGGTCATGCCCGTGCCCAAGCAGGCTATCAGCCGGTATCGCGCCAATCCAATTTGATTGTGGAAACTTCTCATCCATACACAGACGAACAACTGCGAAACATGCTGATTGCGGAAGCCAAAGCCCAGGGCAAAGCCTACGGCTATCTGTTTTCCCGCGTGCAAGGCGGCTTTACCACCACTGGTCGCTACATGCCCAATGCCTTCAACGTAACCCCCATCGAAGTTTACCGTATCTATGTTGACGGTCGCCCCGACGAATTGGTTCGTGGCGTGGATTTAGTAGGCACCCCTCTGTCTATCTTCTCCAAAATCGAAGCCGCCGGCAGTGAGCATGGCAATTTTGCCGGCAGCTGCGGTGCCGAGTCCGGCTATGTGCCCGTTGCCTGCTGCTCCCCAGCCCTTTTTGTCAAACAAATAGAGACCCAGAAGAAAAGCAAAAGCCAACAGCGTCCGCCTGTCATTCCCAACAAATATAGTAACTATCAGGAAGATAAAGACTTCGAATCCGTATGCTTTGATGCTATGGAAGATGAGTTGGAGCAAAATATGGCTGCCTTGCATATTGATGGACTGCAAACTCCGTATTTCATCAGCTACCTGATTTCCGATGCCCAACTTACCAGTGTTGAAGCCAGTCTGGGCGGTATCATCAGTTCATCACAGAAACCTTACCGCGATAAAGAGGTGAGCGTGCTAGTAGGCAATGACAAACTCAACAACCAGCACTATTTCGACCTCAACGAGCTGATAAGGGGAAACCAAAGTGCAAGAGGAACATTGGCTATTGACAACGACTACAACAATATCCGGCAGAACCTTTGGCTTGCCACTGACATGACCTATAAAACCAATGCCGAGAGACTGGAAGCCAAAAAAGCCGCTATACAACAGCAGAATCTTCCGCAGAAACAACTGGATTTGAAAGACAGAAGCGAGGTAGTCAGCAAAAAACACATGCAAGAAATTCAGCATACTCCTATCGACAAAACAAATGTCGAAAACATGCTTGCAGAGTTATCAGCACTCTTCGAACAATATCCTGATTTTGTTAATTCCGGCGTAAATTTCTATGCCTATAATGCCTACGCTTATTACATGGACAGCGAAGGCTTAAAATACAAACAGCCTTTTAACCTTGTGTGTATCAATATTTTCGCAGAAACACAAGCCCTTGATGGCGAACCCTTGGCTGATGCCTGCAATTTTTATGGAAAAGATATCACACAACTTCCCGACATGGAAGAACTGAGAGCGCAAATCAAAGACTTCGCCGACCGTCTGGAAGCACTGCGTAAAGCCCCTGTTGTCACGGAAAGTTATGATGGTCCTGTACTTTTTGCCGATGAAGCCGCCGCCACCTTATTTGAGCAGAGTTTTTTCAAAAACACAGATGGACTGATAGCTTCCCGCAAACCTATCTTTTCCTCTGCTGATATAGCTCAAGTATATGGTGATTATGCTCCCAAGGACAATCCCACCGCTGCCTTGATGAACAAAAAGGTGATTTCAAGAGACCTGACCATAGAGAGTCACAACACGCTGCTGCAATATAATGGCGTTCCTCTTATCGGAAGCTATCAATATGATGCAGAAGGTGTTACAGCCGAAGATCAGCAATTGTTTATTGAAGACGGTGTGTTACTGCAACTCCTCAGTGACCGGCAACCTGCCGACAATGCCCCCTACAGCAACGGTCACCGCCGTTTGGCACTGAACCGCTACAAACTTAGCACTTGTCTTGCACCGGGTGTGGTTCAACTGAAAAGCAAGACAAAATCATCCTATAAACAACTGAAAAAGAAGCTGATAAGCATGGCCAAAGCGGAAGATTACGACTATTGCTATGTCATTACCAAAATCATCGGAGATGACATACAATATTTTCCGGGCATGAGTAAATACATCAGTTCCAACGGTTACTTACACCCGCTGTATTGCTACCGCATAAATGTCAAGACGGGCGAGGAAGAATTAGTGCGCATGGTGAAGATGCCCGCACCCAAGCTCAAGAGTTTCAAACACATAGTGTCAGTTTCTTCCGAACAACAGGTGCATAATACCATGTTGAGCAACAGATTCTCCCGTTTCTATCCGGCATACGATTTCCAGCTTTATGGTGCTCCTTGCAGTTTTATACTGCCCAAGGCTTTGCTCTTCGAAGAGATGGAAATCGACAAAGACCCTGATGTCATGCTACAGAAAGAACCCTTTAGACCTAACCCCTTGAAAGACTAACCGTGCACCTATTTGTCGCCATTCCTGCCCTGAACGAATTGGACTACCTGCCCAAAACGCTGCAAGCCCTTGAAAGGCAACAGACAAGTGTTTCTTTTTCAGTATATATCTGTGTAAACCAGCCAGATTCGTGGTGGGAGCACGATGACAAAAAAGTCATTTGCGAGAACAATAAGCAACTGCTGTTCAAGCTTCGCAGGCGGCATTATGCCTTTCCTTTGCATATCATCGACAAAAGCTCACCTGGCAAGGGCTGGGATGACAAAAATTTCGGGGTAGGCTGGGCCCGGAAAACGCTGTTCGACCATATCATGAACATAGCTGAACCGGAGGACGTTTTGGTCAGCATGGATGCTGATACCGTTTTTGGAGAGCTGTATCTTGACTCGATAGCACGGAATTTCGCCGCCAATCCGCAAATGCAAGTGGTTTCCGTGCCTTATTACCATCCCTTGACCGAAGACGACACTGCCAATAGGGCCATTTTGCGCTATGAAATCTACATGCGCAACTGCCTGCTAAACCTCTACCGCATCGGTTGTCCCTATAATTTCACGGCTATTGGCTCTGCCATTGCAGCAAAAATCAAAGCCCTGCAAAAAATCAACGGCATCACCCCCATGAAGAGCGGGGAGGATTTTTATCTATTACAAAAGCTGCGGAAAATGGCTCCTATCAGCAACTGGAACGACGAGTTGGTCTATCCGGCTGCCCGTTTTTCCGACCGTGTGTTTTTCGGCACCGGTCCCGCCATGATCAAAGGCAGCGAAGGCCAATGGGAGAGCTATCCCATCTATCATTATAGCATTTTTGATGAAGTAAAAAAGACTTACGACCTCATCGACAGGCTCTATACGGAAGATTTGACCACGCCGTTTATTGAATTTTTGAAAGAGCAATTCAAAACTGACGATTTGTGGGGTCCTTTGCGGCAGAATGTCAAGGACTTGGCCCACTTCCGACATGCTTTCCATGAAAAAGCCGACGGTTTGCGGGTATTGCAGTTCCTCAAAGCAGAGCAGGCAAAGCTGAACATCAGTGATGAGCAGTCCCTGCGGGACAACTGGCCATTACTAATCTCTACTACGCCGCCAGAATTCATGAAAGATGATTTTTCTTTCGACAAAACGAACACCAATCAATTAAAAGAAATCAGAGAGATGTTTTTTGAGGAAGAAATGAGGATTCGGAAGAACAAAATATGAAAATCAGTTTTCAGTTTTCAACTTGATAAACACTGGCAGGTGGTCGCCGTAGCCGCCGATATAGCGCGGACCGAGGAAAGTGCGGAAAACCTTGTAGCCACCATATTTTTCGTCTGGCACCACCATGAAATCCTCCTTAAAAATATGTGCCTCGCCACCAACCACATGCACGCCCGCAACAGTGCTGTCCAGCAAGGCAGGAGACACGATAATCTGGTCAAGGCAACCCCAAAAATCCTCATGTTTGTGCGTGCCTATATTGTTCATTTTCAAAAATCTATACATCAAATTATACAGCGATGCCGTGTCAGTTTGCGCTCTGTCGGAAGCCCCTAAAGTCCCACTCACACTCTCATCTGTCGGATAATCATTAAAATCGCCCATAATGATGACTTTAGCCGCTGGGTTCAGATTCAGCAACGAATCCACACAATGCCGCAACACCTGGGCATAATAATTCCGTTTGGGTACCGTAGCCCCGTAGCCGCCGTAGCGGGAAGTCCAATGATTGACGAAAAGGTGTAAGCTGTCACCGCAGAAAGTCTTCGCCACCACATACAAAATATCTCTGTTTTGGGTGGCTGGCTCAAAAGGAAACACTACAGTAATGGCCTCTTTGTGAATAATTTGCAAGCGATCCTTGCGATACAGTAATCCCGTTTCCACCCCACGCAGATAAGGCGAGTCGAAATGCACATAAGCATAATTGAACTTCTTCAGCGGAGAATGATAACAGAAACGCTGAAACACCTTGTCGTTCTCCACTTCCGCCATTGCCGCTATGTCTGGTGGCTCGCCCTCCCCCATGGCAATCAGCACCTTGGCAATATTATTCACCTTCTTCACATACTTGCCGTAAGTCCAATGATACAAGCCCTCCGGCGTGAAGTCATCGTCCCGAAACAGCGAATCATTGTCTGGATCATACAGATTCTCCACATTGTAAAAAGAAAACAAAAGATTACAACTGTCCCGCTGTGCCCATGCCTCAACACACAAAACCGACAGAATCAATAGCAACAATATTTTTCTCATTTTGAATTTCAAAATTATAAGACCACAAAAATACAAAAATATTTAATATAAAAATAGGTTATAATTATTTTATTAGTATTTATTTTTAACCATTAGAAAATATATGTTTATTTTACAATTCTCTTATAATTAACATATTGGCACATTAGCACATTGACACATTAGCACATTAACACATTGGCTAATTTGCTAATTAACTAATTTGCTAATTATTTTTCGTATTTTTGCATATTAAATTTGGATTGGAATGAAACTCTTTTTTCGACTTTTCCGGCATGTTTTCCCCTATAAGTTGGATATAGTTTTCATCCTGATTTTCAACTTTTTATATTCTATTTTCTCCATTTTCTCACTTTCCATGGTGGTACCGTTCCTCTCGGTTTTGTTTGGCCAAACCGAGGCAGTCACGGTTAAACCCGCCTTCGAATTATCCGCCGACTACATCATCAACACCTTCTATTACTACATGAGCATCATCATCGCGGCCCATGGTCCCGTGGCCGCCTTGGTGTATATTGCCGGCACCATGGTGATCTTGTCCTTCCTGTCGAACTTATGCCGCTATATGGGCATGTATTTCCTGGCGGACATCCGTTGCGGCATCCTCAAGCAAATCCGCAGTGAAATTTACCACCAGCTGCTCATTCTGCCGCTTTCATTCTATTCCCGACAACGCAAAGGCGACATTCTCAACCGCATGGGTGCCGATGTGCAAGAAGTGGAATGGTCGGTCATCAGCACGCTGCAATCCATTTGCCGCGACCCGTTTCTGATTGTGGTGTTCCTCTTCGCCCTTTTCAGCATTAGCGCCAAGCTCACCCTGATTGCACTGGTAGTATTGCCCATCGCCGGTTACGTCATTGCCGTTATCGGCAAGAGCATCAAGCAAAAATCGGTCAAGGCACAACAACTGCTGGGTCATTTGAGCTCTATTTTTGAGGAGACCATCAGCGGCTTGAGAATCATCAAAGCCTACAACGCCATTGACTTCATGTCGGAAAAATTCAAAGATGAAAATCATGAGTTTTATCAACTGAATAAGAAAATGTACAGAATCAACGAGTTAGGTTCGCCACTCATTGAATTTCTCAGTGTGGCGGCCCTGATGTTGATACTCTTTTTAGGTGGCGTCTTTGCCCCCGAAAGCATGTTCAGCGGCGGACTTTTCGTGATGTACATCTTGGTGTTTGCGCGTATCATCCCTCCCGCCAAAGCTTTGGTAACCTCGGTATATACCATCCAAAAAGGCATGGCTTCCGCAGAAAGAATTTATGAAATCATTGATGGCGAAGAAGTTATCGTGGAAGACAAAAATCCAGTGCAACTTCAAGAATTCAAAGAAAAAATTGAATACCAGCAGGTCGGATTCTCTTATAATGATCATCAAATCAATGGTCAATATGATGTGCTCAATGATGTGAATTTCTGCTTGGAGAAAGGAAAAACCATCGCTTTGGTAGGGGCTTCCGGTGCGGGAAAATCCACTTTAGTTGACCTGCTGCCACGTTTCTATGATGTATCAGCAGGAGAAATCAAGCTGGATGGTATCAATATCAAAAGATATAAAATCAGTGATTTACGAGGTATTTTCGGCATTGTGAACCAGGATGTGATGTTGTTTAACGACACCGTTTTCAACAACATCACTTTCGGCATGGACAACAAGAGCAAGGAGGAAGTAATAGAAGCCGCCAAAATCGCCCAGGCACACGACTTTATCATGGAGCTGGAGAACGGCTACGACACTATTTTGGGCGACCGTGGCATGCGACTTTCCGGAGGACAGCGCCAGCGTATCAGCATCGCCCGTGCCTTACTGAGCAACCCGCAAATCCTCATCCTCGACGAGGCCACTTCCGCCCTCGACACCGAATCGGAATACCTGTTCCAGCAAGCGATTCAAGGTTTGCTGAAAGACCGCACCGCCGTTATCATTGCCCACCGCTTGTCAACAATCCGCAATGCCGACCAAATTCTCTTTGTGAAAGACGGTCACATTAGCGAACAGGGCACTCATGATGAACTGATGCAACAAAAAGGTGATTATTATCGTTTTTGCACTGTACAACTTATGAAAAATTAGAACTATTTGAATATGAGTATTTTAGAATTAATTTTCCTCTCAATTGCCTTGGCTATGGACTGCTTTGCGGTCAGTTTTTCCGCAGGCGGACTGCAAAAAGAACTCCGGCTGAGACACGCTTTGATTATCGGCTCCTTTTTCGGTCTGTTTCAAGGCTTTATGCCCTTGATTGGCTATTTCGGCGGTCAAGCTGTCGTAAGCTACATCGAGCGTTTCGCCCATTGGATTGCCTTTGGCATCCTGTTGATAATCGGATTAAAAATGATGTTTGAAGCCCTTCGTCCTGAAAAGGGAGGCAAAGGCATCAACATTATGAAACCTACCACATTGTTGGTACTCTCCATTGCCACCAGCATCGATGCTTTGGCGGTCGGCTTCAGTTTTTCCATGTTAGATGTAAGAATCTGGATAGCCGTGCTGATTATCGGCTTCGGTTCCTTCCTGTTCTCGGTAGGCGGTTTCTACATGGGCAAATTCCTGTCCCAACGTATCAAACCCACCTACGCTGAAATATTGGGAGGCTTGATTCTCATTGGCATCGGTATTAAAATTCTGATTGAACACTCAAATTATTCGATTCATTTTTAACCAATTAAAACCTATACAAAATGTCAAAACTAACAAAAATCTTAATCATTGTCGGCATTATTGCCGTAGTAATTCTTTGGGGTGTAAGAATTTACAACAACATGGTCAAATTGGACGAAGAGACGCAACAAGCCTGGGCACAGGTAGAGAACGTGTACCAACGCCGTGCTGACCTCATTCCCAACTTGGTAAAGACCGTACAAGGCGCAGCTGAATATGAGAAAGGCACCTTGGAAGGTGTTATTGAAGCCCGTGCCAAAGCCACTTCCGTACAGGTAGATCCTTCAAACTTGACAGAAGAAAGCATCGCCGCTTTCCAGCAGGCACAAGACCAGTTGAGTTCCGCATTGAGTCGCTTGATGGTGGTTGTTGAACGCTATCCTGAACTGAAGGCCAACCAGAACTTCCTGGAACTGCAGGCACAATTGGAAGGTACTGAAAACCGCATCGCTGTTGAACGTAAGAACTTTAACGAAGTAGTGCAGAAATACAACACTGCTATCCGCCGTTTCCCGAACAACATTTTCGCTGGCATGTTTGGCTTCGACAAGAAAGGTTATTTCAAGGCTCAGGAAGGTGCTGACAAGGCTCCCGATGTAGAATTCAATTTTAATTAATGAAAAAACTATTTTTATTCATATTTACCCTTTGTTGCTCATGTCTTTTATGGGCACAGATTCCGCCGCAGCCCGACCCGCCGCATCTGGTCAACGATTATGTGGGTGTGCTCACCAGCGAGCAGGTGAATGAGTTGGAGCACCGATTGGTTGCCTTCAATGACAGCACTTCCAACGTCATCTGCATAGTTATCGTATCAGACTTGGGAGATTATACAGCAGCGGAATTTGCCTACGAGATTGGCGACAAATGGGGAGTCAGAGACCTAAATCACAAAAATGGAGTGGTCATCCTCATCAAACCCTCCAGTGCCAGGGGTGGCGATGGCGACATCTACATCGCCACCGGCTATGACTTGGAAGGGGTGCTACCCGATGCCGCCTGCAAACGCATTATCGAGCAACAGTTCATTCCCGAGCTGAAACAGGGAAACTACTATCAAGCCTTGGTCAACGGTTTGGATGTCATCCTGCCCGCTGTGGCTGGTGAAATCAGTGTGGCCCGCGATGATAATAGCGGGGAAGACGGGGCATTTCTTGTCGGCTTCGTCCTCTTTCTTTTTATCATGATTATCGTTCTGATGGTATCGGCCTCTCGCTCTTCCCACAACCGAAAAGGCGGCAAAGGTTCTGGAGACGGCAGCGGCAACGATGAGGACCTGCTAAACGCCATTTTCTGGGGTTCTATCCTAAGCAGTGGTAATCGCGGAGGAAGTGGCTATAGTGGCAGCAGCGGCTTCGGAGGAGGTTTCGGAGGTGGCAGTTTTGGCGGAGGTTTTGGAGGCTTCGGCGGAGGCGGAGGCTTCGGTGGCGGAGGTGCCGGAGGGAGGTTTTAGCCTATCCCACACAGCCCCACACTGCGCGACTGCGTCGCTTATGTGAAGTTACTTCAAGGACCTCTCACATCACTGCAGTCCCCACACTGCGCGACTACGTCGCTTATGTGAAGTTACTTCAAGGACCTCTCACATCACTGTAGTCCCCACACTGCGCGACTACGTCGCTTATGTGGGGTTACTAAAAGGACGTGTCTTCGACACTTTAGAGGAATAAAAAAAAGACGCTTTCGAGCGTCTTTTTTTTAGTGTATCTTCAAAGTCTGTTTAATTTTGGAGGTGAGGATGTCGATACCCTTATCGTTATTGCCACCAACAGGAATGATGATATCCGCTAACTTTTTGGTGGGCTCGATAAAGGACTCGTGCATAGGCTTCACGTAGGTGCGGTAATGGCGGATGGACTTGTCCAAGCCACGACCACGCTCGTTGACATCGCGCTGGATAATACGAATCAGGCGCTCATCGGACTCCGTGTCCACATACACCTTCAAATCCAGATTATCGCACAAGGTCTCGTTTGTGAAAATCAAAATACCCTCCACAATCAGCACCTCTGCCGGCTTGACAGGAATAGTTTCCGCACCTCTGCGGCAGGTGACATACGAATAGGTGGGCATTTGCACGGTCTTACCCGCTTTCAGCTCCTCAATCTGCTGAATCATCAAGGGCCATTCAATCGCCGAGGGATGGTCGAAATTGATTTTCTCGCGGGCCTCCTGGGATATGTCACCCTGATCCTTATAGTATGAATCCTGCGACAAAACAGCAACTCTCTCCTTAGGAAGAGACTTGATGATTTTTTTTACTACTGAAGTTTTTCCGGAACCGGACCCACCGGCAATGCCAATGACTAACATGGGGGGAAATTTTTTGTTGCCCAAGGAGGACTCGAACCTCCAATGACAGGACCAGAATCTGTAGTGTTGCCAATTACACCATTGGGCATTTTGAGATTGCAAAAATACGATTTTTTTCTTTGTCTGTAACTATTTTTTTTATTTTTTTATCTCATTACAAATATCAATGAATCAGTATTTTACAATATTATTTATTTTTAATTTAGGCAGAGGGATTAATTTCTCTTCCCAAAAATTCGCAGTAAATAGATGAAAAGGTTGATAAAATCAAGATATAAAGTCAGCGCTCCCATAATGGTCATTTTACGACTTTCTTCCGTTTCTTCCACTGTGAGGGTACTCATATCTTTCAATTTCTGCGTATCGTAGGCAATCAAGCCAATGAAAATAAACACACCGGCGTAAGTTGTAATCCAATAAATCCAAGTGCTATGAATAAAAAGATTGACCAAAGTAGCTATAATCAATCCTATCAAAGCCATAGTTAATATGCTGCCCCATTTGGTCAGATCCTGCTTAGTGAAATAGCCGAACAGCGACATCGCCGCAAAAGTGCCGGAAACGATGAAAAAGGTGCTGGCAATAGAACTTTTGGTATATACCAAGAACAGTGGGGCCAGCGTGATGCCGTTCAGAATGGAATATATCAGGAAAATAAGCGTACAGGCAAATAGAGACATCTTTTGAACTCTGGCGGATAACATTACCACCAGGAGAATTTCAGCTACCAGGAGGAAGATAAAAACGCCTGTATGCACAAAGAAAAAGTTCATCAACGGTTCGAAATGCACGACAAACAAAGACATAAAGCCTGTGACTGCCAGTGCAAAGCACATCCAACCATAAACTCTCACCATAAAACGTTGATTGGCTTCCGCCAGCTCAAAATCCTTAACATTAACGGTTCTTTCTTCTGTGTTGAAATAATTTTCCATTGTCATTTTTTTTGGGAATGCAAAGATACGAAAAAAAATGTGCCAATTAGTTAATGTGCTAATGTGCTAATTATTTTTAGGGGGAGTCTCGCACTTCGTGCTCGAGGGGAGTGGACTTCGTCCAAAGGGGAGTTTCGGGCTGCGCCCTCAAGGGGAGTCTCACTTCGTTCGAGGGAAGCTTGATTTCTGAGTGGTGAATATTTCATCACATGAGAGGGTCTAAAAATTGAAAAAAATGTTTGTTATTCCGTTTTTTGTTATCTTTGCATTTGTAATATAGATATCATGAAAATCAGACTGTTTCTTTCAGGTCTATTGCTGACGATAACAGAGTTTTGTCTGGCGCAAGTTTGCGGTTGCACCGACCCGCTGGCCATTAATTACAATGACAGCGCCACCATTAACGACGGCAGCTGCGAGTACGAAAACATCACCATTGAGACCACTGAGATAGGCCCGCTGGATTCGCTGATAGAAGGTTCTTCCACACTATTCTACTGGAATAATGGTTACTGGACCTACAACGACCATAATGACAACTGCCTATACCGCATCGACAGCACTAACGCTTCAACACTGGAAACATTGTGTATCAATGGTTTAAGCAATTATGACACCGAAGAAATCTCACAAGACAGCCTTTATTTATACTTCGGTGAAATAGGCAATAACTCTGGAAGCCGGCAAGACCTGCACATCCTGCGTATCAGTAAAGAATCTATTCTAAATCAGACATTTGATGTGGATACTTTATGGTTCTCATACGAAGACCAGACCGGTTTCACGCCGCAGCCGCAAGCCACCGATTTCGATTGCGAGGCATTCATTGTCGGTCGCGACAGCATCTATCTTTTCACCAAGCAGTGGGCCTCTACACAAACCACCCTCTACAGTCTGCCCAAAACACCGGGTCACCATATTGCACACCGTGGCGATACCTACAATGTCAATGGTTTGATTACTGGGGCTACTTACATGCCAGAATACCAATTGGTCGTCCTCTGCGGCTATGACTATGACACCGAAAACCTGCTCTTAGCCCTGCACCCTTTCATTATCCTGCTCTATGATTTTCAGGAAACTAAATTCTTCTCGGGCAATAAACGCCGACTGGATTTCGATTATTCGGTAAGGGCTCAAATGGAAGCCATCGCCACGCACAATGCCTTGGACTACTATCTTACCAACGAACACTATGCCACCTCTATCATGGGCTTCAATATTGACATTCAGGCACAGCTGCAACGCATTGACTTACGACCTTATCTCCTTCCCTATTTGCGTCAGTATGGCGTTTCTGAAAACCCCAATAACACAGCTAATCCACAAGGCTCCACAGCAGACTTTCGCCTCTACCCCAATCCCGCCCACGACCAGTTATACCTTGATTATCCTCAGGAATATTGGGGAACCGAATACGAGATTCTCAATCTCAACGGGCAGAAAGTGGCGGAAGGAACTTTGAAAAACAGGTCTATTTCTCTGAATAGTAAAGGCTTATCTTCTGGGAAATACATCTTGCTCATTCGAAAGAATGGGGAGGTGAGGACGTTCAGCTTTATCAAAAAGGAGGAATAATAAGTAGCGTACTTTCAGCACGCTTAGCCATAGTGTTTCCGCGATACCCCATACTACGGCCTTCGGCCTTGTAAGGGGTTAATAGGATGGTGTGCTTTCAGCACATACACCCTGATACTACATACTGATGCAGCGATACCCTGTACTACGGCCTTCGACCTAGTGAAGGATTAATAGGATAGCATACTTTCAGCACATACGCCCCGATACCACATACTGATGCGCCACGGCTCTACAACACTCTGTTTTTGTTAATTTCCTTCCACATTCATAAAAAAGTATTGTTAACTTGTACTCTAATCAAACTCAAGCGATTAATTATGAAGCACTTTCGTTTTTTCAACACTTTTGACACATGTATTATTTGTCTTTATTTTTGCGAAAGTTTTTAACATATAAATAGGAAATCGCACTATGAAGACGTGCTGAAAGCACGATATCCTATTAACCCCTCACAAGCGCAGCGCAGTGTGGGGGAGCAAGTACAGTCCTTACAGCAGCGTGCCGATGGCACGCTACAACTAAATAATAAAACTTGCAACCTTAATAATCATTCATATGAGTTATACCACAACCTATTATCACATTATTTTCCGCACATACCACAGTGAAAAGACTATTCCGATTGAACATGAACGTGAACTGTATGCATACATCTACGGTATTGCAAAAAATCTCCGCTGCCAGACCTACCGTATAGGCGGCATGCCTGACCATATTCACCTATTTGTTTCCTTGCCTCCAACTTTATCTCTTTCTGCGTTCATGCAGCGTATAAAGACCAGTAGCAGCAAATGGTTGAAAGCAAATACCAACTTTCCAGACTTCCGTGGATGGGGACATGAGTATGCAGGCTTTAGCTATGGATTTAAAGACAAGAATATGATAGTCAACTATATTCTAAGGCAAAAAGAGCATCATAAACGGACAAGTTTTGCTGAAGAATATCGAAATTTCCTTGAAGAAAATGGAGTTGATATAGATGAGCGTTATTTTTTGCGAGACGATAAGTAGCGTGCTTTCAGCACGCTTAGCCATAGTGTTTCCGCGATACCCCATACTACGGCCTTCGGCCTTGTAAGGGGTTAATAGGATGGTGTGCTTTCAGCACATACGCCCCGATACCACATACTGATGCGCCACGGCTCTATAGATTATCATGATATTATATAGAGTATATGTAATTCTTTTTAACTATCTTTGCGGATGCAAATTTGTATTTTGCACCATAATATATTTCCGCAATGATTAAAAAATTGTTTTTCACATACCTACTGTTTTGTCTCTGCCTCGCCGCCGGGGCACAAACCTTTACAGAATGGCTGGATCCCACCGTGTTTGAGGTGAACAAGCTCTACCCGAGGGCAAATATCCCGCAGAACGACTACCGTTTCAACAGCTTGGATACTGACATGGTGGAGGAACTGGGTGTTGTGAGTCTCAACGACCAATGGACGTTTCATTATGTCCCCAACGCCGACGAGCGGCCGACCGACTTCTTCCGCACCGACTACGACGACAGCGGCTGGGGCACCATTCCCGTGCCGGGCAACTGGGAGCTCAACGGCTACGGTGTGCCCGTCTATGTGAACACCACCAACGACTTCGACAACAGCCAGTTACCGAAGGTGCCCGTAAAAGGCAATGCCGTGGGCAGCTACCGCAAATGGGTGGAAATCGACAAAACGCGGGAGAACAAGCAGGTGATTATCAACATCGGGGGCGCAAAGTCATGCTTCTACCTGTGGGTAAACGGTGAGTTTGTAGGCTACAGCGAGGACGCCAAGACCAACTCCGAGTTCGACATCACTCGGTTCGTGAAGTTCGGGGAGCGCAATCTCATCGCCCTGCAGGTCTTCAAGTGGAGCGACGGTTCTTACTTCGAGTGCCAGGATTTCTGGCGGCTGAGCGGCATCGAACGCGGCATTACACTATACGCCCAACCCAAAACGCATATTCTTGATTACAAGGTGAGTGCCGATTTGGATTCCACATACAAGAACGGGGTTTTGGATGTTGAGGTGGTGATTGAAAATTTAACAGACAACGTTGTAGAGACGAAATGTAATACGTTTCTACACGACCTGGAATACTTTTACGGCATAGGTGATGATCAATATTCGACCCTACAAGGTCACGAAATCAAAACCCTCCATTTTAATATTCTTTGGCCCGATGTACAGCCTTGGACGGCCGAAAAGCCCAATTTATATGGTCTTGATCTATCGCTGGCAACGATAGATCATAAATCCAAAAAACATAATATTATCGAAGAAATAACCATCCCCATCGGTTTCCGCAACATCCGCATCGAAGACGGACAACTGAAAGTGAACGGAGTGCCCGTGACCATCCGCGGGGTGAACCGCCACGAACATGACCCGAAAACGGGACATGTGATTTCTGGTGAGCGCATGGAACAAGACATTCGGCTGATGAAGGCCAACAACATCAACACCATACGCACCAGCCATTATCCCAACTCTCCAGAGTTTTACTATCTATGCGATATTTATGGTTTGTACGTCATCGACGAGGCCAACGCGGAGTCGCACGCGCAGGGTTACGGCGAGAAATCGTTGGCGAAACGCGAGGATTTCAAAGAGGCCACAATTGCCCGCACCCGCAATATGTACGAGCGCGACAAGAATCATCCGTGCATCATCTCGTGGTCGTTAGGTAACGAGTCGGGCAATGGCATCTGCTACGAGGCTGCCTACAACTGGCTGAAGGCCAAGGACACCACTCGCCCCATCCAGTACGAGCGCGCCCTCTACGACCGCAACACCGACATAGTGACCATCATGTATCCTTCTGTTGATTACCTCTCTAAATACGCACAAAAACAGCAGGAAAGACCGTATATTATGTGTGAGTATGCGCATGCGATGGGCAACAGCTGTGGCGGCCTCTCCAACTATTGGGACACCATCTACAAGTACCCGCAACTGCAGGGCGGCTGCATCTGGGACTGGGTGGATCAGGGCTTGCTTACCAAGGATACGCAGGGCCGTGAGTTCTACGCATACGGCGGCGATTTTGGGGAGAACATGCCCTCGGATGACAACTTCTGCATCAACGGTCTGGTGGATCCCGACCGCAAACCACACCCGCAGTTGGCCGAAGTGCGTAAAGTTTATCAGCCTATCAAAATCGAGATGGTTGACCCAGACTCATTGAAATTCCGTATTATCAACCGCTTTGATTTCAGCAACTTGGAAGAATATACGCTGGCAAGTTGGTTACGTCCAGACATTGCACATGAATGGCCCGTACATCCTGATAAATTTCTTGCCAGACCCCTCCGTGGTCACCTAAAACTAATTCCTCCTATAACTCTCTCCCCACACGACACATGTTATTTTACTGCTCCACAAGAATTTATAAAAATAATACAGGATTTGGACACAGTTTCACCCGGACAAGATGTGATGCTGGATTTTATGTTATATACCAAACGGAAGAACCTCCAACAATGGCAATTAGATTCTTCTTTTAGCAGCATCGTCGCCTACGAGCAGTTCAAACTGCCCGTGCCGACACGCAAACCGCAAGGCGCCAACTTCGGTTTCTGCACCGACAGCGTAACCTACAGCTGGGAAGAAACTATACTCAATGTCAGCGTGGGCAAAGTAGAGATGCTGTTTGACTCCAAAAACGGACATATCACCAGCATCACGAAAGACGGCAAAGCCGTGGTACTGGATGGTCCACAGCTCAATTTCTGGCGTCCACCCACCGACAATGACCATGTTGATGGACACGGAGAACTGCTATGGCGCAGAATCGGCTTTGACAATCTCACATGGACGGTAGAAAGCATAAAAGAGAGCAAGTCCGATAATGGCATTATCATCACCCTTGAACGAAATGCGAAAAACGAAAATGGGGAACTTGTGTTAAGTACGTATGAAAATTATCAAGTTATGCGTAGCGGAGATATCCGAATTAATTTCAAGCTGATCAAAAGTGAATGGGTACCTTCTTTCCCGAAAATCGGTGTGCAGATGAAAGTTTCCGACGAGATGGTAAATACCGAATGGGTAGGCTATGCGCAAGAAACTTACCAAGACCGTCAGGCTTGCGGTTTCTTAGGTCACTATGAAGCACCTACCGATGACCTGTTCCACCAATATGTGCATCCGCAAGCGGCAGGCAATCGGATGCAAACACGCTTTGTTTCGCTTTTTAACAAAGAACATGAAAGAATGCTTTCCGCCCGACTTTCAAATTGGTATTTGAAAGATAATAATTACTTCCAATTCAGTATTTATCCCTACAATGATAAAAATATAGAGCAGGCTAAACATATCAACGAACTCAACAGGGAAAAATATTATACCTTAAACATAGATTATGCCCAGGCAGGATTGGGTACTGCTACCTGCGGCCCTGACATTGCTGACAGAGATCTAGTTCAACCAGGGCGTACCATGTCCATGGAATTGCTTCTACAGGTAGGTGAAAATGAATTTTTTGAAGATTTCTTTTTGGATCAATCCGTAGAATTAGCACCTTTACATGACAAAAAAAATGATTGTACTCAAGAACAAAAAATAGATTTGTCATGGATAGAAATGGGTGTACCTGACGAACCATATGACACATTCTCCGATACGATTCTTTTTGATAAGAAAATAGGTAATCCAGCCAATTTTCGTGAAGGTTGGCTTGGTTATTATGGAAATCCAATGGAACTTTCCTTCATGCAAAAAAATAAAAAAACTATTAATGCAAATACACTGACTCTGACTTTCGCGCACTATCCGTCGCAATGGGTCTTCATGCCGCAGAAGGTGCTGGTGTCGTACTCCAAAGACGGCATAAAGTACAGTCAGCCCGAGGAAGTGATGTTGCCCTTCGACCCAACATTGAAGGAGAACGACAAAGCGAGGGTTTGCATCTTGCGGCACAAAATACCGAATAAGAAGGTGAAATACATCAAAATCGAAGCACAACCCGTGGAGAAACTGCCCGAATGGCATGCGGCAGCGGGAGAGAAGGCATGGTTGATGATTGACGAGGTGAAGGTACAATAGGGGGAGTCTCGCACTTCGTGCTCGAGGGGAGTCTCACAGCGTTCGAGGGGAGTGGACTTCGTCCAAAGGGGAGTTGGGCTACGCTCGAGGGGAGATTAATTGATTACAGGATTATAGGATGATGGATTATCTGGTTAGAGTGTATGATTAAATGTAGGGACGCACCGCGTGCGTCCGTGAGAAGTCTCACAGCGTTCAAGAGGAGTTGGGCTACGGATGAGAAGAGTATTTTTTAGTATTTTTGCAAAGCAAACAAGGCATCAAGCATCATAAAAAAAACTGCTGTAATTATGGAAAACAAAGCTGGTCAATTTTTGGAAAGATACCGCGAGACGGAAGAGTGGGTGCTCAACAATCTCAAAGTCACGGATATGAAAGATTTGGAGCAAATGCCGCAGTACAAAAGTATTCGCAGCAATTTGGCATTCTGCCGTATGCTGCGCAACCTGCTGTCTCACTACGATTGGACCAAAGCGGACAACGACATGATTATTGTCACCGACCAGGCTGTACGGCAAGTTAACAAAATCTACTATGCCATAAACCCTTTGACCTTGATGCGACTTGCGATTCGTGCCGGAGAAATTTTCGCTCCATCACCGACTGATTCAGTGCTTTCTGCCGTGAAAATCATGCAACGTAACGACTACTCTTACATTCCCATTGTGGAAAATCATAGGATTGTAGGGGTATTCAGCACCAAAACAATTATGCGATTGGTAGCTGAAAATAACAGTGTAAATCTCAATGAACAATTGACTTTCAAGGATATAGCGGACATCACCAATATCGTGGATGAACCGAACGCCCACTATGGTTTTATCAATTCCAACGCAACGGTGGAGGATGTAAGTGAGATGTTCCAACGATCCAAAAAAAGAAGGGTACGTTTAGATGTGCTTTTTATCACCGACAATGGCCAGTCTGATGGCCTGTTGCAAGGGATGGTGACGCCTGTGGATTTGCTTTAGGACCAGCGAATTCAAAATTCAAAATCCAAAATTCAAAATTCAGGGATTTGTCCGCTGGCACTTTGCGGCGGAGCCGCAGCCGCCGCATAAAAAAAGCGGCCCGCAATCATCTGCGAGCCGCTAGAGGATGAGGCAACGACCTACTCTTCCACCATTTAAGGCAGTACCATCGGCGCGGTCGGGCTTAACTTCTCTGTTCGGAATGGGAAGAGGTGGACCCCGACGCTATAATC
>JAEEGG010006324.1_pt1 | contig 27810 bp, 29 predicted proteins | sample 9134161 | NCBI WGS metagenome assembly JAEEGG01 (sample SAMN16246543, study PRJNA631951) | gut metagenome | biome: gut microbiome; feature: rumen; material: CR-attached | host: Bos | place: Iran: Karaj | collected 2018-10 | reverse complement strand
TTCTTGAACACAGTTTAAGGCAGGGGGTGTGTCAAAGAATGATACAGGTAGAATAATTTTTTAAAAAAATTTATAATATTGTCTATGAGTAAATATCCTTTTACAGAAATAGAGAAAAAATGGCAGAAGTACTGGGACGAGCACAAGACCTTCAAGGCAGTTGAGGATCCTTCCATTCCAGCAGAAAAACGTAAATATGTCCTGGATATGTTCCCATATCCATCTGGAGCTGGCCTACATGTTGGCCACCCAGAGGGCTACACCGCCACCGACATCTACTGCAGATACCTGCGGATGAACGGCTATGCGGTCCTGCACCCCATGGGCTTCGACTCCTTCGGCCTGCCTGCCGAGAACTATGCTATTAAGACTGGAACACACCCTCGTGTCACCACCCATAAGAATATCGATGTATTCCGCCGCCAGATTAAATCTCTGGGACTCAGCTACGACTGGGACCGGGAGGTTTCCACCTGCGAGGCCGACTACTATAAGTGGACCCAGTGGATTTTCCTTAAGTTGTACGAGAAAGGGCTTGCATACGAGTCCGAGCAGCCTATAAATTTCTGTCCTTCCTGTAAGACAGGCCTTGCCAACGAAGAGGTTAAAGAAGGCAAATGCGAGCGCTGCGGCACAGCTGTAGTGCGCAAGAACATCCGTCAGTGGATGCTCAAGATCACAGCCTATGCCGACCGCCTGCTGGAGGACCTGGACCTTTTGGACTGGCCCGAGGCTATCAAGGCTATGCAGCGCAACTGGATCGGCCGCAGCGAGGGTGCCGCAGTCTTCTTCCAGCTGGAGAACATGGACGAGAAACTGGAGGTTTACACAACCCGGTGCGATACACTTTTCGGTGCAACCTACATGGTAATTGCTCCTGAGCATCCGCTGGTAGAGAAGCTTACTGTACCTTCCCAGAAGGCAGCAGTGCAGGCTTATCTGGATATGGCAGCCCATAAGTCAGATCTGGAAAGAACAGACCTGGCCAAGGATAAGACCGGTGTGTTCTCTGGAAGCTATGCAATCAACCCTGTAAACGGCGACCGCATCCCTATCTGGATTGCAGACTATGTACTCATCTCCTACGGAACTGGTGCCATCATGGCAGTACCAGCTCACGACGACAGAGACTGGGAGTTTGCAAAGAAGTTCAACCTGCCTATCATCGAGGTGCTCAAATCTCCTGTAGATGTTCAGACCCAGGCCTGGACCGAGGACGGAATCCATGTGAACTCACAGTGGCTGGACGGCCTTAACAAGCAGGATGCCATCAACAAGATGCTGGAGTTCCTTGAAAAGAACAAATGTGGCCACAAGGCCATCAACTATAAGCTCAGGGACTGGATCTTCTCACGTCAGAGATACTGGGGCGAGCCAATCCCAATCGTACACTGCCCTCACTGCGGCAATGTACCGCTCTCCGAGAAGGACCTGCCTCTGACACTGCCAGAGGTCACAAGTTATCTGCCAACAGGCACAGGCGAGTCCCCATTGGCCGAGATTACCGACTGGGTCAACACCACATGTCCTAAGTGCGGCGGCCCTGCAAAGCGCGAGATTAACACCATGCCACAGTGGGCTGGCTCCTGCTGGTACTACCTGCGGTTCATCGATCCGCATAACACCGAGAAGTTCATCGACCCAGAGAAAGAGAAGTACTGGATGCCAGTAGACCTGTATGTGGGCGGCGCTGAGCATGCGGTTCTGCACCTGCTTTATGCCCGGTTCTGGCACAAGGTGCTCTACGACTTCGGCCTGGTTTCCACCAAGGAGCCGTTCCACCGTCTGGTTAACCAGGGTATGATTCTGTCCTATGCATATCAGCGGAAGAACAAGGCGCTGGTTGCTATCGACCAGGTTGAGGAGAGGGATGGAAAGTTCTACTCCACTCAGGATGGCGAAGAGCTTGAGCGGGTTGTTGCCAAGATGTCTAAGTCGCTGTGCAACGTAATCAACCCGGATGAGGTTGTTAAGGAGTTGGGTGCCGATTCCATCAGACTGTACGAGATGTTCATGGGACCTCTCAGTGTTTCCAAGACTTGGTCTACAACTGGTATTTCAGGCGTTTACCGATTCCTGGACAGAATCTGGAGAATCGCAGACGAGAAGAAGTTCACAGATGCACTGCTCACACCGGAGCTCAACAAGCTGCTTCACAAGACTATAAAGAAGGTGTCGCTGGACACACAGAACCTGGAGTTCAATACCGCGATTTCACAGATGATGGTATTCATCAACGAGATCAACCGGCTGGAGGAAGTGCCGGTTGCAGCATGGAAGCCATTTGTGCTGCTTCTTAGCCCTTATGCGCCGCACCTGGCCGAAGAGCTTTGGGAGAAGCTGGGCGGGAAGGATTCTGTGGCTCTGGAGAAGTGGCCTGAGTGGGATGAGGCTCTCACCCATGATGATGAGGTCACAATCGTTGTTCAGATCAACAGCAAGAACAGAAGCCAGCTGACCATGCCTAAGGGAGCTTCCAAGGAAGAGCTTGAGAAAGAAGCCCTGGGTAACGATAGGATCAAGGAGCTTCTGGCTGGAAAGACAGTGATCAAGACTATTGTTGTGCCGAATAAACTGGTCAACTTTGTAGTAAAATGAATTCATATTTAGATAGACAGAAAAAGGTATCCTCTCTGCTTGCCAGGGAGGATATTTCTTTGTTGGCGCTCTGCGACCGGGAAGGGATGCGGAACCCGAGTATAAGATATCTGACAGGGCACCCCTCCGACAGCGTGCTCTTTATTTTTGCTGACGGTCGGAGCCTATTGCTGCCCTGGGATATAAACCTGGCTAAGATGAAGGCAACTGCGACCTGTATTAAGCCGTATAACGATTATGGCAGGACACTGGGACAGGCTTTGGCCAAGGTGCTGGCCGAGGAGCAGATGCCGGCCGGGAGCAGGGTCGAGGTGCCTGCAGAGTTGCCGTACCCTGAGTTTATGCGTATTGCCCAGGGGCCGTATCAGTTTTTGTGCCGGCAGGGTGGCCTTGCTGAGGCTATCGAGGATATGCGGCAGATAAAGGATGATGATGAGCTTGCGACGCTGCGGAAGGCCTTTGCCATTACTGATGATATTCTGGATAAGATAGAGGCCACACTGCGGGGCGGGCAGTGCACCGAGACTGATATAGCGCTGCTCATAGATCGCGAAGCCCGGCTTGCCGGGGCGGAGGGCACAGGTTTTGAGACACTGGCTGCATCCACAGGCCGGAGCTACAATATACACGCATTCCCGGCTTATACTGGGGCCCTCATGCCCGCCGACGGCCTTTCCATAATAGACTTCGGCGTAAAGTATGACGGCTACACAAGCGATGTCACCACCACTATAACCCGTAACCTGAACCCAGAGCAGGAGCGCATGGTAGCTCTTATAGAAGGTGCTGTCGGCGTGGCAGAGGGCCTGCTCCGGCCCGGCCTCCAGACTACAACGCTGTCCGGTGCGGTAAACGATTACCTGGAGGCCGGCGGTTATGTGATGCCTCACAACCTGGGCCATGGTATAGGGCTCTATATCCACGAGAAGCCTTTCCTCCGTGCCAAGGTGGATTCAGTCACACTGCAGAAGGGTATGGTATTCACCATAGAGCCGGGCATCTACTCGCCGGAGCTTGGTGGTATACGGCTGGAGAATGACTACCTCATAACCGATACCGGTTATGAAAAGCTCACCAAGTCCCGGATAATCCGCCTGTAGAGCCTGATATGCATATCCAGGTGAGCCGGTCTGCATAGATCGAGATGCCCTCGCCAGTGTCGGGGTTTACAAACACATTCTCTCCCTCTGTGATGTCCAAGTTCTGTATGTAGCCATCTCGCTGTTCGTACTCTTTTATGTACCCCGGAGTGCCCGCATACCAGGTGCAGTCTGGCCCAGGTACAGGTATGCTGAAGGTGTGGCTATCGCTCTTCTTGATGTAGTTCATGTTGAAGATTCCGTAGGAGAGGGCATAAACCACCTTGTCCCGGTTCAGTATCCATGGGTTTCCTTCTGATTTCTCCACCAGCTTCTCCTGGAACAGGGTGAAGTTGAAGTTCTCAGATCCATAACCAGAGGCAAGCGACAATCCGGTGCACTCGGCAGCAAAGCCGTCATCCCAGGTCAAATAGTTATGTGTCTTCAGGTTGCCATGGACTATAAAGCCTGCTGGCTTAAGCTCTCCCCATGCCCCCTTGGGATATGCTGTGACTGCGGTGATTCCCGACACCGGCACCGATGCCTTGAAGCTTTTTCCCTTGGCTACGAACTCCTTGTGCTTATCCATAGTGGTCACCACCACACGATAGTCCGTTACCTCCAGCTGCTGCATCTCCGCCGGCAGCTCTGGTATGTGGAACGTCACCTCCGCGCTCTTGCTGTCGAAAAAGCTGCAGGAAGCTAGGAGCAGGCAAAGTATAATCACAATTCTTTTCATATAATTACCCAATGCCCATATTTTTTTGAACCTTCACGGCGAATAATCCCTTGTTCGCGCAGAGATTTTATAGCCCGGGCAACAGACCTTAGAGGTATTCCTGTGTTAACTACAATCTCTTCTGTTGTAATAAATGGATTGCTGTTTATTTGCTGATATATTTGTCTTTCAACAGGTGTAATTTTTATTGTGCCACTTATTGTGCCAAATCCGCTATTTTTATCGCTTATTGTGCCACTTATTGTGCCAAAATCAGTGTTTTTACCGCTTATTGTGCCACTTATTATGCCAAATTTTTGGTTTTTTTCATCAAAATCTGTGTTTATTGTGCCACTTATTATGCCAGCTTTCCCGAAGCCTATTATGACTTGGAAGAAGTTTGGTGTTATATTAAAAATATCAGGATTATAGACTTTCATCATGCGGTTCATGCCGCTTCCAAGCTGTTCAACAAAGTCAGTATCTTTATATATACGCATAAGTTCTCTGTTCCGGGGTCGAGAAATACCTCTGACAAGTTCTTCGGTTGTCATCCCATCGATAAGACCGCCGTAACTTGTAATCTCCAGTCTGTCATCAAAGAGCTCAAATACTGGGGTCATCAAATCGGTATAATCATTATGGACAAAGGCATTTACCACTGCTTCCCGCGTTGCGATAGGATCATACAATTGTTTATCCTTTCTGAATTTTGAGGTTATTTTTGTGAATGTCTTATTCTCTAGCTGGAGTTTGTTTAATACCAGATCAGTCGCCTTTAGAAGTGAGCAATAACCCAGCTCTTCATTCTCGATCAGATTGACCTTATTTTTCCCTTTGTATTTTGCAACTTTAATAGAAATCCCATTCTCATCGGCCAGCAGGTAGGCAAGGATATTATATTTCCCTGATGGGGTGAAAAACTCCAATGATTTCTCAAATTCATTATTCAGCAGCTTATGATGTTCTTCATAATAGATTTTAAGCTGATTGAATGTCAGATCCTGTCGTGGGGCTTCAATAACCCTAAGGTTGCTGCGTGTTCGCCTTGCAAAGAGGTTTTCTATCATCTGCTTTGTCAGACTTTGGATTTGACTGCCTATCCTGATAAAGCAGCCCTCTGGGGTCATCCCTTTCTGCCTGATGTAGTATGGCTTTTCGGTGCCACTGGAGATGATGACTTTAATATAGAATAACGGGGATTTATCATCGGTATGTTTTACAATGATATCATATAAGCCTAAAGTCTCTGGCGAAATGTTGTTTCTGAACCGGTCAGATATCTGCATCTGAAGTTCATCAGGATTCTCTACGCCAGCTATGGTTCCATCATCTTTTATGCCTATATATATTGCCCCGCCTGTACTGCTGTTCAGAAAGGCAACAGCACTTCTCTCAAACCGACTGTTTAATATAAGCTTGTACTCATATTCATTTGATTCTGGAATAATAAAATTGTTTCCCATATCAGATCCTCCTTTAAAATGGTCTACCTAAGTAACATAAAAAAAATGCGTTTTGCTTCAATTTATGCTCAAAAAATTTCAAAAACTTTATAAATGATTACAAAACAAGCAATAAACAGCCCCCGCTTGAAGTACCCACTCTCGGCAGAGTGCGCTCCCTTCGGGCCGCAATGCCTCGGTAGGCACTTCCGCGGGACAGCTTTTGCTGACTGGTTAGCAATATATGGTTTTTGAAGCTTTTTTCGCACAGGGTGGAGGCATAGGGGTGGCTTTGAGGAAAAAAATTCTTGTTGCATAGAGTTAATTTGTGTTATACTCCATAAAAATAGGCTATAAAAAAGGTTTTACTCTGACATCAGGTGACAGAGTGATTTGTAGATAATAGGCCCTTGGAGAAATGAAATGAGTGTTGATGTAATTGCAAAATTAAAAAAAGAATTGAAAATTATAAAAGAGAACTTTAAGATTGCAACTTATTATATGAATTTCATTAAGCATTCAAATGAAAAAAGGAATGCCAAAAAAATTGTTAATACCTTAAATTCCATGATAGAACTTAATCCAACTCTTGATTATCTGGATAAAATGTGACTTGAAGAAAGGGATAATAGATAAAATGATCGATCAAAAACTTTTAGAAGAATCAAAATCAGTTATTAAGATATTTGATAATATTCAAGATTCCAAAGATAATAAAAGAATAAAGCTAGTTTCTAAAGAAAAAAAGCTATCTACAACTAAAGTTTGTTTTTTTAAGGTTGAGCAGCTTGCCTATGACAAAGATTACCCTCATCGGGAAGCCTTCGAAAATGTTCTGGCCGCTTTAGATAATACAGCATTTAATTTTGTATACATTCTTTCAGGTACCTCAAAAGGTGTTGATTTATATCTAGGAATTGTCCAAAATGGCAACAAAATCAAGTCTGAGGAAGGTGAAACTTTTCAATCTATTGATTATGGTAATATTTTAAAAAGTACTTTTGAGGGAAACTTTAATGGAAGCAGACTGAAAAAAGTTTTGGGAAAAGATATTGAAAAAAATATCCTTAGCGGAGCAGATTTTTATAAAACTGACGAAAAAATTAACGCCGGTTTGTTGTTGGGTATCCCCAGTGTAAATAAAAAAGAATCAGGCGAAGAACAGGATTTTCAAGGGATTGACCGCCTGATCAATTCGATGTTGGGTCTGGAATGGCGCCTTGTAGTAGTTTGTGAACCGGTGGCCAGAGAAAAAATTCTTGAAATGCAAAGAATGGCTTATGATTTGTATAATCGCCTTTCGCTAGTTTCTAAATTTACTCTTCAACATAGTCAAAATGAGGGTTCTTCTCTTTCTGATTCAAATGGGCGTTCTGTTTCAAAAGGTGCAGGAACTGGTTATTCTAGAAATGATTCATCAACCTCTGGGGAAAATTATGACCAAAGAAATAAATCAAAAACACATCAAGAAAGTTTTTCAAAGAATACTAATAAAAGTACAACAGACAGTAAAAATCATACAGTAAGTAAAAATAAAGGTACATCAAGTGCTGTTACTATGGAACTTGCTAATAAGCATGCCCAGGATATGATGAAATATATAGATGAAGAACTGCTTGAAAGGATTAAGCTGGGCCTCGGGAAAGGCCTTTTTAAGACCTCTGTATATTATATGGCAAAAGAACCTGCTTATGCCGAACGTCTTAAGGTTGGACTTATGTCTCTTTTCCAGGGAAACAAGCCTACCTATAGCCCACTAAGTGCTGTCAAACTTAATAAACCTTTTGAAGAAAGCTGTGGAATTCTCCAGACATATCAGAATCAGTTTATTTCTGTTTCATCACGTTTAGATGAAGAAAAACTTTTACTCTCAAGACCTGGGCTGGGGACTCAGGAGGGATTGTGTACATATCTGACTGCTTCAGAAATCAGCCTTTTAGCAGGATTGCCTCAGACCGAGGTACCTGGCTTGGCTCTCAAAGAAATAGTCGATTTTGGGTTAAATGAAAAGAAGTCCTCAGAAAAAGATATGATTAAGCTTGGTTCTATGGTACAACGTGGGCGGAAATTGGAAATACCTTTTAAGATGCCAAAGGACAGTTTAACCAAACACATATTTGTTGCAGGTGTTACAGGTAGTGGAAAAACAACAACATGTCATAAACTGCTATCTCAGGCGGAAATACCATTTCTTGTAATTGAGCCTGTAAAGACCGAATATAGAACATTGATTAATAGTGATGTCTTAAAAGATGTGATTGTGTTCACTTTGGGGGATGAGACGGTTGCCCCTTTCAGATTAAACCCATTTGAGTTGATAAAAGGTGAAGTTATTTCTTCTCATATTGATATGGTGAAAGCAACTTTTACAACAGCCTTTCCAATGGAAGCTTCAATGCCGCAGATTTTGGAAGAAGCTATTTATAAATGCTATAAAAATAAAGGTTGGAATATTAATACAAATGAAAATGATGTATATAGGGAAAAAGCTTTTGATCCAAATGTTAACAGTTTTCCCGTGTTGTCCGAGCTTTTGACTGCTCTTGATGAAGTTGTAGAAGAGAAGGGATTCAGTGATAGATTGGGGGCAGATTATAAAGGATCCCTTGTAAGCCGTCTTTCCAACCTTACTATGGGGTCAAAAGGTGCTATGCTGAACTGTCCTCATTCTATCGATTTTAACTATATAATAAACCATAATGTGATTCTTGAGATGGAACAACTCAAATCCCCAGAAGATAAATCACTGCTTATGGGATTTGTTCTTTTTAAACTTTCATCAGTTATAAAGGCAAAACATAAAGAAGATTATACATTCCGACATATAACTCTTGTTGAGGAGGCACATAGGCTATTATCAAAAGTGGAGTATGGTGACAGCGGTGCCAAAAAAGGAGCTGTTGAGACTTTTACAGATCTGCTTGCAGAAGTGCGGAAATATGGCGAGGGATTGGTAGTTGTAGATCAGATTCCAAACAAACTTGCTTCTGAGGTTTTAAAAAATACAAATACAAAGATTATCCATAAGATTTTAGCCAAAGATGATAAAGAGGCGGTAGGGGACTGCATGCTTATGGATGACAAACAGAAAGAATATCTTTCTGCCCTTGAAACAGGAAATGCTATTGTTTTCAACGAGAATACAAGTAAACCTGTTCATGTACTTATTGAAAAAATAACTGATACAAATGAGCAGGAAATTTCTGATGAAGAAGTAAGGGAATGTTTTTTAGGCAAATGTTCTTCCTTTGCTGGTAGTAGATGCTATGATGATAATTCACTTATTTATTATTTCTTTGTCAATACTGTAAAGAAAATCGTGAAATTAAAAATGGATGTAGAAGCATTTAATGGTTTAAGGGAAAATATTTCGAAGTTTAAAGACGAAAATAAGGATGAAAGAGATATTTGGAAATCGCTTATTGAGCGATATTGGCGTGAAATATATAAAACATGGAATTCAGAAGAAGAAAGGAATCAGGGGATAGATGCCTTGATACAGTTTTTTACTGATGTATTCTGTTCTGATGCTTTTGATATTTCAAATGAAAAAATTATAAAAATAATTGGAGGATTAATTCCTTCTTTATAAGAATAGTAATAGTAATTTGGAGGTGTAAAAATGATAATTACATTAACTGCTATCCTTGAGGTGGTAACAACAATTGCAAAGATTTTGACTGTAGCAAATCTTGCAGTAGAGGGACTTAAGATGATTGGCAAAGCAATAATTGTTTTGGGAAAAGCTCTTGAGGTGATTATGGGAGAACCTAAAGCAGAAGAACTAGGGGATAAATCTATCCAGGCAGAAGAGGCAGGTATTAAACCAGAACAGTTTAAATCATATGAAGATTATATGAAAGAAGTTTCAAAATTTGAACTTGATCCTGAAAAATCAAAGAAAATCAGTACAGAGGAAAAACTTGAGAGAGCTATTAGAGATATTTCAGGGCTTATTGCAGAAAAGTATCCACAGTTCCCTATTGAGCAGCTTATTAAATACCAAGTTTCCAACCCTGAATATTTTACTCCTGAGCGTATGAATGGATTTGCTGATTTGATTAAAGCTAATAGTGTCGATGCTAAAAGTGTTCTTGGTTACTTGGATGGAACGGAGCGGAATGGAACCCGGCTAGGTGCGGCTCAGAATGCACTTGTAACAATAGAAAAGAAAGTTGATCCATCAATTAGTGATGCAGCTGCATTGCAAAATGTTATTAAAGCAAGGGAATAACTGATTTTTCAGGGAATATACGGATTATGTTGCAAAGAATAATAATATTACTGACAAAAAAATATATTCAGGCAGCTTATTTAGAAGATGAGAAATGTTCTCCATTGAGCATTGAAGGTAACAAGAAAATATCTTATTCAGATGAAAAAGATTTAAATCGAGTAAAAAATGCAATTACTGGTATTTTCAATCTTGAATCTCTTGATAGTGCAGATATTTCTGTTATGGTTGTTGCCTGTGGTGCAGCCAGTAAGACGGTGAAAAAACTGAATGATTTTTTTTCAATAACTAGCGAATGCAATTCAGTATTTGTTGAGCATATACTTCCATATATTCTTTTGGGGAAAGGACTTTTAAAGAAAAAAACCGAACAGACTGTAAGAATTTCTGATGTCTGTTATAAATTGGACTATCATGGGCAGAATCTGGAATGTGTTCAGATAGCAAAATCTAATACTGCTGGAATAGTTCTGGAAGCCCATGATTTTGCCCCACTGTTTTCTTTTAATGCCAGCAATCTTGGTAAAGATGAAAAACTATTAAATCAGTTAAATGATTTGATTATACAGAATAAAAAAGCTGTTGTACAGATTTCGCAGAACAAGAAACAGATTGAGGATTTGAAAAAACAGATTGCTTTTTTAAATAATTGTGCGTGGAATATTGTCTATTGGCGTTATGATAATAACATTAAAGAAATGCTAAATGATAAGACTAAAAAGAATTCGCAAGAACATATTTCACATGCTTTATCTATAGATAAAAGTGATGCGGTAGCTCTATTAGCAGAATCTATAAAGGCAATTCTTGTGACCCAAACTAATAAAAGTTTTTCTGATGCCCAAACTAATAAAAGTTCTTCTGCAGAAAAAAATCTAAAGTTTTCTTTCTCCAAACTGCATGAGAATGGGGCTGTTGTTGAGAAAGATGATTCCCTCGCGATAATAAAAATAATATCAAAAAAAATAACAGATAAATTTATAATTGATTATGTTCTGAAATCAAATATTGCGGGTAGAGTTTTTTATCTTATTGATGAGGGAGATATTGGCATTTTTACTCCAGTCGCTATAGTATGTGACAAAGATGTTAACCTTTCATACGTGGATAATATTAAACGGAATATAGAACTTTTTAATAGCCCATATGATGTAGAAATAAATCTGCAGGATAAAAAAGATGAATAAAATTATAATACTATTAACAAAAAAATATCTTCAAGTGGCTTTTCAAGAGGATGACAAGTGGTGCTTATTAAGTATTGATGGTAATAAAGAAATAGCTTATTCAGATGAAAAAGATTTTAAACGTGTTATTGGAGCTATCACTGGAATTTTTAATCTTGAATCGCTTGAGGAGGCCGATGTTTCTTCCATGATTGTTGTCTGTGGTGCTGAAACAAAAATTGCGAATAAACTGAATGAACTTTTATCTTCAGCGACAGAGAACAATATGATAAATATGCAACACATTCTGCCGTATGTTCTCTTAAGCAAGGGGCTTTTAAAGAAAGATGTTAATCAGACTATAAGAGTGTTTGATACTTGTTATCAATTGGATTATCACGAGCAGAATTTGGACTGTTTTCAATTGGAAGAATCAAAAGCTGCTGAAATAGTTCTTGAAGGGTGTGATTTTTCTTCATTATTTTCTTTTAATTCAAGTATGGTGGGTACGGATGAAAAGATAGTAAATCAGTTGTCTGAATTGAAAGAGCAAAATAAAAAAATCGCTGAACAGAATTTACAAGCTTTGAATTTGGTTGATGATTTGAAGAAACAGAATAATAATTTAAAATCGCAAAATGACATTTTAAAAACAGAAATTAAAAACCTTAAACAGGATAATGAAAGGCTTCATAAGAATATTGATGATTTAAGGAAGGGCGAAACAACTCATACTGAAGCACCTCAAAAAATGTATACCGATAGTGATTTAGTTTTTGCTGTTAGAAAAAATAATATTGATGAGGTTCGGAGACTTCTTAAGAAAGTTACTAATCCAGATAATGAACGAGATGTTAATGGAAGAACAGCCTTGATGTGTGCTGCAATAAATAACAATATAGAAATTGCAGAGGAACTAATTCGGGCAGGTGCTGATTACACAACTACAGATTCAGAAGGGAATAACGCTATGTATTATGCTAAAACGTTCCGAATGGAACATATTTTAAAATATACAGGTCGATGGTGACTTTATGAATAAACTAATTGTAATACAGACCGAAAACAAACTTAAAGCAGTTTTCCTTGAAAATGATGTGGTTAATCCGTTGAGTATTGATGGGAATGCCGAAGTGTCCTATTCAACAGATAATGCCGATGCAGTTTTTTCTCGGCTGCAACATGCGGTAGTGGGGACATTTAACCTCGAATCACTGGATGGGGCTGATATTTCCATAATTCTTGTGTCTTGTGGTGCAGATACCAATATTACAAATAAACTATATAAGGTTTTCTTAACCGTAAAAGAAAGCAATGTGATATATGCTGAGCATATACTTCCTTATATTCTTTTAGGTGCTGGTAAATTAAAGAAACAGGGCAACCAGTCAGTTCAAATTCTTGATACATACTATCATCTGGAATATCATGAACAAAAGCTTAGTTGTGTTCAATGCGAGAAACAAGATGAGATATTTACTGTTCTCGATGTTATAGACTTTGCGCAATTACTTGATTTTGATATCAACAGGATTGGTCCCGATGAAGTATTGTCAAAACAAATTGTAGAATTACAGAAGCAGTTACAAAATAAGAATGAAAAAATATCAGAGTTTTCAAGACAGGTAGAAAAAAATAAAAGTTCTTTAAAAAAAGCAAAGCATGATGGGATGGTGGATATAATAAAATTTTTTAAAGAATATATAATTTTTGATAAATATTATTATCTTGATGATGCAGCAAATAACCCTGATATCTTACAAGCTTTTATTGATGCAGGTGTCGATATCGATGAGAAAGATAAAGATGGAAATACAGCACTTATGAGAGCAGTTAAAAATAACAATTATCAGGCTGTAAAAATACTTATTCAAAATGGTGCAAACCCTCGTAAAAAGAACAATGATTATGCTTCCGCTCTGTCACTTGCGGGTGATGATAAGAAAATGGTTAATATATTTGAAGATGCCGAGGCCCAAAGATAACCTATGTCAAACTACTATTGTGAATATTGTGGAATGATGTTCTCAAGTGCCAGGACTCTTACGGCGATGAAATGCCCTAGGCATCCTCTGGGGGCTGGAAAAGGCTATCATAAGCTGTACGAGGGCTCAGAAAAGTCTGAATACACCTGTAAATACTGCGGTCTTAAATTCAAGACTATACGTACCATGACCGGGCTGAAATGCTTCCGCCATCCCAACGGGACAGCCAAAGGGCCGCATTCTCCAGCACTATAAAAACTAGGAGGAAGATTTGGCAGGCTCACAGCTTGAAAAAGTAGTATTACGCCGCATCCACTTGATAGACGCCGAAATCCGCAAGGGCACCTATCCCAATACACGTGATCTGGCAGAGCTACTGGAGGTAGGAGAGCGCACCATTTCCCGCGATATCGACGAGATGCGGAACTTCTACAATGCCCCCATCGAATACGACCGCCGGCACAACGGTTACTACTACACTGAGGACTCCTTCTTCATTGAGGACCTGAGCCTGAACCAGAGCGAGCTCCTGAGCATGGCGCTCCTTGACAAGTTGCTGGGCGAATACCGCAACACACCGTTGGAGGCCCAGCTTAAATTGGTGTTCCATAAAATAGTCTCCAGCCTGGGCAACCAGACCATGGCCGATTTTTTCCAGCTACAGGAAGGGGTAAGCTGTGTCCCGCGCCTTTCTGACCCGGTGGATGCCAAGGTGTTCTCCGATGTCTTCCTGGCCCTCAGAAATCATCAGGAACTTTCTCTGCAATATCAGGGCGACAAGCGGATTATCCGCCCGCTCCATGTGGTGTGCGATAAAGGCAACTGGCATGTTCTGGCCCAGACCACATCCAGAGAAATCCAGCTTTTCGCTCTCTCCCAGATGGGGAGTACAAAGGTGCTGCGGCGTACTTTTGCAGTTCCGCGGGGCTTCGACTGGCACGATTATTTTGACCAGAGCGACATCAGGTGGCAGAGTGACAATGCTATACCAGAAGCAGGTATGGGTGCTGGTAGTATCGAATACATAAAGGGAGACAAACCACTCATCAATCGTATTCTTGACCAGTGGCTCTATATTCTGTGGGACAAGAGCGCCATCCGCCATGCAAAGTATGTCAGCGAGCTTGGCGAGCTCCAGCTGCGGGGTGATGGATTCAGCTTCCAGTTCAGGGAAGGTGCAGATGAGGATCAGCGGTATCTTTCCAAGGAGATGATTATTCCCGCCCCTGGAATTGCGGGCAACCAGAGGATAAGCTATTGCTATCTGAACTCGGAGGAGGAGGGAGCCGACAGGATCACGTTGCTGTTCAACCGGCTGCATAATGTGAGTAGGACGCTGCTCTATGTGTGCGTCGAGGATTGCAAAGGCAAGGAGACAAAGGCTCTGGCATCGGTCCAGGATGATATCACTCTGGAGAAGTTTCTGGCGCTTCTTGGGCGCTCCGATGTCTATAAGGAGTACGACAACTTTATAATGCTGATGAAGGATGCGGTGCCGCTTCTGACATACAAGGAACAGAGGACAAGGGAGTGTGCGGAGAAAGAGATACTGGCCAAACTGCAGCCTATTCTGGATGAACTTGTTGCATCTGGCAAGCTGGATGCACTGGGCACCGGGTACGGTCCAGATATAGCCGCCTTAAAGCGGATTGTAGACAAGGGCATTGCCCGGGCAACTAAAAGGAGAGGATAATATGTTTAATAAAGAAACCAGAACCAAGCGCGACCTCAAGAAACGTGGGCTCCCATCTATCCATGTGGAGATTCCGGCTGATATCGAAAAGTCGAAAGAAAAAGAACGCGAAAAAGAAGAGAAGAAAGAAAAATCACAAAAAAGTTGACAATTCATTTTGGCTGGGGTATATTTTATTTGAGCGGAGGCGAAAGCCTCGGCTTTTCAGGGAAGGAGTCCAGACTGAGCTCTTTCCCATTTATTTTAAATACACCATATTTCCTGTTATTATCTATTCCTACTTCTATTACAACTAAAAATCCACTATGGTTATGCTTCATTAACTGGAGCTTTTCTTCGATACATTTTTTAACATACGAAATAGATATGTCCATTCTCACCTCTTGTAGGAAGCATGAATATTTCTAATCCGAATTTTTCAGAATACCTTTTAGCTGTATTGAATTCTCTTTCATACTTTTTCTTTTCTTCTTTACTGTTATTGGAATGTTTAATCCTCTCCTCATCAACATAAACATTACCATAAGTATATTCCGGCTTGTATCGCGATTTATCTGTGTATTTAGCAATAGTTGCCTCTCGTGAATTATCAATCATGTTTTTACTCCTTTAAAAAGTTTCTACATGTGTAAACGCAAAAATTTTCATTTTGCTTCAATTTTGGAGAAAAAAGTTGAAATTTTTTTTCTCGCTCTGACATCAGGTGGCGGACTGGTCGCTGTAGATTGTTCTACAAGGAGAGCAAGATGAAACCCCGAAGAGTAAATGTCATAACCATAGGCGATGCCGGCAGAAAAATCATGGAACGGTTTATGGAAAAACATAGACCCGATTTCAATGCTGTCGGCTTGGTCGACACCAAGGGGCAGGAAGAATCTATTCAAAGGTTCCTATCTGATACTGACATAGTAATCATAATTGCGGGTATGGGCGGGAAAGCTGGTACCGAAGGGGTGCCGGTCATAGCCGAGATAGCCAAGGAAATGGGCGTCCGCACAGTAGCTTTGGTCACAATACCTTTTAAATGTGAGGACCCCGAGCGTCTGGAGGATGCTGACAGAGGAATCAATCAGCTTGAAAAAAGTGCAGATGACCTTATAGCAATTTCCCTTGACAAAATGATTCCCGATGTATTCAGTGCTGCTTCTTTAAATGATGCGTATGAGATTGCAGATAGAGTGCTGGGAGACAGACTTTTGGAAATGATAAAACTGCTCCGTAGCACCGGCATCTTTTATTTGAAGCCCGAAGAATTGAAGAAGCAGGCGAAGCTTGAGCGAAAAAAGATGAGAGCCCAAAGAATATGTGAAGCCCAAGTGACTTTGGCCCGGCTGGAGTATGAAGAGAGGGTAGAGAAAGCCCTCGACAAAATGGATCCACATAAACTTCAGGAAAAGCTTGAAGACTTATCAAAAATAAAGGAGTAAAAAATGGACGAGAAAATGAATCCAGAAGAATTGAAGGAAGAACCGAAGGTTGGTACAGAAGAGAAAGTCGAAACAAAGCCAGCTGACGAGATCGAGATTTTCGAGGATCCGGATGCATGGAAGAAAGGTCTTGCAGTTGTAGTCGGTATTACCGCGCTCAGCTTTGTAGGCGGTTTCCTGACCGGTATTTTTGTAAAGGACTGAGGTCAGCAGCGGGGCTGCTTTTTAAGCAGCTGCCGCATCTCCTTGAAAATCTCGTGGAAGGCGGGGGTGCGGTAGTCGGCGTAGGTCCAGGGGAGGGTCTGGTATTCCTTGTTCACATACATCAGTGTCACCTCGCCATAGATTCCCTTCTGCAGCGGGATGCGGTGCACATTGTTCTTGGTGGTGGCCAGTATCAGCGAACTCAGGCTCAGTAGCCCGGGGTCCAGGTTTATCTTCCGGTTCCCGTCCGGGGTGGCAAACTTCTCCTCAAGTTCGTTGGTGCGTATCTTGATATCGGGCAGCTGGTCGGGGCTCACCAGGTTTACGAAAGAGTAGAAGAACCGCTTTATCCCGCTCCCCATCTCCGGCACATAGTAGTCGGTGAAGGTAAAGTCAAACTCCTGGCTCTCGTAGTCGATGGGGCCGAACTCCTCCACCAGTATGCGGCGCAGCGCCTCTTTCTCCTCCGGCAGGGTGGACAGAACCCCCATTATCAGCTTGCTCTTTGCAAATGGCTCAATTGCTCCCATAATTCCAGCATATTAGTTAATCTACTTTGTTGCAAGTCTATGAAAGTATTGATATAATATAATTATGAAGGATGTACGGATCACTGTTAAGCGCATTACAACCTACCCCGATCTGATCGCCGAGTTCGAGAACCCTATAGAACACACCTGCGATATGGCCGAGGGTATGGTGTTTGTCGCCAAAGGGGGCGAGAAGCCTGCCGACTTCTGCGACAGCGCCTGGGATTCCGTCCTTCCTTTTGTTAAGGAGCTTGCCTCTGGTGGTGGCAACTTCTATGACGGCTGGATGAAGAATCCGAATTCTGCAATGATATCTTGCAATGATGGGTTCCGTCCTGTAAGTTTTCTGTTGGAGACAGTATGATCGAGAAGATATTTCCGGCTGAGATAAAAGAGCTTTCCTCAGTCTTGGTATTTCTTGAGGAGGAACTTGATAAGGCACAGACAAACCCCAAGCTCATGGTGACCTTTGCCATTGCGGTTGAGGAGCTGTTTGTCAATGTTGCTCACTATGCTTATCCCGACTCCAAGGGGACCGCAAAGATTGGCATCGACACATCAGGCGACAGCATAGTAGTCCGGATTTCCGACTCGGGAATTCCTTTCGACCCATTAGCAAAGCCTGATCCAGACGTCACACTCTCTGCAGAGGAGCGCAAGATCGGCGGACTTGGCATCTACATGGTCAAGAAGAGCATGGACAGCGTTGTCTACGAATATAAGGATAACCAGAATATCCTTACTATCTCCAAGAGGAAATAAGGGATTATGGATCTTCTGACTAAGGCTATCTTTTTTGCGGCCAAAGCTCACGAGGGGCAGGTGCGCAAGATGAGCAACACACCTTATATTCTCCATCCTATCGAGGTGGCCTCCATCATCTCCACTTTGACAGATGACCAGGAGATTATGACAGCCGGCATCCTCCATGATGTAATCGAGGACTGCGGTGTGGAGCCTGCCACTATCCGGGAGCTTTTCGGTGCCCGTGTTTCGGCCCTGGTGCAGAGCGACTCCGAGGACCGTCTTGACCCCCGGCCCCCATCCGAGACCTGGATGGATCGGAAGAACGACTCCCTTCTTATGCTCAAGCATACCAAGGATATCGGGGTAAAGATAATGTGGATGGGTGACAAGCTCTCCAACATGCGCTCCCTGTACCGGGCCCATAAGAACTTCGGCGATGCCATGTGGGCCGATATGAACCAGAAAGATCCTGCCAAGCAGGAGTGGTACTATAGAACAATTGCGGAATATGTTTCTGAACTCAAAGATACAGTTGCATACCGCGAATATATGATTTTGTTGGAGGAAGTATTTGGCTGACGACATTTTTACTATCAAACTTCATGGAAGGATTGATTCCAGCAACGCAACTGCCGTTGAGGAGGGGCTGCTGGAGAATCTGAAGGGATGTACAGCATCTTCTGTTGTACTTGATGCCGATGACCTGGAATACATATCCAGTGCCGGACTCCGTATAATTCTGAGACTTAGGAAGTTGCATCCGGATCTTAAGGTAATCAATGTATCCTCTGCCGTATATGAGGTTCTGGAGATGACTGGTTTCACCGAGATGCTCCATGTGACCAAGGGCTACCGCAAGCTCTCTGTAGAGGGATGCGAGGTGATAGGACGGGGAGCCAACGGCAAGGTCTACCGTCTGGATTCCGATACTATAGTTAAGGTCTATTACAACGCTGATGCGCTGCCCGAGATACACCGGGAGCGGGAACTGGCCCGGAAGGCCTTTGTGCTGGGTATTCCTACCGCCATCCCTTATGACGTGGCCCGGGTAGGGGACAGCTATGGCTCTGTGTTTGAGCTTCTGAACGCCAAGTCTTTCTCCAAGCTCATTGCTGCTGAACCCCAGAAACTGGACAAGTATGTGGGGCTTTATGTAGACCTGCTCAAGAAGATTCACTCCACCGTGGTCAAGCCCGATGATATGCCTGACCAGCGGGCTGTGGTCATTGACTGGGTCAACTTCCTCAAGGATTACCTTGACAGCGCAAAGTGGGAGAAGTTCCATACCTTGGTAGAGGCCATCCCAGTAGACCATCACATGCTCCACGGCGATTATCACACCAAGAATGTGATGATGCAGAACGGCGAGGTGCTCCTTATCGATATGGACACCCTGGCCCAGGGTAACCCTGTGTTTGAGTTTGCCTCCATCTACAACGCCTTTGTGGGGTTCTACGACTTTGACCACGACAGTGCTGTTGATTTCCAGGGACTCGACTACGATACATGCGCCGCCATCTGGAAAAAGATGCTGCCTCTCTACTTTGGTACCAAAGATGCAGCTGCACTAAAGACAGTGGAGGACAAATCTGCTATACTAGGCTATGCTCGCCTTATGCGGCGTCTTATCCGCCGGAACGGATTTGATACAGAAGAGGGCAAAAAACTTATTGCACATTATAAGAATCAGATAGAGACACGTCTTGATTCTGTTGATACACTTATGTTCTAGGAGGAATGTTATGGAAATTGTAAAAAAGAGAGAGGGCGATACACTTACACTTGCTCTCAGTGGCAGACTCGATACACTTACTGCACCTCAGCTGGAGGCTGTTGTCAAGAACGAACTGGATGGAGCCAAGGACCTGGTGCTTGATCTTAAGGATCTTATCTATGTTTCTTCCGCAGGACTCCGTGTGTTCCTGATGGCTCACAAGACCATGTCCAAGATTGGCAGCATGGCTCTGTGCAATGTATGCGACGATATCAAGGAAGTGCTTACAATCACCGGCTTTGCCGATATCTTCACAATAAAATAAATACGGAAGCGGAGGGATTCGAACCCTCGAGCCCACGAGGGGCTACCTGATTTCGAGTCAGGCCCGTTATGACCACTTCGATACGCTTCCTATAAAATCATTCCCATTCGATGGTGGAGATTGGCTTTGGAGACAGGTCGTAAAGAACTCTGTTGACCCCCTTCACCTCGGTGAGAATCCTATCAGTAATACGGTGCAGCAGCGGATATGGGATTTCCTCTATAGTTGCCGCTGTCGCATCGGTGCTGTTGACCGCCCTTATTATTACAGGCCAGTCCCAGCTTCTCTTTCCATCTATAATTCCAGTGGATTTGATATCTGGAATGATAGTAAAGTACTGCCAGACCTTTCCTTCCAGGCCGCCTTTTGCAAACTCCTCCCTCAGGATTGCATCGGACTCCCGCACTGCCTCAAGCCTGTCCCTGGTGATGGCACCTATGCACCGCACTCCAAGTCCTGGTCCTGGGAACGGCTGGCGGTAAACCATGGTGTCTGGCAGTCCCAGTGCCTTTCCTACGGCCCGTACTTCGTCCTTATAAAGCATCTTAACAGGCTCAACCAGCTCAAAGTTAAGCTCCTTTGGCAGTCCGCCCACATTGTGGTGTGCCTTGACACCTACAGCAGACTCGGTGATGTCCGGATAAATAGTTCCCTGTCCCAGGAACTTGATGCCGTCCAGCTTCTTGGCCTCGTCGGCAAACACATCTATGAACTCTTTTCCAATTATCTTGCGCTTCTGCTCCGGGTCTGAAACTCCGGCAAGCTTGGTCAGGAACCGCTCAGTGGCATCTACATAGATCAGGTTTGCATCCATCTGATTTTTAAACACCTGAATTACCTGCTCAGGCTCACCCTTGCGCAGAAGGCCGTGGTTTACATGCACGCAGTAAAGCTGTTTGCCGATAGCCTTGATAAGCAGTGCTGCGACTACAGAGCTGTCTACTCCGCCGGACAGGGCCAGAAGAACTTTGCCGTCCCCCACCTGTGCTCTTATTTCCTTAACCGATGTCTCAATGAATTTCTCAGCTGTCCAGTCCTTTCCAAGACCGCGCTGTTCTGTGGTTTCTCTTGCCATCTGTTTCTCCTATGCTTACATTTTTACACATTTTTTATTTTTTTAAAACTGGTTTTTCTAGAAAAGGTGTGGTATAATAAAAATATGCAGGAATCTGGCGAGATGTATCTGGAGACAATTTTAATCCTCAAAGGCAAGAAGGAGACAGTCCGTGCTATCGATGTAGCCGAGAATATGGGCTTCTCCAAGCCCTCTGTAAGCCGCGCTCTCTCCATCCTTAAGGAGGACGGATGCATTGCTGTGGACGACAAGGGCTCCATAACCCTGACCCGGAAGGGGAGCAGGATTGCCAAGAAGATATATGAGCGCCATGTTGTTCTTTCCGATATGCTGATTGCTTTAGGGGTGGATAAGAAGATAGCCCTGGAAGATGCATGCAGGATAGAGCATGTCATAAGCGACCAGACCTTCGCCGCCATCAAGCAGCATAAGGCAAAATACGGAAAAGCCTGATCCTCTTACTTCCACTTGGCCTTTAGCTTCTCAAACTGTTCCATGACTCGTTTCTCTGCCTCTTCCAGACTCTCGGCCTTTCCCTCGTCGTTCTGGATAAGCTCGGCGGGAATCTCCTCCAGGAACCGTGATGGCAGGCAGGTCACGCTGTCCCGCAGATGGCGGCGTGTCTTGCAGCTGGTTATATAAAGTTTGTCCATGGCTCGGGTTACAGCCACATAGAAGAGCCGGCGCTCCTCCTCGATATTGGCGGGATTGTCCTCCAGGGCCCGAGCGTGGGGTATTATGTCGTCCTCGCAGCCGGCCAGGAACACCACCTTGAACTCAAGCCCCTTGGCAGCGTGGATGGTCATAAGGCCAACTTTGCCCCCCTCAGCGTCCTGGTCGTCGTCGCGGGTAATAAGCGTTATTTTGTTGAGATAAGAGTAGATGCTCTCCTCGTCGTCGTTTTCCTGTTCCCACTTGTCCAACAGATTGATGAAGGTGAGGATGTTCTTGTACTTCCACTTGGCCTCTTTCTCGTTCTTCTGATACTCCATGATCAGATAATCCCAGTAGTGCAGCTCCTCCACCAGGGCGCTGAGGGTGGCGGCCAGGTTTTTTCCAGACAGGAACCTGCCCTTGTATGCTGTTATCATGTTCACGAAATCTTCGTACTTGTCCAGCTTCTGAAGGGCGGCAAACACCGAGCACTTCTCTTTTTTGCCCAGCTCGGTTATCTGCTCCAGCGCCTTCTTGCCAATGCCCCGGCGGGGTGTGTTTATTATGCGGAGCAGACTTATGTCATCGTCCGGGTTGGTTATCACCCGCAGGTAGGCGATTATGTCTTTTATTTCTTTGCGCTGGAAAAAACTCTGGCCGCCGGAGACTGCGTATGGTATGCCCTCCATCAGTAGGGCATCCTCTATGGCCGCTGCCAGGCCGTTGGTGCGGATAAGTATGCCGAAGTTGTCGTAGGAAAGGTCCTCCTGGAGCCGAAGCAGCGTTATGGTTTCGGCTATGAACTGGGCCTCCTTTATCTCGTTGTCAGGATAGCTGAGCTCTATTGGGTTCCCCACGCCCGACTTGGACCACAGGCTCTTTTTCTTGCGCTTTGTGTTGTGGGCTATTATGCTGTTGGCCGCATCCAGGATGGTGCCGGTGGAACGGTAGTTCTGCTCAAGCTTTATCTCCTTGACTTCGGGGAAATCCTTCTCGAATTGCACTATGTTCTCGTAGTTGGCACCGCGCCAGGAGTAGATGGACTGGTCGTCGTCGCCTACAACGCAGATGTTGCGGCTCTCCTGGGCCAGCAGGTAGACCAGGTCGTACTGTACCCTGGATGTGTCCTGGAACTCGTCCACCATTATGTAGCGGTAGCGCTTGCGGTACTTGGCCAGCACATCAGGGTGCTCCTTGAAAAGCTTTATGGGAAGCACTATCAGATCGTCGAAATCCACGGCGTTGTAGAGCTTTAAGAGCTCGTTATATTCATCGTAGATAGGGCTGTACTGGCGGGTGTCCACATCCCATTTCTCCCGCCCGGTCTTGATGTCGGAGAACAGGTTTGCCAGGTCATACAGGTTCAGGTCGGCCGGGTCAATCTTAAGGGAACGTGCTGTCTCCTTTATAAGCGCCATCTTGTCGGTCTGGTCGTAGATGCTGAAATTTTCTTTAAAGCCCAGGTGGACAATGCTTTCTCTCAGCACCTTGACGCCGAAGGCATGGAACGTGGATACAGTCAGCATAGGCAGCTTCCTGTCCACCAGATCTTTGACCCGGTCGGCCATCTCCCGCGCCGCCTTGTTTGTGAAGGTGAGGGCAAGGATTGCGGACTGGGGAATGCCCTTGTCCAGCATGTTTGCGATGCGGTAGGTTATGGTTCTGGTTTTGCCCGAGCCGGCGCCGGCTATAACAAGAAAGGCGCCCTCGGTTTCCCGGGCGGTAAGGCACTGCTGGGGATTAAGCTTATGCTCTAAGTCTATCATGATTTCACACTTGTTTTGTAAAGAACGAGAATGCCTCGATTCCGTAGTAAGCAATCACCGACACTATTATGCCAGCAATTGCCACACCTGCCAGTACGGCGGGTAATATCTGCCTTTTCTTCATTCCTAGCACCCAGGCTCCCAAGGTTCCGGTTATGGCCCCTGTCACAGGCAGGGGGATAGCCACAAACACTGTAAGCCCCCAGGTGCCGTACTTGTCCAGTTTTGCTCCCACTTTGTTTCGGGCCTTCTCGATGAAATTATCGAAGAATCTTCTATATAAACTGATATGGTAGAACAGCTTGTGGAAGGTGTTCAAGAAAACAAGCACCAGGATGCTGGCCAGAAAGTTCATGGATACACAGAAGAGATATGCCCAGATAACAGGCATTCCCTTGGCCAGAGCGTAGGGGATTGCCCCCCTCAACTCGGAGATAGGTGCTATGGATAAAAGGGCTGGGATCAGAAGGTCAGATAACTTCATGTGGCCTCAGCTGTTCCTCTTCTTTAAGATAAGCTGCACAGCCTCGTAGAAGCCTTCGCCCGACTCCTTGGTGGTGATGTACCTTGGTTTGTATGTGATCTGGTCCAGGAAGTTCTTTATGTTGGCCACTGCGATGGTGTGGTGCAGTGCCTTAAACATAGGCTCGTCGTTGGGGCTGTCGCCTGCAAAGATTATCTCCTCCTGCAGGTCCTCCAGAGTCTTGCCTGTAAAGTCGTTTATAAATGTGTTGAAGCAGGAAACCTTATTGTAATCGCCGTACCAGCAGTTCACGTGGATGCTGGAGACCTTGGCGGTGGTCCCTTCCTCTGCCGCGATCTGACATATCCTGTCTATCTTTTCCTGCGGGAGCCGCTTAACATCCTCGCAGAAGTCTATGGCCAGGTCTGCTGTGCGGAACTCCTGGTCGGAGGCTATGCCACAGCCGGGCACCTCTTTGAGCACGCGCTCCCGCAGGTGCTGGAGCCGGCGTCTTGATTCGGCCCGCTTCTCATCGCTGTCCACATAGCGGCGTATGAACTTGCGGTTCACGTCGTCGTATGAATAATAGAAGGCGCCGTTCTCGCCCACAACGCCGGCCACCGGCCACTGGCGGGCTATCATGTCGCACCATCCGGCAGGACGGCCTGTAACAGGAACAAACTTGATGCCGTTCTCCTTCAGCTCCCACATTGCGTCGAAAGTGGTGGCCGGAATCTTGCCATGGGTTGTTATAGTATCATCAATATCTGCAAAGAAAATAGAAAGACGCTTGCAGAAATCAGATTCAATATTTGTTATGCTTGTCGGTTCCATATATTCTCCAGATATTTTTATAGCATAAAAAAGGCAGACTTGTTAAGTCTGCCTTCGTGCATTAATTTTTGATTAATTCAATTATTTTCCGCACTTGCATCCGCATTTTTTAGCTGGTGCTTTCTTTGCAGCTGCCTTTTTTACAGGAGCAGCTTTCTTTGCTGGTGCAGCCTGGTCTACAGGAACCTTGCATCCGCATGCCTTCAGGGCAGCCTTGAGCTCTTTCATAGCAGCCTTTACGTCTGCCGGTGTGTTAGCTCCCAGGTTGCAGAGTCTGAATGTAGGAAGATTTCCGATCTTTCCAGGATAGATTGTGATTCCCTCTTTGAAAAGATAGTCATGAACTTTCTTGAAGTCGAACTTCTTGTCCTCTGGGTACTTGATAGCGATTACGAGACCTGTTGTGATCTTTGGATCCAGAAGCTCTTTCAGGCCCATTGCCTTTGCTTCGTCTCTGATGATCTTTGTGATGTCCATGAATCTCTTGTACTTAGCCTTCTCGCCCTCTTTGAAGTGCTCTTTAAGAGCCTGCTGCATTGAGTAGATGATCTGTACAGGAGGTGTGAAGTTCATCTCGCCGTGCTCCTTGAAGTAGCTGTACTGTCTCCACAGGTTGCAGTAGTAGCTTCTTGGCTTGTAGTTCTTCAGCTTCTCGATCTCAGATACTTTTCCGATGAGGAATGAGCATCCTGTGAATGCGTTGATACCTTTCTGGCTGGATGCCATGCAGAAGTCGATGTTGTCCTTGTATACGTCGATTGGGATGATTCCCAGTGTTGATGTAGTGTCAGAGATGAAGATCTTGCCATACTTGTGAGCGATAGCACCAACCTCTCTGATTGGGTTGCAGAGACCTGTTCCTGTCTCCTGGTGAGCCATGTAAACAGCTGCTACATCGTCTTTGTTCTTTGCAAGTGTTTCTTCGACTTTTTTGAGGTCTGGGAGAGTAAGAATGTCGAATGCGCAGTTTACAACAGGAATTCTGTAGTACTGTGCGGCCTGCATAGCTCTGTCGTTGTAGAAACCGTTGTTGACGATCATGATCTTCTTTCCGTCAGGAATGAGGGATCCAACTGCTACGTCGATACAGATGGAGCCGGAGCCTGCGAAGAGTGTTGCAACATAGTCGCCTTTCTTTCCGTGAACGATCTTTACAAGGTCATCAGCAACTTTTCTGGTGATAGCTGCAAAAGATCCCTCTCTGTGGCAGATATCGTCCTGAAGCAGGGAAGCCTTAACAGTTGCGGTTGTTGTTGAAGGACCTGGGTTCAGAAGGATAGTCTTCTTCAGAGTTTTCTGAATTTTAACGTCTTTTAATTTCATAAAATTTCTCTCCTATACTTACACATTAAACTATATTTTTATCTGTGTCCATATATGTAAGCACAGTTCCTATATTCTTTTCTTCAGCAATTTTTATAAGTTTCTGGCAAAGTGCGATGTCGTGAATTGCAAGACCATAGTTGTGGTCAAGGATAGTTTCGTCATCACTTTCTCTTCCAGGTTTCTTGCCGCTGATGATCTCTCCGATCTGTGCATATGGGTTCGGAAGCTCGCTGTAATAGCCGCCTGCCTCAACGTTTGAATGGAAGAACTGACCCCAGTCATCTACGATGAACTTGTCTGCCTTGAATGGGAAATCCTTTGTCCAGCCGCTGGTGTGAACAGGCATTACCAGTGCACCTTTCTTAACCCATTCTCTGTTGAAGATAGGCTCTGTGATCTTTCCAGTACATGTGATGACAATGTCGGAATCTCTGATTGCAGCCTCTGCTGTAGGCTCATTGATAACATTCAGGTTTGTCCGCTCTTTCACATACTGTGTGAAGGATTCAACCATCTTTGGATTCACATCAAATACTTTTACTGTGTCCAGTGTAGGAATTGCCTTCTGGAAATTTGCCGCATGAACTCTTCCCTGGATTCCAGTTCCGATGATTGTGAAAACCTTTGCATTCTTCGGAGCAAGCCGTTTTGCAGCTGCTGCAGATACAGCACCGGTTCTGATTCCTGTGGTCCATGCACAGTCAAGAACTGCTATTGGGAATCCCTCTTTGTCATCGTTCAGAACTGTGAGTCCTGTGATTCCAGGCAGTCCTTTTGCTGCATTTGCGGAGAAGCCGCTGACCCACTTGATACCAGCTGCATGGATCCGTGGCAGGTAGCCAGGCATTGCATGGAAGAAGGAAATAGGGTCCGGGTGGATTGCAGGTTTCGGCGGGTTCACATAGAAGCCCTCAGAATGCTCTGTGAGCACCTTCTCAACAACTTCGATTACTGTCTCGAAGCTTACATTCATTGAAAGAATATCTTCGTGTGAAAGATATCTAAGCATTTTTTTCATCTTTTATTTCTCCTTTTTATCTCAATCCACCATCTTCTTTGGCTCTGGTGGGATATAGTTTTTAGGGTTCTTCTTATAGATCCACTGCATTGCGAACATAAGACCGATAAGACCAAGACCGAACCAGTCTGAAAGTGTTCCAGGCTTGATTGCAAAACATGCTCCGGCACAGATAAGGAACCGCTCTATCAGGAACATCTTTCTTCTGATGAATCCAGCCATACCGATGGCGAAGCTGAGGGCTCCGATACATGCGGTGAGGATTGTGATGAAGATCTTGAATGTGAACGGCTGAGTACCGATGAGGAGCGATGTGTTGAATACAAAGATATATGGGACGATGTATGCAACTGCTGCCAGCCGGACTGCGTTGAATGCTGTCGGCCAGAATGCTGCTCCTGCGATTGCAGATGCTGTGTAGGATGTGATTGCAACCGGCGGTGTAAGCTCTGACATGATACCGAAGTAGAAGCAGAACAGGTGTGCTGCCAGCGGCATGACACCAACTTTTACCATGATAGGAACTGTCATGATTGTCATAAGGATGTAGTTCGCTGTTGTAGGAACGCCCATTCCAAGGATCAGGCAGAGCAGCATGGTGAGCACCAGTGTCAGTACAAAGTTGTTCTGAGACAATGCTGTGAGCAGAGCTGTAAGAGCAGGTGTAAGTCCGGTGAGTCCGGCTGTACCTACTACAAAGCCTGCTGCCGCACATGGAATCGCAACAACGGTAAGAGTCTGGCCTGCATTGCTGAAGATACCCCACAGGCTCTTGAGATTAAGACGTGTCTTCTTGTCAATCATGCTCA
>JAEEGG010006322.1_pt1 | contig 27815 bp, 24 predicted proteins | sample 9134161 | NCBI WGS metagenome assembly JAEEGG01 (sample SAMN16246543, study PRJNA631951) | gut metagenome | biome: gut microbiome; feature: rumen; material: CR-attached | host: Bos | place: Iran: Karaj | collected 2018-10 | reverse complement strand
CTTGCGCTCGGGCTCGGTCACACCTTCCAGTGCCTTGAAGAACTTGTCGGAGGCATTCACGCCGATGACGTTCAGACCGAGGCACTCGTAGTCGTGCATCACATTCTGGAACTCGTTTTTGCGCAGCATGCCGTGATCGACGAAGATGCAGGTGAGGTTCTTGCCGATGGCGCGGTTGAGCAGCACGGCACATACCGACGAATCGACGCCGCCACTAAGGCCGAGGATGACGCGGTCGTTGCCGATTTGTGCTTTCAGCTCGGCGACGGTCGTCTCCACAAACGAAGCGGGGCTCCACGTCTGGTGGCCGCCGCAGATGCCTACTACAAAGTTCTTGAGCAGTTGCTTGCCTTGGATGGTGTGGAACACTTCGGGATGGAACTGTACGCCCCAAACTTGCTCATTGTCAAATTGGTAGGCGGCGAATTCCACTTTGTCGGTGGAGGCTATCTTGTGGCAGTGCTCCGGCAGGCGGGTGATGGTGTCGCCGTGGCTCATCCATACTTGTGTATGATCGTCCAATCCTTGCAGCAGAGGGTTGCTATGGTCGAAAGTGGCTAGGTTGGCGCGGCCGTACTCGCGACTGCCGGCGGGTTCCACTTTGCCGCCGTTGGTGTGGGCCATGAATTGCGCGCCGTAGCAGATGCCTAGCACGGGAATCCTGCCGCGAATGCCGCTGAGGTCCACCTTGAACGCCTTCTCGTCATAGACGCTGAACGGCGAGCCGCTCAGGATGACGCCGATGACGTCGGGGTCGTTGTGGGGAAACTTGTTGTAAGGAACGATTTCGCAGAACATGTCCAACTCGCGGACTCTACGGCCTATCAGTTGCGTGGTCTGTGAGCCGAAGTCTAAAATGATAATTTTCTCCATCGAAGTAAAGTTTGCGCAAAAATAAGAAAATTTAGTTTTTAGTTGTTAGTTTTTAGTTGTTAGAAGTGAAAAGTGAGGAGTGTCCGCTGCACTACGCTTGCGGAATGTAGTTAAGAAGTTAAGAAACTAAGGAGTTAAGTATTGGTGAAGTGAGCAGTGAGGGGTGAAGAAACTAATTTTTCATTGTCAATTATAAATTATGAATTGTATTTGTTCTTTGTTCTTTGTTCTTTGTTCTTAATTGTGCATTATGCATTGTGAATTGTGAATTAATTAATGTATCTTTGCCCTATGATACGCTATGCCACACATCACGACACCGCTGCGCTGAAACTCTTGCTGAAAGAGGTTTTTAGCGATAACGACCGCTTTATCAACTTGTTTTTCCGCTTGAAGTTCGATGGTGGCAACGTCTGTGTGTATGAGCAAGATGGTCAGATTGTGTCGATGGCGTTTCTGCTGCCGGCAACCATCCTGCTGGCGGAGGGCGAGCGGCCCGTTACCTATCTGTATGCTTGCGCCACGCGCGAGGCGTTTCGCGGTCGTGGCTACATGCGGGCCATCATTGAGCGCGTGTATGCCGACATTTGTGAGCGGGGGCAGGTGGCCCTGTTGCTGATGCCCGCCGAGCCGTCGCTGTACGACTATTACGCCCAAAGTGGCTTCGAGCTTTTCTTCTATTGGAATCGACACCATTACGAAGCACTCCATTTCAACTGGCGCAACGACCACGAAGAGTATGCCCTGTGTCGCATCAGTGCCGCCCACTATGCCGATTTTCGCCGCCAACATCTCACGGCTGAGGGCACCATCCATTGGGACTTGGCGCATCTGCAAGTGCTGGAGGAGGATGCCGCAGACAGCGATAATGGCTTCTATGCCGTGATGGTCAACGGAGAGGAGAAAGCCTGTTGCCTGGTGTGGCTTCGCGACGACGCTTGCGAGGTGGAAGAGTGGATAGGGGAGCCGCTACCGTATGTGCAGGGACTCTTTTTCCGCACATTTGACATGCCTAAGGTAACTATAACTAACTGTGGTACAGATAAGAAGAGTGCTATGATAAGATTTTCTCCCGCCTACGAACATCTCAAAAACGGGAAGGGTTATTTCAATTTGTCCATCGGCTAAAAGCCCACGCCCCGGAACTTGCTTTTTACGGAAAATGTTCTTATTTTTGCACACTCTAATTTCTACACAAATCAATAACTAAATCATCATTAAAAACTTAAAATATCATCATGAGAAAAAATACTCCAATTCCAGCAGAAATCGTTGATAAAGTGGTGGCCAACAGTGGCATTAAAGAAGTGGGCAAAGCCTCTATTCGTGAAATCAAACGACTGATTAACGACATTGAAAATGCCAGTGGCGAGAAATTTGTACGTATGGAAATGGGTATTCCAGGTCTGCCGGCTTGCAAAATTGGCGTCGATGCACAAATCGAAGCACTGAAAAACGGCATCGCTTATCTCTATCCTGATATTGACGGTACGCCCGAACTGAAAAAGGAGACTTCGCGCTTCGTGAAGAACTTCATCGACCTGGATGTGTCGCCCGAGGGCTGCATCCCCACGGTAGGTTCCATGATGGGCGGCATGGCCGGCTTCATGACCTTCGTTCGTGCCCGCAAGGAACGCGACACCACCCTCTTCATCGACCCGGGCTTCCCCGTACAGAAACAACAACATCGCGTGCTGGGACTCAAATACGAGACTTTCGACGTATATCATCACCGCGGAGCCAAGTTGGAAGCCAAATTGAGAAGCTATCTCGACAAAGGCAATATCCATACCATCATGTATTCCAACCCCAACAACCCGTCGTGGATCTGCTTCACCGATGAAGAACTGCAAATCATCGGCAAGTTGGCCAACGAGTACGACGTGTTCGTTTTCGAGGACTTGGCTTACTTCGGCATGGACTTCCGTCGCGACATTTCAGTGCCTGGCCAACCGCCATTCCAACCGTCGGTGGGCAAATACACCGACAACTACGCCCTGCTGATCTCCAGCTCCAAAGCGTTCAGTTATGCCGGCGAGCGTATCGGCATGCTGGTGCTGTCCGACAAACTCTATCACCGCCAGTTCCCCGACCTGGTGCCCTACTTCAACACCGAAAGCGTCGGCCGTGCCATCATCTACGGCGCCGTGTATGCTATGACCTCAGGTACTTCCCACTCGGCACAGTACGCGTTAGCAGCCATTCTCAAAGCTTGCAACGATGGCCGCTACAACTACTTGGACGATGTGAGAGAGTACGGCGAGAAAGCGCGCATCATGAAGAAGATGTTCACCGACAACGGCTTCTACATCGTTTATGACAAGGATGTGGACAAACCCGTGGCCGACGGCTTCTACTTCACCGTGGCTTATCCTGGCATGACCAGCAGCGAGCTGATTGAGGAATTCCTCTATTACGGTGTGAGCGCTATCTCGTTGGGCATCACCGGCAGTGAGAGCAAAGAGGGCTTGAGAGCCTGCGTTTCGTTGGTTCCCCGCTCCATGTTCCCCAAGCTGGAAGAACGCTTGAGAAAATTCAAGGAAAACCACGCATAATTTATGAACAACCGTTCTGTTAGGATGAGATTCATCCTAATGCTTTTTTTGCCCCTCCTTCTACTGACGGCCTGTCGCTCTAAAAAGGCCGAAGAGGCTCCGCATTGGTTTGAGAAATACAGTTTCTTCTCGGAAGAAAACTATGTCAACCACTTTGCCTCTCAAGTAGATGCCCTGACAGATGCGCAATGCGATTACGTTGCACAGGTGAAAAATTTTTATAAAAACCGTCACAATGTGCCTTTGTGGACCGAGAACGGCTTCCAGCAGGCCATGGTTGACAGTATGCTGACCTTGCTGGGTCGCAGCGACGAGCATGGTCTGCCTCCCGTCATGTTCGGTTACGAGCGCATTAGCCAGCGCATCGACTCGCTGAAAACCTACAAGTTCTCGGATGAATCGTCGCTGTATCAAGAGCTGTCGGCACTGGAGTTTGATTTGACAAACGCTTACTTACGCTATACCAATGCGTTGCGCTTCGGCGTGACCGACCCAGAAGTGGTCAATGGCGGCAAGTGGCTCTACAAATGGCGCGGTGTGGACACCAATGCCGTGCGAGAGGCGCTGCAAGCCACCGACACCATCTTCTCGTTTATCCACTTCGCCCAGCCGCTCGACTCGCATTATGTGGCTCTGACTCGTGAGATGGCGCGACTGCTGCCCCTGAAAGACACCACTTGGAAGGCGATCCCTGTAGTTACAATCGACTCGGGTGGCGTGAATAAGGCAGTGCGTCTCATCGGCGATCGTCTGAAGCTGACTGGCGAATTGGCCGCCAGCTATCGCTGCAATGACACGCTCGACAGTCGTCTGCTGCAGGCACTTAACTTGTTTAGAGCCAACAATGCCATCCCGGAAAGTAACGCTCTGGATGAGGAAACGGTGAAGGCCCTGAATCGCCCCATTAGCTATTATACTGATAAACTGAGGGTAAACCTGGAGCGCGCCCGCTGGAAAGTGCTGCCCGCCAAAGGACCCGACTGCATTGTGGTGAATGTGCCCGACTTTTCGTTGAAGGCCGCCCGTGACGGTCAGATTGTCGCCAATATGCGCATTTGCTGCGGCAAGACTTTGCGACTGAAAGACTCTGTTGCCGCTCGCACCGAAGAGGGCATTATCCAAAGCTACAAGGCCGAAACGCCCATGATTTACGGTGAGATAGACCAGGTGGTGCTCAATCCGGAATGGTTTGTGCCAGAGAGCATTACAAAGGATGAGTATTACAAGAAGCTGTGCGCTAATCCTACCTCCATCTTAAAAAAGGAGCACATCTTTGTCTATAATCGCAAAACCGGCAAGCAGGTTGTGGCCGACACCATCGATTGGAAGAAAATCAACAAAAATAAAATCCCCTACATTCTCATACAATCGTCTGGGCGACATAACTCGTTGGGTCGCATTAAGTTGAACTTCCCCAATACGGAGTATGTCTATCTGCACGATACACCAAGCAAACACGCCTTCAACAAGCGCAATCGTGCCGTGAGTCATGGCTGTGTGCGCGTGGAGCAACCTGTTGAGTTGGCTATGGTGGTCTTCGACTACAACGAGTACGATGAGGAACAGTTGGAGCAGATTCAGATACAGTTGGGCGAGAAGCCCAAGACGCGCAAGGGCAAGAAGTTTTTGGAGGAACTGGAGAAGGCCGAAGAGGAGTATTTGGATAGCTTGCCCGATGACGAGAAGAAGTTCTATCGCAAATTGCGTCCCACTTACGTGGAGATGGAGAAGCAGATGCCCGTCTATTTCGAGTATTTCACCTGCTTTTTAGGCACTAACGGTATGGTGCAGTACCGCGATGATGTCTATTTGAAGGAACAGAATGTGCTCAACGCCTTAGACAAGGCCACAAAAAAATTCTGCAAATAATAGAGTATCTGTATGGCTTAAAACAAATGTAGAGGCGCGATTAATCGCGCCTCTACATTCTTATTGAACAAAATCTTACGAATTGAGCCTTATAATTGTTAATTGTCAATTATTTCACCGCAATCGTTTCGATTTCCACCAACACATTCATTGGTAATGTTTTAACGGCAAATGCGGCTCTGGCGGGAGCTTCCGAGCTGTAATATTTGGCGTACACTTCGTTCATGGGTTTGAAGTTGGCCATGTCGCTCAGCAGGCAGGTGGTTTTCACCACGTCGGCAAAGGTGTAGCCGGCCTCGTCCAAGATGGCCTTCACATTCTTGAGAACCTGTTCCGTCTGGGCTTCAATGCCTTCGGGAATGGTGCCGGTTTCGGGGTTTACTGGAATCTGTCCGGAGATGAATAACATGTTGCCTGCCTGGATGGCTTGGCTGTAAGGTCCAATGGCCTTGGGAGCTTTGTCGCTGTGGATGACTTTTTTCATAGTGTTTTTATTTTTAGATGAATAAATATCAGAAATGGCGGTGTGGCGCCTCTTATCGCAAAGGGCAAAAATACAAAATAAATTTTGCAAGTATCCGTAATCCCCCTGTAAAGATGAAAATTTGTGTATCTCTATACTTTTCTGCAATTAAATATATTAATAATTATTTAAAAATATTATTTTTGCAGACGGATTCAGTGTTTGCAAATGGTCTCTTTTAGTCCAATGTGAATCTCATATTGTCATACAAGAAATGGTTTTACGGCGATTTTGTAAACCTATTCAATAGTGAGCGAATTAGAAGCAAGTTGATTTTATATTTTGTAAAACAATTATATAATATGGAAAATAGTAAATACACAAAGGGTTATTTCTTTGATTTTGTGAATTCTATTAGGGAAGGAAAACAAAAAAATCATTCCCGCAAACTGTTAAGGAGGAGTCTTTCATCCAATAAACCTTCTTGCGAAAATGACGCCGCAAAAATACAAATAAATCGTAAAAAGGCGATAGGTAAATTAAGAAAACTAAAAAAAAGTTATACCGATATTGAACAGATATACGGATTTTTATCAAATCTCAAGACTGCAATCGGATTAAATCCTTCTCATGGGGCAAGTGAATATGCACCTGTTGAGATTCCTCGGTCTAATGGCACGATATTGATTGCATCTATTTCTATCTCAAATCACCCGTCTAATGCAAAGACATACATTGAACACGACTTCAATTACGAGTATAATTTGAGAATTGTAGTAAAAAGATCGAAAATCAAAAGGATGTTTGTGGCTAATAAGGATGTTGTATTGGATGAATTTGATTATACGGGCAAGGAGTTAAACAAGGTGGACAATGCTCTTTCTTTAATTATTCAAAGTATAATAGATTTTTTAGAAACGGGAACCTATGTCGATTTAACTGGTGTCGCAGTGGTTCATCGTTCACCCAAAGAAAGAGAAGAGGCATATAAAAACCCTCAAAAATAGTTTACAGGACTTAAATGGATAAATTCGATAAATTTTGTACCTTTGCATCTTGTTATCATTAAAAAATAAAGAACTGATAGAATTATGTTTGAAAGTTTAAGTGACAGATTAGAAAGGGCGTTTAAGATATTGAAAGGTCAAGGCTACATTACTGAGATCAATGTGGCCGAAACGATGAAAGAGGTGCGGAAGGCCCTTTTGGACGCGGATGTCAGCTATAAGATAGCCAAGGATTTTACCGACGATATAAAGCAGAAGGCACTCGGTATGAATGTACTTAAAGCTGTATCGCCCAGCCAGTTGATGGTGAAAATCACTTACGACGAACTGATTCAGTTGATGGGTGGCACGGCCGAAGAGCTCAACCTCAAAGCCACTCCTTCCATCATCCTGATGGCTGGTCTGCAAGGTTCGGGTAAAACCACCCACGCCGCCAAACTGGCCAACTTCCTCAAAACCCGCAAGGGCAAGAAGCCGTTGCTGGTGGCTGGCGACGTGTACCGTCCCGCCGCTATCGACCAGTTGAAAGTGCTGGGCGAGCAGATTGGCGTGGATGTCTATGCCGAAGAAGGTTCCAAAAATCCCGTCGATATTGCCAAGAAGGCCGTGGCTCACGCTAAAGAGTGGGGCCACAATGTGGTGATTATAGATACCGCCGGCCGTCTGGCTGTGGATGAGGAGATGATGGACGAGATTGGCCGCATCAAAGAGGCTGTCAACCCGCACGAGATTCTGTTCGTGGTGGATGCCATGACTGGTCAGGATGCCGTGAATACCGCCAAGGCATTCAACGACAAGCTCGACTTCGACGGTGTGATCCTCACCAAACTCGATGGCGACACCCGCGGTGGTGCCGCGCTGACTATCAAGTCGGTGGTGAACAAGCCCATCAAGTTTGTCGGTGTGGGCGAGAAGATGGAGGCATTGGATGTCTTCCATCCCGACCGTATGGCAGAGCGTATCCTCGGCATGGGCGATATCCGTTCGTTTGTGGAGAAGGCGCAGATGCAGTTCGACGAAGAGGAGGCCGCCAAATTGCAGAAGAAGCTGGCTAAGAACCAGTTCGACTTCAACGACTTCCTCAGCCAGATACAGCAAATCAAGAAGATGGGCAATGTTAAAGACTTGATGGGCATGATTCCCGGCATGGGCAAGGCTATCAAGGATATGGATATTGACGACAACGCCTTCAAGGGCACCGAGGCCATCATCCGCTCAATGACGCCTGCCGAGCGTGCCAATCCTGCGCTACTCAATGGCAGCCGTCGCCGCCGTATCGCCGCCGGCAGTGGCCGCGATATACAAGAGGTGAACCGTCTTATCAAGCAGTTTGAAGAGATCAGCAAGGTGATGAAGATGGTGAAAAACGGTAAGGGACAGAACTTGATGCGCGCCCTCAATGCCCGTGGTCGCCGATAAAAACACTAAATATTGAACTAGATGACGATAGATGTTGAAAATGCGGACAGCTTCAACTTTTCAGCGCCCATACAAATCAGAATGAGCGACTTGGACCCGTTTGCACATGTGAACAACGGCGTGCAGTGCAACTATTTCGACTGTGGCCGCAGTGCCTATTTCGAGCATGTCTTTAACCAACAGATTGACTGGACTACGCTCGACCTTGTGCTGGCACATGTGGAACTCGACTTCCTGAAACCCATCGGGATACACGATTCCATCCGCTGCGAATCGAAGGTGTATGCTATGGGCAACAAGAGCTTCAAGATGATTCAGCAACTTCGCGGTACCCATAGTGGCGATGTTAAAACAGTGTGCCACAGTGTGTTGGTAAGCATCAACCGCCAAACAGGAGCAACGAAGCCCGTGGACGAAACGTACCGAAAAGCTATTATGAACTTTGAAACAATATTCAATTCATAATTAAGAACAAAGAACAGAGAACAAAGAACAAATAAAATTCAGAATTCAAAAATCAAAAAAAATAAAGTACAGACGCACGGCCGTGCGTCTCTTCTCCTCTCCTCACTATTCACTTCAACAATTAAACAATCAACACTTCAACAAATACAAATCCCATGAAAATAAAAGAATCCGAACTTGTACTGCAACCTGGTGGCCAGATTTACCACCTGAACCTTTTCCCCGAAGAGATCGCTGACACCATCATCGTGGTGGGCGACCCGGGTCGTGTGGAGATTATCTCCCACTATTTCGATACCATTGACATTAAACGACACAACCGCGAGTTGACTACGCATACGGGAACGCTGAAAGGCAAGCCTATCACCGTGCTCTCGTCGGGTATGGGCACCGATAATATTGACATTGTGATGACCGAGTTGGACGCCCTTGCCAATATCGATTTAAAGAAACGCGAAGTTAAAAAAGAGCATAAGTCGCTGAATATTATTCGTATAGGCACTTGTGGGGCTTTGCAGCCCGAGATTGAGGTCAACTCGTTCGTAGCATCGGCTTACGGCTTCGGCTTCGACGGACTGCTCAATTTCTACGAGCATGACGGCATCTCTGATGAGAAGTTGGTGAAATCGTTCGTTAAAGCTACGGGCTGGAACGAGAAGTTGCCTTATCCGTACTGCGTGCCCGCCGACCCACACTTGCTCGACACCATCGCCTACGATATGACGCAAGGCATTACCGCCAGCGCACCGGGATTCTTTGGTCCCCAAGGTCGTCATATACGTCTCAACCTGAAGTACCCCGACTTGAATGAAAAAATCGAGCAGTTTAGCTATAACGGAAAGAAAATCACCAACTTGGAGATGGAATGCTCCGCCATCTACGGTATGGGCAAAGCACTCGGTCACCGCACACTGACCGTCTGTGTGGCTATTGCCAACCGCGTGGCTAAAACCTTCTCCAGTGATTACAAACCGCATGTGGTACGGCTGATCGAGACCGTACTGGAACGTGTGGTGAATATCTAATGTAGAAGCGGGGCGCGCCCCGTCTCTACGAAATTCAAAATTCAGAATTCAAAATTCAAAAAAAGACGGGGCACGCCCCGTCTCTACAGTTCTCCGTTCTCATCTCACATCTCTCATCTCTTAAACTCGTACAGCACAATCGCTGTTGCGATGGAGGCATTGAGCGATTCGGCCTTGTCGCGGCCGACAGCGTAGGTGGGAATGCTGATTTTTTGTTGGATAAAGGGCTTCAGCGCATCTGAAATGCCGTTGGCTTCGTTGCCAATAATGATGGTGTCGTTGCCCTTGAAGTCTATCTGTTGCACGGGCACGCCTTCCATGAAGGTGCCGTAAATGGTCGATTGTGACTGCCGTTGCTTTAAGATGGTGGGCAGCTCTTCATAGACAACCCTCATTCGCAAAAAGGAGCCCATGGTGGCCTGTATCACCTTGGGGTTGGTGAGTTCTACGCAGGTGGGTGAGCACAAAATCTGCTCGAAACCAAACCAGTCGGATGTGCGGATAATGGTGCCCAGGTTGCCAGGGTCGCGAATGTCATCCAGTACGAGCAGGGGCTGGTCATCGCGGAGGTCGCTGGCAGTGAATTGTTTGCGTGCTACCAATGCCATAATTTCGGGGGGCGTGGTGAGCATGCTGATGCGCTCCATCTCTTTGTCTGTGACAACGCTGACCGTACAGCTGAGGGTAAGGCCGTCCAGAGCGGGGCGCATTTTGTCGGTGAGCAGCACTTCCTGCACATCCCAGTCGGAGCGCAACGTCTCCAGCACCGACTTGACCCCCTCAACCAGAAAAAGTCCGCTCTCAGAGCGGAACTTTTTCTGATGAAGTTGTCGTAAAAATGATATTTTGGCTTTTTCCAAAACAGTTTATTTTACAATGTCCATTTCGTCTAACAGGTAGCCTGCGCCGCCGAACTTGTCGATGACGAAGAGTACGTAACGGGCGTCAACGTTGATGCAGCGTTGCAGCTCGGTGTTGAAGACGATGTCGCTACTCAGGGCTTCCCAGTTGCCGTCGAAGGCCAGACCGATAAGTTCGCCCTTGGCGTTCATGATGGGGCTACCGCTGTTACCACCGGTGATGTCGTTGTTCGACAGGAAGCAAACGTGCAGTGAGCCGTCTTTGTCGGCATATTGGCCAAAGTCCTTGTTGAGGATGAGTTGTTTCAATCTGGCAGGTACGTCGAATTCGGGATCGCCAGGTTTCTCTTTTTGCAGGATGCCGTTGGTGGTGGTGAAGTAGTTGTAATGTACGCCATCAGCGGGATAGTAGTCGCAAACGGTACCGAAGGTGGTACGCATGGTGCTGTTGGCATCAGGATACATGGGGGTGTTGCCGTTCATCTCTTTGAGGGCAGCCAAGTAAGTGCGGCGTGGAACATCGAGTTTGTCCATGTCGGCCATGGCGGCTTGGTTCTGCAGAACAACAGAGATCAGACAGTCTTTGTAAAGGGTAACGGGGTCGTTGGCGAATGCCTTTACAGAAGGTTTTCTCAGATATTTCTCAAAGTTTTCTTTCGAGATGAAGATAGAGTTTGCCAAGGCGTTCTTGAAGTTGGTTTTGCTGCCTTTGAAGTTCTTGGCGAGCATAGCTTGAATGGCAGGACGCTTGTCGGCGGGAACAGAGTTCCATACATCCATGGTGGCCATGATGATCTTGATTTCGGTGTTGACATCCTTGTCGCCGTACAAACCTTCGTACATCTTCAGATAGTTGTTGATTTGCTCTTCGGTGAAGGGCTTCTGTCCTTTTTCGAATTTGGCTTTGCCGCTGAGACGGAAAGCGGTTTGCAGCGTAGCTGAAGCGTAAATGCTCAGGTTAACATTCATATAGGCCTTGTAGGCATTGCCGTCGATGGCTTTGCAAACGGCTTCAATTTCAGAGAGGCATTTGCCGTATTTCTTCTGGCGGTCGCTGTTGGCGTTGATCCATTTGGTGAGTTCTTTCTCCTGTGCGGCTTTCTTCTCAGCTACGCGCAGAGCCTTCAGACTGGTAACTTCACCGTGTTGGTTTTTCCAAGTGTTGGCCAGCATGGCGTAACCGTCGGCATATTTCAAACGAACGGCGTCGTCGGCATTCATGGCGTCATTGATAACGGGAAGGATGATGTCCAGTGGCTCGTACAGAGCAGGGTCGGTGATGTTGATGGCGTTCTCAACTTCGTAAGAAGTCATGAAGCGCTGGGTGGTGCCAGGATAACCCCAAATCATAGTGTAATCTCCTTGTTCATAACCTTTTAAGCTAATCGGCAGGTAATGTTTCGGGTGGAAAGGCACATTGTCTTTGGAGTATTTGGCAGGAGAACCGTCGGGGGCGGTGTAGATGCGGAATACGGTGAAGTCGCCGGTGTGACGGGGCCACATCCAGTTGTCGGTGTCACCACCAAATTTGCCGATGGAGCTCGGAGGAGCAACCACCAGACGAACGTCCATGTAGGTGGTGTAGATGAACATGTAGTACTCGTTGCCTTCGTAGAAGGGTTTCACCACTACTTTGTAGCGATTGTTCTCGCCAGCGTTTTCTTTTTGTAAAGCTTTGATAGCTTTAGAGATGGCGGCGTCTCTGTCGGCTTCCGACATGTCGTCTTTCACATCCTTGAGAACGGTAGCGGTTACATCTTCCATTCTTTCAAGGAAGTTTACGCTAAAGCTGGCGGGCAGCTCTTCTTCTTTGCTCATGGCAAAAAAGCCGTTGGTCAGATAGTCGTGCTCCACGGTCGAGAGTTCCACTACTGACGAGTAGCCGCAGTGGTGGTTGGTGAACATCAGACCGTCTTTGGAAACCATCTCGCCGGTGCAGAAGCCGTCGCCCAGTTGAACGATAGCGTCTTTCAGTGAGGAGTGGTTGATGTCGTACAGCTGTTCGGCAGTCAACTTCAACCCCATCTTTTGCATGGTAGCGTAGTTGTAATTCTTGATAAACATGGGCAGCCACATACCTTCATCAGGCTCGCCTTGAGAAGCAAAGGTGGCCGGCAGCAATAAAGCCATAAAGGCTAACATTAAAAATGATTTTTTCATAAAGCTTTGATTTATAATTTATAGTTTAATTTGAATTTTATTCTCTGTTCATGAATTTTGAATTTCTTCTCATCTCTCATCTCTCCGTTCTCATCTCTTCCACCGCCTTCAACACCACCTTATCCGTCTGATTGATAACGGGATAAAATCCCTTGTCCTGATAAAGGTTCCTGCCGATGAGGGCTTTGAGCCACAGGCGCAATTCCTCGCGCGAGGCGGCATTCATCGTCGGCACTTTCTGTTTGGTCTTGGTGGTATAGAATTGCAGTAAGGAGTTCAGTGTTTGGTCGTTAACTTTCATGTTGGCCACAAAGGCAGTGGCGGTGGGGTAGGCTTTCGTCAGTGCTTCGTGGTGCTGGTTGGCGTAGTCGAAGGCGAACTGTACCATCACACCGGAGTTAATCACCTGATAGCAAGATGTTAGCGTGCTGTCGCGGTCGATGGCTACGAAATAGTCGGGCATGATGCCGCCGCCGCCATAGACCACCCGTCCTTTCTTGGTGGTGTAGCGCAGGTTCTGGTCAAACTTGATGCTGTCGGCCGAGTCCATCTCGCCGCGTTCGTAACGCTTGATCATCTCTTCGTAATATTGTTCGGTACCATTCTTGTAGGTGCGCTGTATGCAGCGACCGCTGGGCGTGTGATAGCGGGCCACTGTCAGTCGGATGGAAGAGCTGTCGGATAAGTCTATCTGTCTTTGTACCAGTCCTTTGCCAAACGAGCGGCGTCCCACAACAATGCCGCGGTCGTTGTCCTGCACCGTGCCAGCCACAATCTCACTGGCCGAGGCGCTGAAGTCGTCGATAAGGATGGCCACCTTGCCCTTCTCGAAGTTGCCATAGCGGGTGGCGTAAATCTTCTCGCTGTTGATGCGCATTCCTTCGGTATAGACAATCAGCTCGCGGTCGGGCAACAGCTCGTCGCAAATCTGCACTGCCGCCTCCAGCAGTCCGCCGGGGTTGCCGCGCAGGTCGATAATCAGCTTTGTCATGCCTTGCATGCGCAGGGTGAGCAACGCCTTGTGAAACTCTTGGGCAGTAGTGCCGCCAAACTGGTTTATCTTGATGTAACCAGTCTCTTTGTCAATCATATACGACACATCCACCGTGTACGTGGGGATGACATCGCGGATGATGGTGTAATAGTAAGTCTGCGGAAAGTTCTGACGCTTGATTCCTACTGTGACAGCGGTGTTGCGCTTGCCACGCAGCAGTTTCATCACATCGTTGTTGGCGATGCCCGTGCCGGCAATCTTTTTGCCATCAACCGAAATGATGCGGTCGCCAGCGCGGATGCCCACCTTCTCGGAGGGACCGCCTGTGACGACAGCCACCACCATCACCGTGTCGTTCATGATGCTGAATTGGATGCCCACACCTTCAAAAGAGCCCTCCAGCGTTTCCATCAGGCTGCGGTTCTCTTCAGCCGTGGCGTAGGTCGAGTGGGGATCCAGCGTCTGCAGCATGGCGCGTATCGCCTCCTCAAACATCTTGTCGGTGTCGATGGAATCCACATAGTACATGTTGACATATTCAAGAACCTCGTCAAACTTGTGCATCTGCTTGCTGCTGATGCGGTTGCTGGTCTTGGGCGGCTGCAACAGATAGGTCGAGAGCAGGATGCCGGCGATGAAAGCCAGCGACAACCACAGTGGCATCCATATCTGTTGCCAGTTGCGGGGACGGCGTTTGGGTGTCGTCTCTTCAGCAGGGGTTGGTGTAGCCGGTTCTTGATATTCCATCGTGCTTGAATTGCTTAAAGGATGCAAAGATACGATTTTTGACGCTATAGTTGTTTAACACTGGTGCTCTTCACCAGACCGCCGTTTTTCCATTGGCCGACAACCACTTGGCCGTCGGGCGTTGTCAACTCGCCGTAGCCGTTGGGCAGGCCGTTTTCGAAGTGTCCTCGGTAGATACGGCCGTCCTGGAGGCGCCATACGCCTTCGCCCTGACGCTTGCCGTCAACGAGGTCGCCCGTGTAGCCCCAGTAGTCGTTGAATTCCATCACATAGGTGGGATTGGTCTTTTTAACGCTATCTGCCTCACCGAATGTTTGCAATATCTTGAATTTATCGGGGTATTTCCGTATGCAAGGATAGACGGTTTTGTAGGCGTGGATAAACCAATCGTCCAGGATAAAGTGCGTTATCTTATTTTTACAGAACCAGTTGTAAATATCATCGGGTTCTCCGTAGCGCGGAAATTCTTTCGATTTGTGGAACTTGGAGTACATGTAGTAGAGCTCCGATTTGCGGCAACTCATGCGGGTGGTGTCCGACAGGTTGCTGGCACACCATTCGCACGCTTTCAGGTAGTTGACCATCTTGGAGTCGGTTGTGATGGTCCACGACTTGATGCTTGTCACATCCCGGTAGTATTTTTGTGCCTCCGCATAGCGCGGTGTCAGCCAACCGAAGGTAAGTATCAGCACAAGAAGGGACTGTAGAATGAAGGTCGCCGGCGACGGGTTGGATTCCAGAGGCAAATCATTATTAACCCGTACTTGTTGCAGGGACGCAGCGCCTGCGTCGGTTTTAGAGTAACCTTTAGCCTTCTTTAATAGTTTCAAAATCAAGGCTACTATTGCACAGAAACCATTGAGCAGTAAGAAGATAAGCGCTGGTGCAATGGGCACGATATATCGCACGCCGCCATACCATTCGGGATAGAAAATCAGTACCCCGACGGTGAGGAGCACATAAAAGAGCATCAGCAGGCTGCCTGAGCCGTAAAAACTTCCGAATAACAGAACAATGGCCAGCAAACCACCCGTGATCCATTCCTTCTTGGTCACCTCCTTATCGCTGTCATTATATTTCTTGAAATAGGTATCCTTGGGCACCCAGCGGGTGAAATAGTTGCTCGTGTTGCTCTTGATACGCGCCTTCCAGTCGGCTACGCCTTCCATTTTGCCGTTGTTGGCCTTGATAAAGAAGGTGTTCTCGTAGTCCTTGCCGCTGATACCGTTCACCTTGTTGCGATGGTCCCAAATGGCTTTGGCCGACAAGCACGATAACGTAACTGCCGCTGCCAAAATGATACGTAACAAGAATGTCTTCTTGTGAATTAAAGCGGTTTCGGTATCGTTCTTTTTGGTTTTAATATATTGATAAAGAGATACTAACGATAAAAGTCCTAACCAGCCTGCAATGGCAATGATAACCGCCAAGCCCATGGTGCGGACAAAGTAGATGTAGAAAACGGTTAAGGCTAACAGTACCGACAAGGTGATGAGTTTCCACAATTTCTTTTGGAAATCCCATTTAGCCAGCAAGATAGCTAAAAAGATGGCCAGCATCGCCAGGAAAATATAGAGGGGCTCGCTCATCATGATGGTGGCAAAACGCAGCATCTCAGCGTGCATCGACGCCAGCACGGATACGCAGAAGGCCAGTATGGAGTTTCGGCTGATAAGGTAAGCTGAGAAGAACAACAGGATGATGGCGCCATAAAGCAAGACCCCGTTGGCCTTTTTAACCGCCTGAACGTCATCTGGATAGATTTTGAGTATGCGGGATACAAAGGCGGGATAGCCGGGAGGAAAGTGCCCGTGTGGACTCATGGTGAAACCGAAAGGCGTGCAGTAGCCGTTGCCTTCGGCCAGCGACTGACCTAATGAGAAGTAGTAGATATTGTCGCCATTATTGTCTAACTTTTTATCATATATAGCGTTGTAATTGGCGAAATAGACAATCGATACGAAGAACAGCAGAACTAAGATGAAAAACTTGTTGTGGGTAAATTTTTCAAAACGTTCGGCAAAACTCTGTTTTACAGTCTGTTTCGTGGGCTGTTTAACGGGTTGTCTCTTCTGATTAATAGGTTTCATACAGGAGTAATTTATGGGTATATAAAGTAGGCAAAAATACGATTTTTTGAGAGAGAAAAATTTTTTATTTGCTCTCTTTTCTAGTCTTTGCTTATAATTTGTATTTTTGTACAAGGAATATGACTATGGAAAACTTCACACATCTGCTACAACATCCGGTTTACCAACTCATCGAAACTGCTGCTGATAAGTTGGGTGTGTCGGCGTATGTGGTTGGAGGTGTGGTGCGTGACTATATTCTGCATCGTCCCTCTACTGACATCGATGTGGTGGTGGTGGGCAGTGGCGTTGAGTTGGCGCAGGCTGTGGCTCGCGAGATTTCGCCCAATTTGCATGTCAACGTGTTCAAGAACTTCGGTACTGCCCAGTTCTTTTACCATGGTGCCGATGTGGAGTTTGTGGGTGCCCGCAAGGAGTCGTATAATCCCGATTCGCGTAAACCCGTGGTGGAAAATGGCACCCTCGAGGATGACCAGAATCGTCGCGATTTCACCATCAACACATTGGCTATCGCCTTGAATGGCAGTGAGAAGGGTACTCTGATAGATTCTTTTGGCGGCATTCAAGATATTCAGGACAAAAGAATCCGCACGCCACTCGATCCTGACATCACCTTCTCGGATGACCCGCTCCGCATGATGCGCGCCGTGCGTTTCGCCTCACAGTTGGGCTTCCATATCGACCCCGAAACGTTCCGCGCCATCAAGGATAACGCACATCGGTTGGAGATAATCTCCAAAGAGCGTATCGTGGAGGAATTCAACAAGATACTGCTCTCGCCCAAGCCTTCGGTGGGCATTCAACTGCTCGACGAGGCCGGTCTGCTGGTACAATTTCTGCCGCAGTTCGATAAGCTGAAAGGGGTGGAGGTCATCAATAAGCGCGGCCATAAGGACAACTACCTGCATACGCTCGAGGTGGTGGACAAGATAGCGATGGTGAGCTCGAACCTCTGGCTGCTGTGGGCTGCGCTGCTGCACGACATTGCCAAGCCGGCCACCAAGAAGTACGATGAAGAGCACGGCTGGATGTTCCATGGACACGAGTATGTGGGTTCGAAGATGGCAGGTGCTATCTTTCGCTCGCTGAAAATGCCTGTCAATGAGAAGCTTAAGTATGTGCAGAAGCTGATATTGCTGCACTTGCGCCCCATCGCCCTCGTAGAAGATACCATCACCGACTCGGCGGTGCGCCGCTTGCTGTTCGATGCTGGCGACGATATCGACGACCTGATGCTGCTCTGCGAAGCCGATGTCACTTCCAAAAATCCCGAGAAGATCAAGCGTTGCCTCGCCAATTTCGCCAAGGTGCGAGAGAAACTGGCCGAGATTGAGGAGAAAGACCGTCTGCGCAACTGGCAGCCGCCTGTGAGCGGCGACCTGATTATGCAGACCTTCGGACTGCACCCGTCGGAAGAGGTAGGCATCATCAAAACGGCTATCCGCGAGGCTATCCTCGACGGCGTCATCGACAATAATTTCGAGGCCGCTTTTGAGCTGATGCTGAAAGAAGGAGAAAAATTAGGACTGAAACGCAATGATTTGTAACAAAAAGCGTTTCAATTAATATAACCATCAAAACAAGGAGGTCACCATGAAAAAACATCTGCTTTGCTGCCTGCTGCTCGCCTTTTCGCTGGGCGTTTTCGGACAAAACTGCATCGATGCTGTTATCTATGTATCTGATGATGAGAATGATAAGACCGATACATTGTTTTGTAAGGTTATAGATGAGGAGGATGCATACTATACCGTTGACAACGGCTATTCGATTTCGTCATTGTCGAAGAGCATTGTGAAAGAGGTGCTGCCCTGTTATCGGGAGATGTCGCCCCTTGAAGTGTATCGCTACAAGGGTGTTGATAAGATAAATATGGATTATTTCAATAAGAACAACACGGTGGGGGCTGCTCTGCGCAAGGCGTCGGTCAACATCTATATTGCCACGGGGTTAGCCGCTTTGGGTGGCACGTCGATGATTATGGCCTTCACGGTGTTCGACAACCATCGCTCGAAACCCGCATGGATTGTGGGTGGTGGCGTAGGCCTTGCAGCGGCGCTCTTCTTTGCCGTTCGTGGTTGGAATCAAATCTATAAGGCTGGCAAGTTGCTCGACCTGAACAACTCGACGCTCTATCTGGGTCCTACCCAAAGTGGTAATTTGGGCTTGTCGCTAGAGTTTTAAGGCCGCCTGTCGGGCAGCGCCTACGTAGTTAGCCTGCTGTAAAATCTGTTGGTATTCGTCTTCAAAATCGCCGCTCTGAACGGTATTGTAGAAGTGTGTCAGCATGTTTTGGAAATGGTTGTCGGCAGGCAGGGTGATGGTCTTCTGGTCGCCCTGGTACTCTACTGTGACAGTGGGTGCAAAGCCAGGAGGCGCCGTAAAAGCCCGATGGCAGGTGAGTTTGCCTTTGCTGCCCCACAGTTCGTAATTACATTGGTAGAAGTGGTCGAAGCCGAAAGCCAGTTCGGCCATAAGGCCTTGCGCATTGTCGAGATAGATGCCGCCAGCCAGGTCGACCTCGGCCGTGTCGGGCTGCCAGAGGGTGGCAGCCTTCACGCGGAAATCGCCGCCCAACATGAACTGCAGCGCTTTGAGCGTGTAGGCGCCCGCATCCAATAAGGCGCCGCCACCCAGCACTTTGCTGTAGCGGATGTTGTTGGCATCGGCAAACGGCGGGAAGCCGAACGAGCTGCGGAAACAGCGGATTTTGCCCAGCACACCCGTAGCTAATTGTTGCTTAACCCACTGGTGTTGAGAGTGAAAGCGGAACTGGAAGTTCTCAATGACCAAACGTTTGTGCTGACGGGCCGTGGCGATAATGTCGGCCACCTCCTCGGGCGTACAGCCGATGGACTTCTCGCAAAGCACATGCTTGCCTCTCTGCAATGCCTTGATACACCATTCTTTATGTAGAGCGTTCGGCAGTGGCACGTAAACCATGTCTATGTCTGTGCGCTCAATGAGCGACTGGTAGCCATCAATGGCCTCGCAGCCGAATTTGTCAGCCGTGGCTTTGGTCTTGTCGGCATTGCGACCAGCAAAGGCCACCAACTCAAAATTGGGGTGCTCGGCAAAGGCAGGCGCCAGAAAGCGTATGGCGATGTTGGCGCATCCTAAGATGCCGACTCTCAGTTTGTTATTGTTCTGCATAGGGCAAAGCGGCTAAAAGGCTGCGCGCCTGAATGTTGAAGATATTGTTGTAGCGCAGCAACTCGTTAATCTGATATAAGGTCATCCAGGTGAAGTTGTCGGGAATATCTTCGGTGTCGAAGTCTTCGCCAGCAACGACAATCATATTGCGGTTCTGTTCGCGGTAGAAGCGGCCGCCCTCTTCCGATTGCAATGTGTCGTAGATAATCTGCTTTGAATCAGCGTTTTTCACATAATCCAAGAATAGCGGTTGGCGGTAGGGGTCGGTGGTGTTCTCGGCCGAGCATTGCACTGTGGGCGCAAATTCTGCGGTGTCGAAGTTGCCGCACTCTACTTTGGCTTGTACTAAGAAATGCACTATCCCCTTGATTTTCTTGATGATGAAAGCACAAATGCCTTTCTCCATCGGTTGCAGTAGCGGCTGATACCACGAGAGCACCTCTCGGTTGGAAATGGATACCTTGCGCCCGATGATTTGGAAGTATTGGTTGTCGGCACGGGCAATGCGGTCGTTGTATATGTTCCACTCTTCCAGTTTGTTAACAGGCTTTGGGGTGACTTTGAGCGTATATTTTACCTTGAGGCGCGTAAGCAGGAACAGCAGGTCGTCGAGCGAGTGGAGGCCGTGCGGTGCATTGGCCGACAAGATAAGGTCGCGACCCAGTGGTGAGAAGGCTTCCCAATCGGCGTTGTTGTCCATGTAGTTGGCGTAGCGGATGCCCGAGAGCGCCGTTCGCGTGTCCATGTTGATGAGGTTGTCGTGGCGTATCAGCGACTTGAGTTGCGCCAGCGTCATCCAGCGGAAATCCTCTTTTACCTCAATGTCGTCATCCACCTTGATGATGATGTTGCGGTTGCGTTTGCGGATGAAGCGCGAGCCCTGCTCCGACTGCAGTTGGTCGAGGATGATGTGGTCGGGGCGCACGTTGAGAAAATAGTCGAGATAGTTGGGCTGTTTGCCGTTATGCACGCGTATGCAGTTGCTGTAAGTCGCTTGCAATGTGGGCGATATCTGCACGTGGTTGACATTTCCCGGTTCCACCTTCGACTGCATGAGGAAATACATCACACCGTCCATCTCCTTGGCAATGATGCCGATATAGCCGATTTCGGCCTGGTTGATGAGGGGCTGGTCCCACTCGCGGCGTGGTCCGAAGTCGGTCTCAACATGGACTCCTTCGATAGAGAAGAATTTTCCCGAGCGGTGGCGCAGGCAGCCGTCGTCATCCATGTACCATTGGTCCATGCATTTCAAGTCGGCGGGCTCTATGGAGACTTTAATCTCTTCGTTGCGTCGCTTGATCCACTGCAGCAACTCTTCGGTGGTGTTAAAAGGATTGTCTTGGGCAATGAGCGAACGAATCATACTGGGTTGGTTTGACATTGCAAAATTAAACCAATTTTTTGAAAGTGGAATAGGTGGACGGTCGCTCGGCTATTTTTTGTACTTTTGCCCGACATTTTGAAGACAACGCTAATGCCCGCAGAATCAGATTCTTTAAATCTCTTTGTGAATGGCCCCCTGCGCCAGCTGGAAGGCTTTGCCCAGACGGATACGCTCAACCAGTGGCAAATCCCGTCGGCTGCCAGCGAGCACTATGTGCCTTCTATCTTTGCAGGGCACGAGTTGCCAGCCAGCGGGGATGTGCTGCCCATCGTGCCCAACGAACTGCTCAACTTCGGCACGGGCGTCTTCTGCTTTGTCCTGCTGGTAATGGCGATAGTGTTTGTCTATCAGCGTCGAAAAATCACGTTGCTGCTGCAGTCGCTCTTTTCAAAGCGTGTGGCAGGACAGCTGTTGCGCGAAAGTCGTATCTTCACCGAGCGTATCTATCTCTATTCCATAGTGATTATGCTGGCCGTGCAGGCCTTTTTCCTTCTCATGCTCACCGACCGATTTCTGCCTTCACTGATTCAAGGCCACTCCTACGGTTCCATATTTGCATTGCTCGTCCTGTTGGTCGCCGCCGACCATTACATCAAGTATTTCTTTGCGACGGGCTTCGCCAACCTGTTCGATTACCAATCGCTGATGAATATTTTCAGAATTAACAAATTTTTCTACATCACTTTTGCCAGTTTTATACTGTTTCCACTCGAAATCATTGCTCTTTACACAGGTAGCAATCTTCCGTTTTTTGCTTACGCAGTCGTCTTTCTCGTTAGTTATATCTTTATGATATATAACACTGTAAGTTTAAATTGGGGCAAGGTGAATTGGCTTTTGTTTTTTTTGTATTTTTGCACACTTGAAATTTTGCCCTATGCGGTAATTTTGAAATTTGTTATAACACGTGCAGTAGCATAGTGTTACATTAAGAGAAAGGCACACCACGATGAAGGTAAAAAACATTCTTATTTCGCAAAATGCTCCCGCAGATTTCGAGAAATCGCCTTATGCGGATTTGAAGAAAAAATATAGTATCAACCTGGATTTTTACAAGTTTTTCAAGATAGAAGGGATTACGACCCGCGAATTCAGGGATGAGAAAGTGGACATTCTTGCGCACGATGCCATCGTCTTTTCCAGCAAAAACACCATCGACCATTTCTTCGGTCTTACCAAGGAGTTGCGTGTTGAGATGCCCGAAACGATGAAATATTTCTGCACTACCGAGTCGGTGGCCTTCTACCTTCAGAAATATATCCAGTTCCGCAAAAGAAAGATATTCTTCAGCAAACAGAATAATCCGAATGCCATTTTCGATTTATTCCAGAAGAACAAAGAGCTTAAATATTTGATTCCCTGCAGTTCTGACTTAAAAACTCCCTATGCCGACTATTTCGCTCAACGCAATATCGCCTTCACACAAGCAGTGGTTTTCAAGAATGTGCCCGCCGATTTGAAGAAGGATATCGACCTGAGCAAATACGACATGCTGGTTTTCTTCAGTCCTTCGGGAATACAGGCTCTCCAATATAATTTCCCAGATTTCCAGCAGGGTGAGATGGTCATCGGAGCGCTGGGTTCTGCCGCTGCAGCCGCTGTTGAGAATGCCGGACTGACCCTCCATGTGATGGCACCTACACCCGAGGCCCCGTCCATTACGGCAGCCATGGATATTTTCCTCAAAGAACATGCAACCAGAAGACGGTAACCTTTCACAAACCTTTCCTAAAGTCGAGCGCATCAGTTCTTGTCTGGCTATTGAGCAGCTGGTCAACGCGCGTAATGCCGTCTATAAGTATCCTATAAAATGTTATTATGCTGTAAATCAGCTTTCTGACACGTTGCCCGTAAGTCGTATGGCTGTGTCGGTGCCTAAGCGATTGTTCAAGCATGCCGTTGACCGCAACCGCATCAAGCGCCTTGTACGAGAGGCCTACCGCCTGAACAAAGGTCGTTGCCTGCAACCATTGGCCGCCTCAGGGCGTCAGGCCGACATGCTGTTTCTGTTTATGGGCAAGGAGATGCCGCAATTTGCACAAATAGAGGGTGTTATAAAACAATTGTTGAGCCAGATAGCCAAGCAGTCATGAGCGTTTTCAAAAAAATCATCGGTGGTTTCAATCGTGGATTGTCGTGGTTGATGATTGCCTTCATCAAGGTGTATCAGCATACGCTGTCGCCGCTCATCGGGCGCAGTTGCCGTTATCAGCCCACCTGTTCCAACTATGGCATTGAGGCCATCCGCAAACACGGTCCCTACAAAGGGTTCTGGCTCACGCTCAAACGGGTGCTGTCGTGTAATCCGTGGGGTGGCAGCGGTTACGATCCCGTGCCGTAATATTTTGTTATTAAGGAATTTGTGGGGGCGTAGCGCGCTACGCCCCCACGGTTTTATTTGTTGGTCAATTTTTCCTCAAAGACAATTTTTTCCGCTTCGAAGCCGCTGTTGATAATCATCAGCGTCGCTTTCTCTACCGCCGTCCTTCCGTCTTTGCGCAATGGCTTGTTCTGAAAAGCGAATTTCCATACCAGCGTCTCCTTGGGGGCTAAGTTGGCCGTGATGGTCTCTACTAACTTTTCCGATTTGAGCGTGCCTTTGTCGCTCTTCAGCCAGGTCAGGGTGCCGTCAAGCACTTCCTGGCGGTACGAGATGGCGGTCTGCTCGTCGCCGTTGATGAAGACAAAGGTGACGAGGGCGCGGCGGCTGTCGGTCACGTCCTTGATGATGGTGCGGTTGTATTGGTACTTAAAGCGGCCAGTCGAATCTACAAGGCGGTCGCCCTGTGCGTGCAAGGTGGTGATAGAGAGGATGATAATAGCGAAAAGTGAGAGCAGCGGTTTCATATTCGCAGGTTAAAATTGGTTTATCCAGGTGGCCACTTCGAGAGCCGAGATGAGGTTCATGCAGTTGTGGTGCTTGCGCGGGCAGCGGTCGTAGCCTAATTTGGAGCACGGCCGGCAGGGCAGGGGCCAGATTTCAAAGTTGCGCACCAGCTCTGGGTGTTGCGGGTTGTAGGCGTACATGCCGAACTCGGTGACGGTGTTGCCCCACAGGGCGGCGATGGGCTTGTCGAGGGCGGCGGCAATGTGCATCAGGCCGGTGTCGCCCGTCAGCACGCAATCGCTCTGATCGATGATGGAGGCCGACTCGTATAGTGAGAACTTGCCGCAGCCGTTGAAGGCCTTGCCTTCGAGTTGGGCGGCAATCTGCTCACCGACAGCCGCTACGTCCTTGCCGCCCAGCAGCATGATGGGCTTGTGCAAGATGCGGCCAATCTCCACAATCTTTTCGGCGGGGATGCGCTTGGTGGCGTGGATGCTGCCAACCGACACGGCCACATAGCCGTCTTCAAAGATGGCGGGCAGGTCGAGTTCGTCATACTCCTCATTCTCAGGGATGAAGAAGTCCAGTCCTTGGTTGTCGTTGTGCACGTTCAGCGGGGCCACAGCCTCGAAGTAGCGGTCCACAATGTGCTTGTCGGGCAGGAAGTTGATTTTCAGGTTCACAAAGAGCCATTTGCCGAAGTTGCACTTGTTGAAGGTGGCGTGCGGACGTCCCAGCAAGTGTACAATCTGCCGTGAGCGGTGGTTCTTTTGCAGGTCGGCCACAAAGTCGAACTGCTCGTCGCGCAATTCGGTCAGAATCTCTTTGGGACTTACCGAGAAGGTGTGGAACTTCGTGATGTACGGGTTGTACTCCAGCACGAGGCGGTTCGCCTTCTTGGTTAAAATATGTATCTCTGAATCGGGATAATTTTTCTTTAATGCTCTGATAACGGGGGTGGTTAATACGATGTCTCCGATAGAGCTGAATCTGATAACTAATATTTTCCGTTTCGCCGGAGGTTGACTGTCATCCATGATGTTTGATGGTTTATAAATAATGTTCTTCTGTAGAAATATTTACAGGTTTGTCATAATGTGTTCTCACTGGGTTGCCGTAGATGTCGAGCAGGTAGAGCATCATCTTTTCTGGCGGCACGTCGGTGTTGGCCGACTGCTTGTGCAGGTAGTCGATGAAGGCTGCCTTCTGTTCGTCGGTGTAATGGTCGGCAAATTCGTTGCTATTTTCTTGCAGGTCGTAGGCGATGTAGTTGTTGGGGAAAAGTGTGTAGTTGTCGTATATCTGCTTGTCAATCAAATGGCAAACTTCCATAGCCTGCTCGTTGATGGGGATCTCTTTCGAGATGTGGCCAATCTCGTCGTTGATGGGGTGGCCGATGACGAAGTGCACACGTCCCTTGTAGCCTACGATGCCCTGCTTCATGCTGTCGAAGTCCTCGCCAGGCTTCTTCACGTAGGTGCTATCTTCCGAAAGGGCCAGCTCGCGGGCTTTCAGGCGGTCGCACGACTCGTACTCGTACGACACGGTGACGGGCACAATGTTCAGTGTTTGCAACCCTTCAATAAATTGCGGGCGGGCGTAGCTACCTAACATCTTGACGAGGCCTTGTTGCGTCAGGTCTATGCCGTTCTTGGTGCGACCGTTGCGCTGGGCAATCCATACCGACTCGTTTTCCTCGGTGATAATGTGGTGGATATATTCCGACAGGAGCTGTGAGTTGGCCAGGCGTTCGCGAGGTGAGCCGCCGCGTTTCACCATGAACAGCTTGTTCACCTTGGCGAAGGCCGTCAGTGTAGGGCTCGACAGCAGGTTGTCGCCAAAGGCGATCTTGGTCGAGTTGATGCCTTTCTCGAAGAAATAGTTCTGCAGCAGTGCCGTGTCAATCACGATGTCGCGGTGGTTGGCAATGAAGAGGTACTGCTTGCCAGGTTGCAGGTTCTCAATGCCCGAGTAGGAGACCGAAGCTGTGGACGAGCCAAGGAAAAAGTCGATAAAGCGCTTCACGATAGTGCTTTGAAAGTCGTAAATGGAGTGAAAATGTTCAAACTCCTCCTTCATTTGCTCCATCGGGTAGCGGTTGGCAATCAGGTTCAGTGCTTTTTGAAAACCTTTGTCCTCAAACAAGTTAGAGAGCACAAATTGTGCTTCGCGGTCATTATAAGGTCTAATATCTTCAAATCGACTGTCCATATTGAGGGTTAAAATACAATTTGCAAAAATACAAAAAAATGTGGAAGGGTCGATGATTATTCGGGTAGTGTCACTGAAATGCCAGATGGTTTCAAAAATATTTAATGATATGTTAAAATTTAGTATATTCGCATGCTTAATTCATTTGTAGGATTGAAGGGAGGTATGGGATGACATTTATGATAGATGGTTATAAGATAAAAATGCGGAGAAATCCGTATATTCCTAGAGATAAGAATCTTAAAACATATTCAAGAGAAAATCGAAAGAAAGGAAATCTCGCTGAGATTATCTTTTGGAAGCAGGTTCAGAAAAAACAATTCTACGGAATACACTTCAATCGCCAATATATCATTGGTCGTTATATTGCTGATTTTTATGCGCGGTCGTTATGTTTGGTGGTGGAGGTTGATGGTGGATATCATATTGAGCGACAGGAGTATGATGCCCGTCGCGATGCTTTTATGCGATCTTTTGGAATATTGGTGTACCGTGTTTCTGATTATGATGTACTACACAATTTGAGCTGGGTGATGGCAGACTTGAAGCGGTTCATCCTTGAGAACTATGAGCATGAGTGAAGGGGTAGAGGGTGCTGTTGGTGTGTCGACTACCCCGCCGCTGGCGCGGCATGATTTCTCGGGATAGAGGGTACTGTTGGTGTGTCGACTACCCCGCCGCTAAAGCGGCACCCCTCCTACCAGGAGGGGATTTAGATTTGTGGTGACGGTTGGGGAGTGGCTATGTGGTGTTCAGCAAAAACGCCTGTCCCGTCAGCCGATGTTTCTGGCTGAACCGACAATGCACAGAACGACCACTTTGACCACCCAGCCATGACCCCTCTTTTCTCCGTTTTTAGCGATGATGGAGAAAAGATCATTAGGAGGGGTGCCGCTTTAGCGGCGGGGTGGTTGCGGCGGGGTGGTCTCGTCGTGGTGCTAGAGCCTGTCGAAGGCACCACCTCCAACAAAAAAATCGCGGCTCTCTACAGAACCGCGATTTTCGCATTTGTCGTTTCCTGTCACAAAAGGATTAATCCTTCATGCAGCGGACGGAGTAACCATCTTCTCCCAAACTTGATGTTTGGCTATAAGGAGATGATCTATAGACGGGTATTTTGCAAACAGTTGCTTGTCCAGTGCCGGTACTGTTCTTATAGCAAACCCACATATTCAATGTTGCATTGGTAATCCAGTTCTTTTCCGCAGTAGTGATTACAGATCCGCTTTGGTTTGCGCGTTGCAGGTAACCACAGGGGTAGGCACTAAAGCCAGAAGTGTTCCATTGCCACTCTTTTAATGAGGGTTGTTCAAATGCTTGGCCAGGAGAGTCGTCCAAATAGCCAGTCGTTATTTCAGTACCTATACCTGTATTATTCCATGTGGACGAGGTGTATGCACGCCAATGTCCGTTTTCTGCTGAAAGTCTAATTGTAAGTTGATTAGTGGAAGAACTACTAGAACTATTATAAGGCTGTGTTGGCATAGTTCCACCATTTACATATTTTAATAGTGCGTCAACATCATCGCGTGATGGAATATGCCATCCTTCTGGACACAAACCACGATAGCGGGTGGAAGTTTGGTTAGTAATGTTAGAAGTTGTTTGGGTTGTTGCGGTAGCCCACGGATAGAATATTTCAGAATCTTTATCACTAAACCCTACATCGTTTCCACTGGTAGAAATACCAGTACTTGCCTTGGTAACTTC
>JAEEGG010006321.1_pt1 | contig 27816 bp, 34 predicted proteins | sample 9134161 | NCBI WGS metagenome assembly JAEEGG01 (sample SAMN16246543, study PRJNA631951) | gut metagenome | biome: gut microbiome; feature: rumen; material: CR-attached | host: Bos | place: Iran: Karaj | collected 2018-10 | reverse complement strand
GAGACTCCGATAATGGGAGAAATCATCTGGGCATAGAACGAACCACAACTATTGCCTACGAGCACATCAGGTTTCTCCTTGTCGCAGATGTCACGGATAAGGCTGATGGCATCGGCGGGGTGGATTGGAAGGTCCGGGGTCAGCACGGTTGCCTTCTCCTCAAAAGCTTCCTTTAGTGCCAATGCCGGCACACACTGACCACTGGCATAGAATCCATGAAGGAACAATATCTTCTTTTGCATATCGGGGATAGCCTTTTATATCTTATAATTATCAGAGAGATAGGTAAGCACTTCGTCGGCTGTCAAGTCGCTGATTAAATGCCATTGAAGAGCCTGCTGCACATATTTTGCATGTGTCAATCGGTTTTCAGGACTGTCATCTTCACATATATATTCAAGCCATGCTGTATACTCAGGGAATGCTTCTCCTTCGTATGTTCCTGCCAATGCTGTAAAAAACATCGTTGCCAAATCGCTTACATGTGGTTTGCTACTACATGTATTTTTGTGGCGGAAATCACCCTTTTCCGTGTGAATTACGCAATCATGGCCATCAGCACTGACGGCATATATATGGTTGCCGATGATAAAATTCTTGGTGTTGTCTTTTTGAAATGCTTTATTCATATCAATCTTCATGCCATTTCTGGCTCCATTACCTTCTTGGGTACTGTGGATTTCATTCATATATCTTCTTTTGCATACCGCTATCTCAGCTCCTGTAATTCCTTATGCAGCCAGCGTTCCATCTCTTCCTGAGACGGTAGCTTCAGAAGGTATTTCGAGATGAAAAGATTCTCATCAATTCCTGTAGTGGCATATTCCACCATTTCTTTTCCTGCCTCAGTGCAGAGAAGAATTCCAACTGGAGGATTGTCGCCCTCCTGCATCATGTTCTTGCGATAATACGCCAGATACATATTCAGCTGAGCCACGTCCTTATAGTCTAGTTTATGGGATTTCAACTCCAACACAACACCGAATCGGGCCATGCGGTTGTAGAACACCATGTCCATGTAGAAGTATTCCTCGTCAACCATAATTCGCTTCTGACGTGCCTCAAAGCAGAATCCGTTGCCAAGTTCGAGCATAAACTCTTGCAAGTGATCCATCAGGGCCGACTCCAACTCGGATTCCTCAACCACATCCTTGGCATCGAGTCCGAGAAACTCAAACACGAAGGGTGACTTGACGGTTTCCGTCAGACTTTGCTGAACGGCACCTTGATTGGCCAGTTCACGCAGGGCTTCCTTGTCACGACTCAGGCCGCTACGAGTGAAATAGCCGCTGTCTATCTGACGTTTCAACTCACGGGTACTCCAGACTCCCTTCATGCATTCTATCTCATAGAAAGCCCTTTCCAACGGATCTTCTATAGGCAGAAGCTGCACAAAGTGGGTGTATGACAAACGGTTGAAAAGCCTTTCTGCTGGTACTTTGATACCTTGTTCGTCAGATTTGGCAATCGGTGATTGCCAAATTGTATCTGTAAGGTTATCAGTGCTTTGTAATTTGGCAATCAGTGATTGCCTAATTGTATCAGGTTCCAATTGGCCAATCAATGATTGGCTCATTGCTGAGATATGATTTACGTACCGACAAATTTCAAAATAGAGCTGCTTGTATTCAATAAAGAATTGCCTATACAATCTCAGATCTCTATATGAATACCCTTTCATATTCAGTCTTTCAGACAGTTTCTGTAGAAGCTTTTCTCCATACTTGGCCCTGTCACTTCCATTCTGCTCGTAATGTACGATATAGAAGCCGTTGAGCCAGTTGCGGCAAGTCACATGCTTGTTTACTGCACTTGCTGCACTTTGTTGGAAGGCTTCGTTCATCGTCTTCAGACTTTGAGCCAGTTCTTCAAACGATTCCTGATTATTGACTATTTTGTTCAATTCCATATTCTGTTGTTTCTTTTTCTTATTTCAACCATAATTCTGGTAGGTCTCATAAAAAATGATTTATTATGTTACTGCAAAAATAAACATAAATGTTGATTTGTGCAAGTTTTAGAGTTAAAAGTTACACATTTTGCGAACTTCTTAAAAGTTGTTAAATCACTATTTTGGCTATTATTTGTCCTGTTTTGAGTATTCTTTGTCCTGATGGTCAAAAAGGGGAAATCGATAAGGAAAACAGGTGGCATGAGATGCTTGCCACCTGTCTTTCCATAGGGATCATGACGGAGAATCATACCACCCATGCTCCTATTGTGCATTTTTGAGGATAGTGTTGACATCTGAGAGCTTAAACCTTTTCTTCCCTCCAATTTCTATCGGGACAAGATATTTTCTCTTCTCCCAATTGTATAGGGTCTTTCTGCTGATAGAAAGCCTTTCTATTACTTCATTGGTAGTAAGAAGAAACTCTCCTTTGCCGTTAACAACTTCCGCTTCTAAAATGCGCCTGGCTTCACTTACAGTATCCTTGATGGTCTTTTTCAAGTCTTCTGCACTGATGAGAAGCAGGGTACTGCCCCGTTTCTCTAAGATGTCCTGAATTGCTGATTCTTTGTCTATCATATCTTATTTGTTTGTCTACAATCACAAAGATACAACGTTTTACACAAAATAGCAAATATCAGTGAATCCCATCACCATCAAAATGTGTAATGCAATACGGGCAGTTTATTCGAGCATATTGACTAGATTTTGCTTGATCTCATCATCGATGGTACGATACCTTGCAAATGCCTTCGAACCTTCAACATGACCAGAAAGCTTGCCAATCAGATTCGGGTCTTGTACTTTCTTGTAAAGATTGCCAATGAATGTTCTTCTCGCAAGGTGGCTGCTGGCCAGTTCATTGAGAGGATGCTGTTCTTCTTTTCCAGTGGTTGAGTTCCATATGGTTACGATGCGTGTAATGCCACACAGCAAGAAGATATCCTTGATGTAGTCATTGTATTTCTGTCTTGCAATGAAGGGTAGCAGTTTCCCGTCTTTACGGATACCGTCATAGTATCGGGAAAGTATTGTCTTGGCTGTCTCATTAAGAGGAACCTCAATAGCATCCCTCACTTCTCCGCTGGTCTTACGAGCAATGTAGCTGATTTTACCGTCAATCAGATTCTGTGGAGTGAAGTTAACCAAATCCCCTACACGACAGCCTATCATACACTGGAAGATGAAGATGTCTCTTTGCTGTTCCATCTGCAACAACGACGATTCCTTGATCTTTTTCTGGCTCTCTTTCGGGAGTTTCTTCCATGCCTCACGAAGATCCGTCTCTGCAATTTTAGTGCGCTCGTCTATCGTAATATAATAAGGTGTACCGTAAACCGGTGCCTTCTGCTCATATCCCATATATGGATCTGTACTTAACAGACCTTCCTTCATACACCATTTGATATAAGTACGGAAGCGCTTCATAAACTTGGCAATAGTGTTCTCACCTCTTACATTTGGGGTTTTAAGGGGAGGAATCTCTTTGTAAATGACCTTGTAAGTCTTATGCTTTACTATCTTGTACTCATTACTCCCGACAAATGAAAAAGTTAACAGTCTGATTATCAGGCTGTTAACTTTTTTAATACCCAAATTTGCACAACATTTGCACAACATCTCTTTTGTGTAAACCTGCGTAATTTTACTAAGTTGTTCAAAAAAACAATACCCTGGGAATAAAATATTCCCAGCCTGGGAATAAAGTCTCCGCTCCTAGTAAAGCGGCATCTCGCTAGTAGGGAAGCGGTCTGATGCAGGAATTCATGTCATTAGTTATCGTGGAAACAATCCCCTTCTGATACAGAAAAGCTCAAATAAATTTGGTTTTTCATTCGTTTTGCACTACCTTTGCACCCGTTAGATAACTATAGACCAGATTGTTATGGATATAAAATTCCCTTACGGCTATGATGTGAATGCCTATATCGACAAGGCATTCGAGCAGAAGATGACAAAATAATAAGGAATATATGATGAAGAAAGTATTTTTTTCAATTGCCATTATGGCTTTAGTGGCTACAATGGTTTCGTGTGGAAGCAAGACCGCCAAGGGTGGTGACAACGACTCAACGGCAGTAGCCGACAGCACAGTGGCCACGGCTTCTACAGAGTTATGGACAGAAGAGGCTGTAGAAACTCAGATCAGGAAGATGTACGACCGTCTGAACGATATGGATAAGAATGGCGTGATTAATATCGTCACGCTGGAAGATGAGTTCTGCAGCAGCTACTACCTCAACCTGCGCAATGCCATTCATAAGGCCATCAAGGATGCTACTGGCGACGATCGGATGTTCTTTGGCGATGAAGAGGGCTATCGTTTTCTGGCTGGTATGTCTACCCCGATGGAGATAGAAACGATGAAGGTCGATTTGTTAACAGGCGATATGGCTCAGGCACAGGTGAGATTCAAGGGTGCTGACGAGGAGAATGGTTTTATGCGGTTGGAACTGGACTTGGAGAACGGTGCCTGGCGCGTGAAGAACTTTGACCAACCAGAGGCATTCGGTCCTGGAGGTATCCTGAAGATTATGGAAGACTTTGCCCGTGAGCATGGTATTAAAATCGTAGAGCAATGAAGAATATCCTAATTACAATCGTATTGTTCCTGTCTGCTATGGCAGTTCAGGCACAGGCATCGCCTGCGGCGAAGAAAGAGGTGGCTGATATCCGTAAACAGTATGCCGAAGCCAAACAGGAAATGGAAGGTCTCGACAAAATGGAACGTGAGGGGTTCCCTCCCAACAAGACAGTCTTTAGCAGTAACTACAACGAGGCGGGGACCGGCCCGACAAAGGAAGTGATAACATATTATCATCGGGTGGCTTATGACGAAGAGGCGGAGATGTCGTTTCATCGCCCGTTCTTTATCACCCGGAAGTTCAACGTGGCTGCCAGAGAGTTCTACCAGGAGTTCTTGTTTGACAAAACCGGCAATCTGAAATTCTTCTTCGAGAAGAATCCTGATGGCGAGACACGGTATTACTATTGCAGTGATGATGTGTATGATATCATTAAGGGTTCAATGAGTATGGATTGTGCCTTTGCCAACCGTCTGAGTTCAGAGTTGGTCAGTGCCTTCAACATTATCAGAAACCGAAACTGGGATTAACGTTATGAAGAATAATATATTATTTACTCTGATTGCCCTCTGTATATCGCTACTGTCAGCTTGCGGAGGACGCTCTGCATCTGGTTCTGATGGCATCAATCCTCGTGACACAGTGACTGTGCCTGAAGGAATCACTGGCGAGGACAGCATTGCCTACATTGAGAACGCTGTGCTGAAAGACCATATCACAATGAGCGATTTCCTGGCACTGGCAGAGGTTCATGAACTTGAAGATCGGCTCTTCCTCTACCACGACTCGCTTGCCACGCCTCGCGACAAGGCTGCCATGCGCCTGGCCAACCGATTTATGCGGATGCACTATGTAGCCATCAGTGGTGATGCCAACTCCAAACTACAATGGGCTATGGCCGTCAACGCCGTTCTTGACACGTTCGGCGTGGCTGTTCCATCTGTACCCAAAGATTCTGCACTCTACGAAATCATACGGGTGGCTGATGAATACTCTTCAGAGACACAAAGCGAAATGAATTTCCAGTGCTACATTCATTCATCGGTTGATTATTACCGCACCATCGAAGCATATCGCCAATGGATTGAGGCCGTTCCGGCTGACATCAGGACAATGGTACAAGAGGAATATGAGGCATGGCATGACCTGAATAGCGCCCGCTTCACTTTATGGGATGAGGTATCGTACAGTCAGGAATGGTATAGCATGAAGCCGATGGAAATTGAGGGCTATCGGGAGAACCTGTCAAGCAATCGCCGTGCCGAGTTGGAAGTGGAACGCGAGATTATCCTGAATGGCAAGCCATACCAGCAGAAAGGAAAGACCGTTACGGCCAAGGAATGGGAGCAGTGGATTGCCGATAGTTCTGTCCCCGAAGATATTGATGATCTGAAGAAGATGGGTGAAACTGACCGCATACCCAGCGACAGCCTTGTTGCTGACCGCGTGAACACCTTGAAATCATCATTCGCACGATGGCTGAAAGCTCGTCAGGCACTTGCAGAGGCACTTCCGAAGGAGCGGGGCGATTCGTATGATTTCCTGACTGCGGACATCCACAGCCGCATGATTGGCAAACTCCAAGACATCATTCCCTATGAGAACAGGTAAAGTGAATATTAGAATATAAACCAAATTGTTATGCGAAAAAGCATTTTGATGATTTCCGCAGTGATGATGCTTATGTCATGTGGGGGTAAGAAGGCTCAGACAGAAAGTACTGACGCTGCTGATATGGACTCGACGGAGATATTGGCACAGGAAGAAATGACAGGCCTTATCAAGGAACTGTATGCCGCAGAGGCTAAGAACGAAGAAGGCATTGACCAGCTGTATGCCTGTCATACATGGCGGAAGATGGTTGCTGCCGTTGAGGAGAAGGACTCGCATGTGGCAGAGATCGGCTTCTTCAACGAGAACTATTGGACACAAATGCAGGACAGCAACCCCGATGACCTAGAGGCTCGTGACATCAAGTTTGAACAGCTGGACGTTGAGAAAGGTACGGCAACTGTCAGTTTTCTCCTCCATAGTTCTGTTCAGGATGTCCGTCAGAAGTTCGAATTCTGCCATGAGGATGGAAACTGGCGTGTTCACAACATCATCAGGTACTTCAAAGATGCTGACGGAAAAGAGGAGGAATCCAACTTGATGGAAGGCATGAGAAGCTATCTTGACGAACCGCTGGAGGAAGAAACAAAGGACCTCACTTTCGCCAATGTGGCAGGTATCTATGATGACGAAAAACAGGAGTGACGAGAACACCAAAATTTTTAGCCATTTAGATAAGATAGAAATGAACGCAACAATTGTAATTTACGGTTCCTCTACTGGAACATGCGAGGCTATCGCAGAGAAGATAGCCCAGAAACTTGGCTGCGAGGCCATCAACGTGCAGGACTTGACAGCTGATGTTGTAGAAAGCAACCAAAACTTGATTCTCGGCACCTCGACATGGGGCGCAGGTGAGTTGCAGGATGACTGGTACGACGGTCTGAGAGTACTGCAGGGTGCCAACCTTGCCGACAAGACCATCGCCCTCTTCGGCTGTGGCGACTGTGAGTCGTATGGCGACACTTTCGTGGGTGGCATCGGCGAGTTGTATAATGGTATTAAGGAAAGCGGTGCCCGTTTCGTGGGTGCCGTCAGCACAGACGGTTACACCTTCGATGACTCTGAAGCCATTGTGGACGGTAAGTTCGTGGGGCTTCCCCTCGATGACATGAACGAGGATGACAAGACGGATGCCCGCATCGATGTGTGGGTAGCTGAGATTTCTCCAAACCTTTAAATCTTCAGACTTATGCAGCAGACGGTAGAAAGACAGACATCGAGGCAAGAGGTACTTCCTTCAGAAATGCGAGTATTGATGAACCACATCTATGAATATAAGAAAGGTGTGCGCAGGATGATTCTCTTCACCTGCAACCGCCGTTTCGAGGCTTTTGCCACGAATCGACTGTGCCGCCAGTCCATCGATTACGTGGTGCAGCCCGCAGGCAAGGAGAATGTCAACGTCTATTTTGGTCGCAAGGAGTGTCTCGATGCCATCCGTCTGTTTGTCACCCGTCCGCTGAATGAGCTGACTCCCGAAGAGGACTTTATCCTTGGAGCCATGCTTGGCTATGACATCTGTGCCCAGTGTGAGCGTTACTGCGAACGCAAGACAGCATGTAAGCGAAAGCCATGCAAATTTGCACAATAAAAGTCGTCTTAAACTGTAATTCTTGAAGTGAATCCCCAAAAAAGTCTTTTGCAACTCAGTTGCAAAAGATTTTTTGTACCTTTGCCGCATGGATCTACAGAGTTTCTTTACATCGCTATTGAACGTGGTTTGCGAGATGGCTCCCTACTTGCTGTTGGGATTCCTGATTGCAGGGATGCTGCATGTGTTTGTGCCACAGAAGTTCTATGCCAACTATCTGTCGCGTAACAACAAGCTGTCCGTACTTTGGGCAGCGCTACTCGGCGTACCCCTGCCACTGTGTTCGTGCGGCGTGATTCCGACGGCTATCGGCTTGAAGAACGAGAAGGCATCGAAGGGAGCTATTGCCTCGTTTCTCATTGCCACGCCACAGACCGGCATCGACTCCATTCTGGCCACGTTTTCGCTGATGGGACTGGGCTTTGCTATTATCCGTCCGGTGGCGGCACTCGTTACTGGTGTCTGTGGCGGATTACTGGTAAACCGACTGGTTCGTGAGGATGATATAAGGGAAAATACCACCGCCTCATGCCAGGTGGAGACAGGTAACAGAATCTGGCGGGTGTTGAAATATGCCTACTATGACATGATTCGCGACATCGGCTTGCGACTGCTTATCGGACTTATCGTTGCAGCATTGATTCAGGTGGCAGTACCCGACGAGTTCTTTCTTTCCTTCGGTAGTCAGCCACTCGTGCAGATGCTGGTCATCCTGGCCATTGCCGTACCTATGTATATCTGCTCAACGGGTAGCATCCCTGTGGCTGCGGCACTGATGATGAAAGGGCTTTCGCCAGGAGCCGCACTGGTGATGCTGATGGCGGGTCCTGCTGTCAATCTGGCCTCCATCCTCGTGGTTCATAAGGCGATGGGGCGCCGTTTTACCTGGATTTATCTGATGACCATCGTGGTATTTGCCGTTCTCTTCGGATTGCTGCTTAATGCTAGTGAACTTTTCACTTTTCACTCTTCACTTTTCACTTCAAATGGTGCCTGCTGCATGACATCTGCTTTGCCCAGCCCGTTCAAACTGATATGTGCTACAATATTAACCCTACTTATAATATTTGCTCTTATGATGAAACTATTCAGCAAGTTTACTGCCAAGAAGCCGTTAGACCCCGATGTGGTGGTCTATCGAGTTGAAGATATGCATTGCAGCCATTGCGAAGCTGCTGTAGTCCGTGCCGTCGAGGATCTGCCTGGCGTAGAGAAAGCCAAGGCCAGCGCCTCTGCCAACACCCTCACCATCAAAGGCCCTGCTACAGAAGAAGCCATCCGTACGGCAGTCGAAGGGATAGGCTATACATTCAAGGGACGCTATTAATTGTCAATGTCATTTTGATGTGAGGAATGCCGTCGAGGATGAATGTGTCGGATGACTGTCAACTCCTGGAACGATTTCTTGTGCAATACTACTTCGTGCTCGATGGTCATTTCTTCTCTCTTGCTTTTCTTGCAAACTCGAATAATGACTCTGGCAGATGGCAGTAGCCTGTAGGATGGTACCCTCCCACGATGTTATCAACACCTTTTCGATTACGGGCAAATCCTCGTCACTGGTATAGTAGATGCCCGTGCGGTAGCGGGTTCCTTCGTCATGTCCCTGCTTGTTGAGACTTGTGGGGTCGATGGCCTTGAAGAACATCTGAAGGAGGAATTCAAGACTGACCACATTGGGATTGTACTTCACATGCACCGTCTCTGCATAACCCGTCGTGTCGGTATAGACCTCCTTGTACGATGGATCCGCAGTATGACCGTTGGCAAATCCCACCTCAGTTTCCACCACACCCTCTATCTGTTTGAAGTAATGCTCTGTTCCCCAGAAACAGCCGCCAGCAAGAAAGATGTCCTTTCCTTCTTTTATCTCCAAGATTCCGTCCACCTCATGTTCAATGAATGGACCAACCTTACATTCGAGCAAAACGGCGGGTGTAAGGCAGGCCAATCCATGCCAGACGTTCTTAGGAATGTCAACACCGTATGTTCCGCTCTCCTGACTGATGACGCAGGATGCGAGTATCTTGCCGTCATCCTTATAGGTCGTCACTCTGACTTTGCCCTTTAGGATTACAAAAGTCTCGTCTTTGTCAGGATGGTGATGCACTGGGATAAATGTGCCAGGTTCCAAAGCATTGAGGAAACGGTGGCACTTGTCCTGCAGACTCTCGTGGAAGTTGTAGTTCATGCGCAGTCGTGGTGACTGCTTCGCTTGTTCCACTACACCACTAATTAGTTGTTCGTCTATAATCTTCATATTCAATTCATCTTTGTCATGCGATAACCCATACGCTTCAGCTGCATGGCAGCTCCAAACAAGTAAAGCTGATGCAGACATGCAACATAGCCATTGAAGGCCTCTTTTGTTCCAGGCTCCAAATGTTGGTGCATCAAGGCATTATAAACTCGTGAGGCACATTCGCCAGTCACTTTCTCCAGAATGGTATAGTCAACGCCCTGTAGCAAGAGGACTTCTTCACGGATATACTCATCCATCTGGTCATAACCCCGCTTGTCGCGCATATAAGCATAGAGATCATCTATCTTGGAATATATCTCCCATTCCGTGTCCCACATCTTGGCCACAGCCATGCCGATATACATCATCCAACCGAGGGATGCCGATGGGAAGTCTTGGAACTCACGGATGCCATCGGGGATGTAGGCTTTGGCTATCTCTTCCCATTTCGCCTCGACATCAGGACATTCCGGCAAACGTTCATCCACCTCTTGCATCGAAAGTAGGAACTGATGCAGGTCTTTTCTCAATATCTCTTCAAAATTCTCCATTGTTCACTGAATTTGTCTATTTGATCTTTCTACTGGTTCTTAGAGTCATATTTTCGCGAAGCTGGTCACGATAGAGCCATATCTCTCGGGTGTGATAGTTCCCTTCTACGCCCAGCAGCGGCAGCACATAGTCCTGAGCGGTGAAGCCCTCCACGATGAGCAGCCCTGTGCCAGTGTCAAGGTGGACGGTCATCGTGTCTTTCTTCTGCTCAGCTACTGGCAGCAACGGTGACGGTTCGGTAATCAGCAGGGCACGGGTGCTGTCCGTTCGCCAGTTGACGGGATTGATGGCCACGCAGCTCTTCTCCCATCCAGGCATGACGCAGCCCGTATCACGGACGGAATTGTAACAGATGGTGACCCCCGTGTCGTCAGCTCCTTTTGCGGGTACGATGTGAGGCCCTGTTTCCTCAATGGTGATGCCAATGGCATAGGCCGCAATCATCCGCTTGTAGGTATCATCGTCCATCTCCTTCAGCAGTTCCAGCATGATCTGGGCACCCTGGCTGAATCCAGCCAGTATGAAGGGATGCCCACAGTTCTTGTGCTCCAGATAATACTTGAAAGCCCGCCGCACATCGTCCACTGCCAAAGGCATCCTGGCTAATGCCAGACTATCGCTTTCGAAACTTTGCAGCGAACACTGTCTGTAGTAGGGCGAGAAGAAGTTCAGCTGTCCGCTGACCAGCGTATCCACGCCAAGCATCTCGCCGTAAAGCGGAGCACGAAGGCTGTCACGATAAGTGTCGGCATAATGGCATACTTCGCCGTTTGGCAGCGGATAGTCACCTGTTTCAGTAGAGATAATGTAAAATATGTCGGCTGCAGCCTGACGGTTGGTGACATACCATTGGGTAGAATCGCTGTAGTCAGGTGCAATAGGAACATCACCAGTACTCTTTTTGCTTCCTGAAAAACAGGACACCATCGTCATTCCGCACAATGTCAGGATGGCGGCCAGCATCCATAGCTTTGCTTTATTCATCTTTATCTATGTAATCAAATATATCAATTGTTCCTACATCGTTTCTGACATTAAGAGTCGGGACATACTCTTCCATTCTCGTTGTGCCGCTGGTTTTATTGACGTAGAAATTGACGAATGCCCCTGTATAACTGCGGAATACCACCTGATAGGCAGAGTCGGTCTCTTCACCCATCTCCACTCCCATGATGTCGGGATTATCCTTGGCCATGCTCCAGTCATACTCGCTGTGGCAGTAATTACTTACGCCTTCTAAGGCCATTTCGGCAGTTATCTTGCTCTGTGATTCCTTGGTGCTTTTAGAACCGCATGAGCATAGAAGTATGGTTGCCTGTAGGAATAATAGTGCTATCTGTTTCATCATTCGTAATCTTTTTTTTGTTATTCTTCACTTGATGTATTTTACCTTGCTTTCATCGCGGGGCTTTGCCTCTGGCTGTTCATCGGGATAACCAATGGCAATGATGTAGTTCAGCTGATAGTCCTCTGGGATTTCAAGACGTTCAAGGAAGAATTTGGCTTCAGGATCGGTCTTGATAAAACGCACTGGACCGCCTAAACAGCAGGTGCCAAGACCAAGAGACTGTGCAGCCAGCATCATGTTCTCACCCAATAGTCCGGCATCCAATTCGCCGCCACCCTTTGCAGGAGTGCAGACACAGATAATGTTGGGCGCATTGCGGAACATGTTCTTGAAGTTTTGGTCACGGTTTACCATATCAGGGTTCTTGGCCTTGAACACCTCAGTTACATCGGCAATCAGCTTTTGGTCTTCCACCACACGTACAACCCAAGGCTGACGGTTCATGCCGCTGGGTGCATTGATACCACAACGGACAACAGCTTCCAACTTCGCATGTTCTACGGGCTTGTCCAGATACTTTCGGACAGAGCGACGCGCCATGATGGTGTTAATCACTTCGTTTTCCCTTGTCTGTGCCGATGTGTCCACCATACACATAGTTGCCAGCAGGCAAATTGTAATCAGTTTCTTCATTTTTTTCATCTCAATCATTAGACAATTCTCTTAAACAGTGGTGCAAAGTTACGAAAATATTTGGATTTTCCCTCGTTTATTCGTAACTTTGCATCAAAATAACACAAGGAAACATGCCACGTAAGACCGACGGAATAGAAATTGAGATTCATCCGCGCCCAACGAAGGGCGAGGACGGCAAGCCGCTGCTCTATGTGCGTCCTGCAAAGGGACGCAAGAAGAGCTTCAAGCAGCTGGAGGATTTCTGCAACAAGTATCGCAACCTGCGCACAGGAGAGTTGCAGATGGTGATGAATGTAATGATGGACGTTGTCGGACTTTGGTTGTCTGACGGCTATCGTGTGGAGACACCCATCGGCTCGTTTGCACCGAAGCTGAAACTGTTGGGCGAACATACCGACCCCAAGACCATTCATGGCAGAGACATTGAATATGCGGGCATTGAGTTCATCCCTTCCAAAGAGTTCATCAAGGAAGGTGGTAGGAACCGCGAGGGCTATCGCAAGAGTGAGGCTCAGGTGGGCAACAGCCAGATGTACGACGAGAAAGCAATGGACGAGGCCCTGCGTCGCTGCTTGAAGCTGGGCTATGCCACGATTCCTGAGTTTATGATATTCAGCGGACTGAAGCGCGACTCTGCCAAAACCTATCTCGACAGCCTCTGTAAAGGTGACCATCCGCGTCTATGGAAGGTTCGCGAAAGCCGCCGCTGGCTCTACTTTCCCAAAAAGGATGCTAACACAGAATAAACTCGGTTTCGACCGACCGCTCCAGCATATAAGGGCGGGTGCTCTAATATATAAGGGCGCCCGCCCTAATTTGTGCGGTCGGGCGTTCGAATCTGGCTAGGTGCCGTATCTCTCCCTGTTACATCCCGTCTCATTCCCTGTTTGCACGGGGCTTTCCCCCTTTTCCTACGTGTATCCTTGCTAAAGAATTCCCTTTCCTTGCATTTTTTCCTTCTTTTTCATCCAAGATTAGAATAAATTTCGTATATTTGCACCGTGTTTATCACAAAAGGAAAGAAATATGAATGCAGTATCACTTAACAACCTCTGGAGCTATCTGCAAGGGCTCTCGCTCTCTGCCAGCAACCAACGCTGGTTGGGCGAGCGACTCATAGAAGCTTCTAAAGCCGCAAAAAAAGGGAAATCTGCTAATGTGGCTGTCCGTCGTGTTCATAAACGTCGAAAGGCGTTAAGTGACGCAGAGCTTGCAGAACAATTGGCACAATATGCACCGCTTACCGACGCTGATTTCCCTGAAGTAAGTGCTGAAGGTTATGCATCCTTTGCCAAGAATCACAGCGGTAGGATAACGAAAGGGATTGGAGAGTGACCCACATCGTGAGCATGTTCAATGTGGAAGATGTCATCGCCCATCACAATTGTTTCCTGCGTCAGCCATTCTTCGACAATGTAGTTGACCGCATCATTGCCAACATTGTGGATGGAGATTGGGAAGAATAATAGATAATAAAGTATAACCCTTTAAAACTGTAACTGCCTATGGGCTGAGATAAAAAAGACATATAGATAAGAAGCGTTAGCTTTCTATTCTTGCCTACCGATAATTGGGGAATTTGAAGTAAGCTGTCAAGAGTAAAAGTTGATGCTCACGTCGCTAGGCGTGGGCTTTTACTCGTAAATGACAGCAAAGGTTATCCCCAATACCTCGGTAAGGCGTAGACGAAGTAAACAGTCCACGTTTTTTTGTTTTACTCTAGCAACGAAACGTTCAAATTATTAACTAAAAAATAGAATTACGAAGAAACAATTACTATTACTTGTAATGATGCTGCTTCCGATGGTGGCGCAGTTCTCCTTTGCATACGACTATTACGTTGATAGAGTGTATCATGGACCTCACAGGGGGGCTGTCCGTGTGAGGTTTTCAGGGAAACCCGAGGCGCTCATGTCGTGTCAATCATCAGTTTGATAGAAAGAAATAGTAATAACTAATAACTTGTAGAGATTATGAAGTATAGAGTTTTTATCATGTCAGGTCTGATAATCGGCGGGCTTAGTCTTCTGTCGTGTAATCAGCAGGGGAAGCCGCAGGAGTCTATAGAGGCAACTGGCAGCGAAACTCCTTCAGAAGAGGAGGAAGTTATAGTAAGTAAGGATATAGATTGGAGTGAGCGTATCCTTGTATTCAAGTTTGGTTCAACAACAGACACACTGACATTATATCGTGATGGAACATCAACATTTGCATCGCCATTTGCATCAGGCTATAAATTGAATGGATACTGGGAACAGGGTTCCTTTAGGAGAGGTGATGCAGAATACCCCGCTGTAAAAGTTACATTTAGCAGTGAATATTCCAGCAGAGTATTTTTTATGGAAGTTTGGCCCCATGAAGGAGACCATGTGTACGACAAATATGAAAATATGCTCAGAAAATCGAATGGCATTGAGATATTGCATGAAGAAGTCTACAGATAAAAAAATGAATTAATATGAAATCAATTACACGTTACCTTTTAATTGCAGTCGCCGTGGTTGCCATCGGTGCTATTACTAAGCCTTCGGAATCGGAGCACAGGTCAAAACTAACCACTGAGATTGTCCGTCACAATTTAGGTGATTATGGCAGAGAATTGCGCAGTCATAGACAACAGACAGGTGACAAGTTAACTAAGAGCGAATATGTCAAAGAGAATTATGACATCAATATTGATGACTATTTGATATTGTCGCTTGGCAAGATAAAAGACAAGTCGACGGGCGAAGAGCGGGTTGTAAGCATTGCATCTCTTGGTAAAGTCTTTATTAAGTAATTATGCTCCATCATAAAGCAAAGCTCTTATTACAATACAAGGGCAGGAAGCCGTGCCGACAATCTTTGCCTCGGTTTCCCGCCCTTGCGTTTCCTACATTATTATTTATCGGGGGCTAGACAGAATCTCTTCCAATGCTCCTGTTTCAGATTCGGTGATAAATCCTCTAATCACGATATCCTTGGGAACAAGTAGTAGCAACCATTATTGTTGATTTCTTTTTATCTCAGCATCCACCACAAAGATGTCGCCATCTTGGTCGCGAAGAACATTTCGTGGAAGTAAGTCCCAAACGGTATAAATGGCATTAGAATAGCGACCAATGGTTTCCTCTCTATAAAAACCAAGCGCAGCCATGTAGGTATCATAGAGAACTGGACCGTTCCATATCTTTAGCCAGTTCTAAATTGCGAAACATATAACGGACAAAATCCTCTGGACTACCAGACGTATGCTTCCACTCTGCAATTTTCCGCATCTTGCGCTCCGATGCTTCCTTGTGGAACTGATTGAGATATGTCATGACTCATTGTTGTTTTATCGTTTAACAGGTGCAAATTTACAGAATTATTCTCAAACAAACTTATAGGAATAAATGTATGCAATAACCTGGTCTATCATAAGCCTATTCTCTTAAACTATGTTGTAATAACAGGGCAAAGTTAGTGAATTTGCAGCATTTTTCGTATATTTGCACCTTAGAATTAGGATTGTTTATGAAGTTTATTGGAATATGAAAGCTATTAGTACAAAGAAGGCACCTGCTGCCATTGGTCCTTACAGTCAGGCCATCCAAGTAGGAAATATCGTCTATACATCAGGCCAAATTCCCATAGACCCTGAGACAGGAGCGTTTGTCGAAGGAGGTATTAAGGAACAAACCCGTCAGTCCCTGACCAATGTGAAAGCTATCCTTGAAGAGGTTGGGTTGACTATGAGTAATATCGTGAAGACAACGGTGTTCATGGCTGACATGAATGACTTTGCAGATATGAACAGTGTCTATGCAGAGTTCTTCACCGAGCCATATCCTGCCCGTTCAGCTGTTGAAGTCAAGACATTGCCGAAAGGTGCATTAGTAGAAATTGAAGTCGTAGCAGAAATAGGATAACATGAAGGTAAAGATACAGACAATGCTGGGCGATATCGTGGTTCGCCTGTATGACGAGACCCCCATCCACCGTGACAACTTTGTAAAGCTGGCGAAGGAGGGGTATTATGATGGTACGCTGTTCCATCGAGTGATTAAGAATTTCATGATTCAGGGCGGTGATCCTGACTCAAAGGGCGCACCTTCTGGTAAGATGTTGGGTATGGGTGGTCCTGACTATACGCTGGAAGCTGAGATCAAAGACGGTCTTTTCCATAAGCGTGGTGCCTTGGCTGCAGCACGCCAGGGCGACGAGGTGAATCCTGAGCGCAGAAGTAGCGGATCTCAGTTCTATATCGTCTGGGGACAGGTATACAACGAAGGGCAGCTTCGCCAGTTTGCCAAACAGTTGAAGATGCAGAAGATTCAAGATGCCTTTAACCAACTGGCTAAGGAGCATCATGACGAGATTATGCAGATGCGCCGTGAAAGGAATCGTGCCGGACTACAGGAGTTGCAGGACAAATTGGCTGCGGAAGCAGAAAAGCAGGTTCAGGGTAATGGTCTTACTGATGAGCAGTTGAAGATTTACTCTACCATTGGAGGCACACCCCATCTTGACGGACAATATACCGTTTTTGGTGAAGTGGAAGAGGGCCTCGATGTCGTGGAGATGATTCAGGGCACAGCTACCGCACGTGGTGACAGACCTGTTGATGACATAGAAATGCGGATTTCAGTTACTGAGTGATATGAAAAAGGTATTTGTTGTATTACTTGCCGTTATCTTCCCCCTGTTGGCAAATGCTCAAACGGGGCTGAAAAAGGTGTATAACGAGGACATCAACCCCATTGAGCAGATAGACCAGGCGATTGTCAAGGCGAAGTCTGAGGGAAAGTTCGTCATCTGTCAGGTTGGTGGCAACTGGTGTCCCTGGTGTTTGCGGTTTGCAGACTTCATCACAAATGATACTACTATCAGCAAAGTCATCAGCGAGAACTTCGAGTATATCCATGTGAATTACAATCCGCGTAAGTCTCAGGGAGCAGAAAAACTGAAGCAAGGAAAAGCCCTCATGAAGCGCCTGAATAATTGTGGCCGTTTCGGTTTCCCCGTGCTTGTCGTTCTCGATGAAGAAGGCAAGGTTATTCATATTCAGGATTCAGGCCTTCTGGAGGAAGGAGATGGCTACAATCAAAAGAAGGTCTTGGGCTTTTTCAAGGGATGGACTCCCAAAGCAGTTAAGAATTGATGCAAGAATGATGAGTAGAAAGGAATACACTCTCTCCGATAGGACATGTTTTCTGTATCAGGATGAAACAGCCAAACACCTGCTGATCCAGCCGATTGATGAGCATGACTTGGAAGTATTGGATCAAGAAGTCGAAGCAATCAAGGAGCTATCCGATAAGCCTTTTTCGCTTGTAGCTTTTATGATAAAGGACTGGAATCAGGAACTGACTCCTTGGGTTGCGCCTCCTGTAATTGGTAAGACTCCATTTGGCGATGGAGCAGAAAAGACACTGGAGTTCATCACAAGTCAACTGTTGCCAGAGGTTCAAGAAAACATTCCCCACATCATACTTGGTGGCTATTCCCTTGCAGGTCTGTTTGCCTTATGGGCAGGGTATCAGACAGAAAAGTTTGAAGGCATTGCTGCTGCTTCTCCATCCGTATGGTACCCTCAGTGGATTGATTTTGCATCAGAGAATAAACCGCTAGCAAAGTCCGTCTATCTCAGTCTTGGCGATAAGGAGGAGAAAGCAAAGAATCCTATTATGGCGCAGGTTGGTAATGCCATCCGAAAGCAGCATCAACTATTGACGGGACAAGAGATTAATACCCTACTTGAATGGAACGCTGGCAATCACTTCGTCGATTCCGACAAGCGGATGACAAAGGGATTCGCCTGGGCAATTAATAATTTATGATATGAGAAAAGCAAGCAGAGAAATGGATGCCGCCTTTATATTAGATGAGGTTCGTTTTGTAATGAAGACCGATGCCAACATCGACAGCAGGAGAATACCAAAGATGACGGCAAGACTGACAGGTGTGGGTACTTCGATATGCGGCATATTAATGGATAATCCCATCAGAGAGCCAAGGGCGTTGATGTACTCGTTCATGGCGAGCAACATCTTGATGCCTACGAAGATAAGGATGATGCCAAGACCATATTTCAGATAGGTGAAGTAACGCGAGATAGCAGCGAGGGCAAAGTAAAGGGCACGGAGGCCGAGAATAGCAAAGATATTGCTGGTAAGCACGATGAACGGATCGCGGCTGACACTGAACACAGCAGGGATGCTGTCGACGGCGAAAGCCACATCGGTGGTCTCGATGACTAGCAGAGCGATAAAGAGCGGCGTTGCTTTTCTTTCGAAGAAGAATTTTTCGCCGTGAAGCTGGTCGGTAACGGGGAAGAAGCGCTTGAACAGCCTAACGATGAAGTTGTTGCTAGGATTGCCCTGTTGGTTCTCATCGTGGGTGAACATCTTTCCGCCCGTATAGAGCAGAAACAATCCGAACAGGCCTAGCACCCACTCGAAGCGCTCGACCATTGCCGCACCAGCAAAGATAAAGATGCTGCGCAAGACAAGTGCGCCAAAGATGCCCCAGAAGAGTACCTCGTGCTGATATTTGCGCTCGATGCCGAAAAATGAGAAGAGCATCAGCAATACTAACACATAAAACACAATCCATGCCCACAAGGGCAGTCCCATTAAATCCATTTTATTCGAATGTTATCCTGTTTGTAATCTTATTTTTCTTGACCCACGTCTCATATCTGGCGTAAAGTTCCTGCGGCTCTGTGTTATACCAGCTATAGCCGGTACGTCGCTCATAGCCAATCTCGTTGAGACTGCGCTTGGGTTGTCCATCGCGGTCGCAGAAGAAAGGCTCGCCTTCTTCCAGGTCATAGTAGCGAGCCCACATCGGGGCGGCAGTGCTGTCGGCAACGAGACGGACATCAGACTTTCCATCGACCTTGATTTTCTCCAGCCGATAACCTGTAATCTTGTGCGTTTCGAACCATTTCATGGCTCCGTTGACGGCACGGACGATGCGCTCGTCGGGCTTCGAGAACTGCATCAGCAGGAACGTGATTTCGGCACTCTCTGCTGTGCAGAACGACGGCAACTCATAGGCACGGGCTTTGGCAGGTTTCAACGTAACAGCATCGTGCTGCTGGCACCAGACGGTGGGTTCACCGTCGACCACAATCTGTGTGGCAAGGATACAGTCGATGCCCTTGTCGAAGGCCTTGGCTGTCTGCTGGCGCATGTCGCTATCGACCAAATCTCCATCGTAAGGAGCACGATTCTTCATGACATCGCGAAATATCTTGAGCACGTTGACAATGGCATTGTCGTTGTAGGTGATGTGCACCTGATTGTTGGACAACTTTTGTGTCTGACTGCTGATGCTGTTTGTCGTGATGGTCATGACCATCAGCAGAAACGTAAATCGAATTATTCTCATTTGTTGTTCCATATCGCTTGCAAAGGTACAAATAATACGTAACAAAACTCATCGTTGAAGATAGTACCTACGGCATAGTCGTATTCGTGGTCGTTGACGGCACGAATGTTGTCGTTCTTCATTTTCTGGCGCATCACTCATCATCTTCATGCCGAAGATGAGCAGTCCCAGTGCGCCCAGCAGCTTCAGCGACACCATCAAGTAATCTTGCGTTGTTTCCATAATTTCTTTTTGCGTGCAAAAATACTATTAACGACCAATACTGCAAAACAAATCCTGTTACGATTCGGTTACGTAACAGGATTGTAACAATTCTCATAACTACACATTAGGGACATTTTTATGGAATACTCGTCTTAAATACATGAAACAAACTATACGACTACTGGTGAGTGTACTGTTGCTTACAGGACTTATATCTTGTAAGAACGGTAACGAGAAAAAAGAGCGCATTGCTGTGGTGATTTCAACGCTGAACAATCCTTGGTTCGTGGTGCTGGGACAGACGGCAGTAGCACGTTGCGAGCAATTGGGCTACGAGGCCACGCTGTTCGACTCGCAGAACAATCCCTCGAAAGAGGCCGAGCACTTCGACAACATCCTGGCGTCGGGCTACAAGGCCATTCTCTTCAATCCTACCGATGCCGACGGCTCGGCAGTGAATGCCAAGGCAGCAGCCCGTCAGGGCATCCCCGTGTTCTGCATGGACCGCGAGATTAATGTCCCCGGGGCATGTGTCACGCAGATTCTGTCGGACAACTACTCAGGCTGCATCACCCTGGGCGAATACTTCGTCGAAGTGATGGGCAAGCAGGGACATTATGTGGAGATTCTCGGACTCGTAGGCGACAACAACACATGGGCTCGCAGTCGCGGCTTCCACTCGGTGGTCGACTGCTTCGAGGGTCTGAAGATGATAGCCCAGCAGAATGCTGACTTCGACCAGAACAAGGCGATGGAGGTGATGGAGTCGATGATGCAGGCGCATCAGGACATCGACGCCGTATTTTGTGGTAACGATGCGATGGCGATGGGTGCCTATCAGGCCGTTCTTGCTGCGGGTAAGGCAGGGGAAATAAAGGTCTTCGGATTTGATGGTGCCGACGACTGCGTGAATGCCATCCGTGAGGGCAAGGTGGAGGCCACGGGTATGCAGTTCCCCAAAACGATGGCTGAAACAGCTGCCACATTAGCAGACAAATATATAAAAGGTTCGCGCGACCTGCCTAAGAAACTGCCCGTCGCTGTGGAACTGGTGAACAAGAAGAACGTAGCACAATACGGAAACTTTGGGAGGAACGACGACGTTCCAAATGAGAAATGAGGAATGAGGAATGAGAAATGTAAATGAAGAAATGAAGAAATTATTACTATGCATCATATTGGTTGCTGTGGCGCTGTGGGGAGCGTTTTATACGGAGAACCTGACGGAGAAACAACGGCGTGAACAGTTGGCTGAACTGAAGCCCGATGAGTTGGTAAGTGTCATGATGCGCGACTCGCTATCAACGCTCGAAGCGCGTGCCATCACGCTGAAACAGTTGAAGGAAGGTTACAAGGATGAGGTCTTCGCCAAGCAGTATGGTCGCGTGCTGGGCATCGGTTCCCCTACCTTTTATATGATTAAGGACAACTGTGAGCATGCCACCATCGCTGACGATGAAATTCACGCGGTAGCAGAAGGCATCCAAATAACGATTCCCCTGAAATACATCTTCGGCAATACGGCCCGCGAGGCCAGTGGCTGGTTCGATATCGACAATTTCCAGAACACCACCGATTTCAATGCCGTCTCTGCAGCGATGAATGCCTATATCACCAAGCAGGTAAAGAACTTCAAAGTCGACGACGATGGCAAAGTGGCGTTTTTGGCGGGTGTAGCCGTTCAGAAGGATGCTGATATGCAAGAGCTTACACTCATTCCTTACCGGGTAAAGGTAAAAAAGTAAAAAGGTAAACATGAATGAAGAACCGAAAGTTATCGTAGAAGCCCGCGAGGTGACCAAGCGTTTCCCAGGTGTGTTGGCGTTGGACAAGGTAAGTCTGCGCATCGTCAGCGGACAGGTGAATGCCTTGGTGGGTGAGAACGGTGCGGGCAAATCGACGCTGATGAACATCCTCTCGGGCGTCTATACCGACTACGAGGGCGATGTGCTGGTGGATGGCGAGGTGCAGCACTTCCAGAGCGTCACCGATGCCCAGCAGAAAGGCATTGCCATCATCCATCAGGAGTTGAGCAACGTACCCTATATGAACATTGCTGAAAACATGTTCATGGGCCGTGAACCCATGACGCGCTTCGGACTGGTGGACCACCAGCGCATGCATCGTGAGGCCCGTCAATGGCTGGACCGTCTGCACTTGAGCGTAGATACGCATACGCTGATGACCGATCTGCGCGTGGGTCAGCAGCAGCTGGTGGAGATTGCCAAGGCGCTGATGTTGCAGGCACGGGCACTGATTATGGATGAGCCCACATCGTCGCTGACGGATAATGAGACGGATATTCTGTTTGCCCTCATCGAAGAACTGAAGAGCCAGGATGTGGGCATCGTGTATATCTCGCACAAGATGGACGAGGTGTGGCGACTGGCCGACTTCGTGACCATCATGCGTGACGGACAGCTCATCGCCGAACGCCAAATGAGCGATATCACCCCCGATGAGATCGTACAACTGATGGTAGGTCGCGAGCGCAAGGAGTTCTTCGTGAAGGAGGAGCACCCGCTGGGCAATACGATGCTGCAAGTAGAACACTTGACCTGGAAGGACGCTGCCCACCCCGACAGAAACATACTGACCGACATCTCGCTCAGCGTGCGCAGTGGCGAGGTGCTGGGACTCTACGGACTGATGGGGGCTGGGCGCACGGAACTCTTCGAGGCTATCTTCGGACTGCATGCCAAGGAGGTCACAGGGAGCATCATTGTCGATGGCAAAGAGGTCACGATCCGTCATCCTGAAGAGGCGGTGGCCTGCGGACTGGCGCTGTGTCCTGAGGATCGCAAACGCGAGGGACTGGTGCTGGGTATGACCATCGAGAAGAATACCACGTTGGCTGCTCTGGCGGAATGTCTGACACAGGGGCTGCTCGATGGCAAGAAAGAGCGCCAGCATGCCAACAGCTTTCGAGAGAAGTTGGGCATCAAGTCGACCTCCGTGCTGCAACAGGCAGGACAGCTCAGCGGTGGTAACCAACAGAAAATCGTGCTGGGCAAATGGCTCATGACGCGTCCAAAAGTGCTCTTCTTGGACGAGCCTACTCGCGGCATTGACATTCATGCCAAGAACGAGATATATCGCCTGATCAATCAACTGGCTGCCGAGGGTATGGCCATCATCGTGGTATCCTCAGAACTGCCTGAGATTATGGCACTCTCCGACCGTATCATGACGCTGCGCGAAGGTTGCGTAGGCGACACCTTCGAACGACAGCATTTCAACGACAAACAAATTCTTAAAGCATCACTGCCTTCGTAAAGGTAAAAAGGTAAAAAAGTAAAAAGGTAAAAAATGAAACAAATCCTGCAAAATCCGATAGCGAAACCGCTGATAGCGCTGCTGCTGATGTGTCTGGCGATGACCGTACTGTCAGAGAACTTTGCCACCAGCGACAACTTCTTCAACGTGCTGCGTCAGACCAGCGTAAACCTGTGTATCTCCGTGGGTATGACGCTCGTCATCCTGACAGGAGGCATCGACCTGAGTGTGGGCTCCGTGCTGGCACTCTCGGGTGCCATTGCTGCAAGACTGGCTCATCAGGGCTTCGAGCTGACCAGTGCAGATACCTATGTGGGCATCACCTTCTGGGGCTGCTGTCTGGCAGCATTGCTCGTGGGTGCCATACTGGGTGGTTTCAATGGTTTTCTGGTGACTAAGTTCAAGGTACCGCCCTTCGTTGCCACGCTGGGTGTGATGACCATTGCACGCGGTCTGACCATGCTTTATACGGGTGGTTTCCCCATCACGAGTCTGGGCGGTGGTTTCGAGTTTATTGGCACGGGATGGTTCCTGGGTGTTCCTATGCCCGTTTGGATTGCCATCGTCATCATCGTGGCCTTCGCGTTCTATATGAAGAAGACGCGCACGGGTCGCTACATCTATGCCATTGGCGGTAACGAGCGCGCAGCTTTATTATCTGGTATTCGCGTCAACCGCGTGGTACTGCTAGTTTATACGCTGGCGGGCATCCTCTCGGCTATTGCTGGTATTTTGGTGACAGCCCGTCTGGACTCTGCCCAGCCTAATGCCGGTTTGGGCTACGAGCTCGATGCCATTGCCGCTGTCGTCATCGGAGGAGCCTCGCTCAGCGGCGGACGCGGCAGCATTCTCGGCACGGTGGTAGGTGCGCTGATCATCGGAGTACTGAACAATGGTCTCGTCCTGCTCGACGTGTCGCCCTTCTGGCAACAGGTCATCAAGGGCTTCGTGATTCTCCTCGCAGTCATCATGGATAGATTCTCGAAAAAGTAAAAAGGTAAAAAAGTAAAAGGGTAAAATATGGTTCGCATCGTTTTATTTTTCATTTTTTATTTCTTATTTAGCCCCGTAGGGGCGCAAAAGCCACGCGTCATCGTATTGACGGATGCCGAGACGGACGACCGTTGTTCGATGGTTCATTTCCTGCTGTATACCAACGATATGCAGGTGGAAGCCATCATCCAGACCAACTCCTGTTTCCAAAAGCGGGGATGGAGCCACGATCCTTGGTTGAAGAAACAGTTGGATGCCTACGAAAAGGTGTATCCGAATCTGAAAGTTCACGACGCGGACTACCCCACCCCCGACTACCTGCGCCAGCGGGTGTTTGTAGGCGATGAAGCCCCGTCGCACGTGGTGCTGAGTGGCAAGGAGTGTAAGATGACGCTGCCGGGAGCCACACCAAAGGTGGACCCGACAGGATGGGCCGACACGCCTGGTTCCGACCGCATCGTCGAAGTGTTGTTGGAACAGGATCCCCGCCCTGTGTTCATTCAGTGCTGGGGAGGAACAAATACGGCTGCCAAGGCTTTTCAGAAGCTGAAGGCACAGTATCCGAAGGACTACGAGCGCGCTGTCTCGAAGGCCGTGCTCTACTGCATCTGGTATCAGGATGCTGGCGGCTCGTATATCGAGCGCGAACATCCCTTGGTGACCATCCTGCTGAACCATCATTTCAGCGGCAGCTGGGACTACGGCACGATGACAAACACCACCGACTTCGTGAACCGCTATATGAGGAACAAGCGCAATCCGCTGGGACTCCTCTATACACAGCCCTATATCAGCGAGGGCGACACCCCTGCCTTCCTCTATTCGCTGGACAATGGTCTGCGCAGCTATGAAGACCCCACCTACGGCGGCTGGGGCGGTTGCTTCTACAAGGTAAAAGGATTCCAACGCGTCTATCGCGATACAGGCTTTGGGCAGTTGCGCGAATGGATTGAACCCGCTATGCACGACTTCCAAGCCCGCCTGCAGTGGTGCGTATCGCCCAACTATAATCAGGCCAACCACAAGCCCGTCATCGAGGTGCCGCAGGGACTGGATATGACGGTGCATAGTGGCGACACCGTGCGTCTGAGTGCTATCGTCAGCGACCCCGACCCCGTAGACGTTGATGCGCTGTGGAAAACACGCGGCGAGATGTGGGCACAAAAGGGCATCACCCGCCAACAGGTGGAGGCCAATCCTGAGAAATACAATACCCCTTGGCGCGTAGCCTGGTATCAGTACACCTCAGGAACCTATAAGGACAACATCGACCTGATGTACTTTAACGAACGAGATCCTCAGACGTGGTTTGTGGCTCCTGAGGTCACCGAGCCCCAGACCATCCACGTCATCCTGGAGGCCTACGACATGACGGCACCCCGCCTGACATCCTATGCACGCTATATCGTCACCGTTAAACCTCGTAAACCGCGTGTCATCATCAGCAGCGACATTGGCGGCACCGACCCCGACGACAACCAGTCGGTGGCTCACCTGCTGATGTACTCGAACGAGTTCGACCTTGAAGGTCTCATCTCGTCGCCCTCCTTTGGTGACGGCCACAAGGGCGAGATCCTGCGCATGATTGACGTCTACGAAAAGGATTTGCCCAGGTTGAGCCAGCATGTCAGCGGACTGATGACACCCGCGCAATTGCGCCCGTTGGTCAAGCAAGGCCGCACGAGCGAGGCTCCTGCCTGTGGTTGGGGCGAGCCTACGGAGGGGTCTCAGTGGATTGTGCAGCAAGCCCGCCGTCAGGACGACCGTCCATTATATATATTGGTATGGGGTTGTCTGGAGGATGTGGCCCAGGCGCTGCACGATGCCCCCGACATTGCTCCCCGTCTGCGTGTCCACTGGATTGGCGGTCCCAACAAGAAGTGGGGCGTCAATGCCTACTGCTATATCATCGAAAACTTCCCCAATCTGTGGATGATTGAGAACAATACCACCTATCGCGGTTTCATCTATGACTCGAAGAACCCGGATGAGTGGAATGCAGGCTTCTTCGAGCATCACATCAAGGATGCAGGCCATCTGGGACGCGACTTCGCCGCCTATTACAAGGGCAATCCCAAGCTGGGCGACACCCCGTCCCTACTCTATCTCATGCGCGGCAACCCCAGCAATCCCGAACAGCAGTCGTGGGCAGGCCGCTTCGTCAAGACCAACCGCACACCCCGCACCGTCTTCTATGGTGCCACCACCGCTCAGGATACCGCCCAGATATGCGGCATCATAGAATGGCAGCTGAATGGTCCCAACCGCAAGGATATTGCCGTCGACTCCGCCTGCATCACCCTCGACATCCGCCGCCAGCAGTGGAAGGGCTATTACAAGGGCAACGGACTCTACGTGCTGCGCCACAGCACCTACTATACCGGCACGCTCGACTACACCATCACCTCGACCGTCAAAGGCTTCAAACCCATCAAGGGACAGATCACGGTTGAGAACACCTGGGCTGGTGCACCTAAGACGACCGATCTGCTGGTGGGCAACCAGTGGTGGACCGACAGTTACGCCCCCGAGGATTTCTGGCACAACTGTGCCGGTGCCAACACCCAGCGCACCATTCGCGAGGACATCATGCGCGACTGGGCTGAGCGCTGGTCATGGCTAAAATAACAAACATGATATGAGACAGGCTCTCTTCCTCATAGGGTGGTACGAGGGCAAGTAGGAAAAAAAGAAAGGCGGGCCTCCAAAAAGACCCGCCTTTCTGCTGTTTGTTTTGCAGATTTAGATTTCAATGAGTTTGCCGTTCTTCTTAGCCTCGTCAATCCACTTGGGAACGATTTCATCAAGGAACTTCTGCTTCTTCTCGTTCAGCTTCTGCATATCGAGACCAATAGTCTCCTGAGCCTTAGCCTTTGTAGAGTAGTCGGGCACGGGAATCTCGCCAGTATGTCCGTACTTAGCAGCTACGCGTGCAATGAGAATGCGGGCCTCCTTGGCATAATCGATAGAGGCAGCCAACAGACGGATAACCTCCTGAGGAGCATGGAAGGTGGCACCATGTGAAGCAATCGAGTAGTCCCAACGCCACTGGCTCTTGCGCAGCAGGGCCTGAATGGGCTTTAGCTCAGCCTCGGTAGCACCCTTGTCGATGATGAACTTGGTCTCGAAGTGAGCGCGGGCCAGTTCTTTCTCAGCACGGTTGCGAATCTCGGTACACTTGTCCTGGCGCTCATAGACGTTCTGTCGCAGCGTCTCTGCATCCTGACGGTGACAGGTCTGACAGGTGCGGTCGATATGTGCCAAGGGCGACATGATATGGTGGTCGGAGAACTTCACACCACCCTCCTGCATGTAAGGCATGTGACAGTCGGCACAGCTGACGCCGCGCTGGCCGTGAATGCCCTGCTTCGACATCTCGTAGCCTGGGTGCTGAGCCTTCAGGATAGGAGTCTTAGAGATGGCGTGGATATAATCGTAGAATCCAATGCTGTCGTAATATTCCTCAGC
>JAEEGG010006318.1_pt1 | contig 27822 bp, 22 predicted proteins | sample 9134161 | NCBI WGS metagenome assembly JAEEGG01 (sample SAMN16246543, study PRJNA631951) | gut metagenome | biome: gut microbiome; feature: rumen; material: CR-attached | host: Bos | place: Iran: Karaj | collected 2018-10 | reverse complement strand
CTTTGCTTCTTGCAGCACCTTATCATTGCGCAAGCCTACCTGTAGCTGTCCGCCCTGATAGTAGTAGGCACCCACTATGTCCTGCTCTATCAGCTGCTGAATCTCCTGACGGTGCCTGTCCAAAGCACTACCCAGGTCGTGATGGTCTATCTTTGCCTTCAGCGCCTCAAACTCGTCCTTGGCCTCATCGTAATAGCCCTCAAACTTGGCGATGCGCACCAGTTCGTCATACTGTTTCTTGCTGACCTGGTCGTAGGTGAAGCCAGCCTTGATGACACGCTGCTTGAAGTCCTCGTAGTCGGCATCCGTCAGACGGAAGTCGGCTGGAGATGCTATCGTGGGATGTTTGCTGATATACTCCACCACATAGTCGAACATCACCTCTGTAGAGTCCATACGGTCCAGATAGAGACTCACATTCGCCATCGTGTCAGGTTTCACCTCCACATCGGGCTTGATACCCTCTTCCTTCGTAATGCCACGACCCGAGGGCAGGAAATAGCGCGACGTCGTCAACTTCAGGTTGGCATTATAGGGCAGGTCAACATTAGGCACCTGCACCAAGCCCTTTCCATACGTACGCGAACCAATAATAATACCACGCTTCAAATCCTGCAGGGTACCACTCGCTATCTCCGAAGCAGAGGCCGTCTCCTGATTTACCAGTACAGCCAGCGGCATCACGGTGTCAATGGGTTCCAACCTTGTCGGATATTCGTTGTTAGCACGCACCAGCTTACCCTTTGTCTCAACGATTTTCTGACCCTTGGGCACCCACATGCTCATAATGTCGACACACTCCGAGATGGCACCACCGCCATTACCACGCAAGTCCAGGATCAGACTTGTGGCACCCTGTTTCTTCAGGTCGAGGAAAGCACGACGCATCACCTTGGCAGGCTCGCCCGTAAAGGTGTTCAGTGCTATATAGCCGATGTTCTGAGGGAGCATACCATACCACGTAATCTCAGGCATCTTAATGCTCTGGCGCGTAATCTTGAACGTCATCGTCTTACCCGTCGTGGGACGCAGCACCTTTAGCACAAACGTCGTACCAGGCTCACCCCTCAGGTGACTGCTCACGTAACTCGTGTTCTTGTCCGTCATCAGCGTGTCGTCAATCTGCAGGATGATGTCACCCTTCTTCAGACCTACCAGCGACGACGGCATACCCTCATAGGGCTCTTCTATCACCACACGCTTCAATTTCTGATGATACCGAATCAGCGCACCGATGCCTGCATACTTGCCCGTCAGCATCGTCTTCAGTTCCTTCTGACGACTCTCGGGATAGTATTCCGTATAGCGGTCCAACGACTCCAGCATGGCATCGATACCCGCTGTTACCACCTTGTTGGCGTCAAGCGTATCCACATACATCATGTCGAGACACTTATACAACGCATTGAAGATTTCCAAATTCTTCGCCACCTCCAAGTTATGGTTCTTCGTACCCTGAGCAACACTGCCAAGTGTCATTAATCCTGCAAAAAGCAATAATATCAAACGTCTTTTCATCACCTTCTTAGTCATTTTGGGGGCAAAGGTACGAAAAAAACGTGCTATTCATGAAATTTTTTCCAAAAAAGTTTGCAAGATTCAAAAAAACGTATTACCTTTGCACCCGCAAACGAGCAAAACCTGCTTCAGTAGCTCAGTTGGTTAGAGCACCTGACTGTTAATCAGGGGGTCGTTGGTTCAAGCCCATCCTGAAGCGCCTAAGAAAGAATCCTGTAGGTCAACGACTTACAGGATTTTCCTTTTTTATACATTTCAAAATTGTAGCCAATTTGTAGCCAATTCTGTTTTGTTGTAGCCAATCCGTGTTTCTCCTTTGCAGAATTAACAATCCAAGATCCTGCAAAGAATAATTATTGCGAACCGTTGTCAAGTTCTAACGTTGACAAGTTGAAAATCATTAGGGTGTTTCAACTGTCAACAACCTTTTTTTGATGATTTCTTGCAAAATAATTCTTGCTACGCAGAAAGGCTGCATAGGGGTATTGTACCTTTGCACCCGAAATCCAACGGAAGTATGGGTGAGCGGTCGATACCAGCACATTGCTAACGTGCCGAGCCGCAAGGCTCCGAAGGTTCGAATCCTTCTGCTTCCGCACAAATTGGAGGTTTGGCAGAGTTGGTCTATTGCACTAGTCTTGAAAACTAGAGGGCGGTCAAACGTCCCAAGGGTTCGAATCCCTTAGCCTCCTCTGATGGAACTTTGGCAGACTTGGTGTATGCGCAGGACTGAAAATCCTGAGAACGTGGTTCGACTCCACGAGGTTCCACAAGAATATAATGAGGTGTTCTCCAGCGGCAACGAGAGCAGACTGTAAATCTGTCGCCATTCGGCTTCGTGGGTTCGAGTCCCGCCACCTCAACGATGGGAGCATAGTTCAGTTGGTAGAATGTCGGTCTCCAAAACCGAAGGTCGGAGGTTCGAGCCCTTCTGCTTCTGCTAAATAAATGGAGTTTGTAGCTCAGTAGGTAGAGCACCAGATTGTGGCTCTGGTGGTCACAGGTTCGAAACCTGTCAAACTCCCTACAATGTGAGGATGTCCGAGTGGTTTAAGGGGGCGGTCTGCAAAACCGTCATTCATCGGTTCGAATCCGATTCCTCACTCAATCATTAAAGACTCCGATTTCCCCAAACAGGAAACCGGAGTCCTTCCTTTATCCATAGTTCAGAATGGCTGTTAGCCTTTTCTTAACTCTCGCAAGTACTCTGCCCATCTGCTGAAGTTCAGGTTTCCCCTCTGTCTTTTCTAACATCTTTACTGCCTTCGTGATAAGTTTGAAATCATCAGCTGTCAGAGGCAGTTCAGTGATAGAGTAGTCAGGATCAGCGTACCTGTAGTACTTCTGATCGTAAACCTCTATGGGCGCATTGTATCCGAGTTTGTCAGAACGCATAATCTGAATATCGTTCTGAACTGTTCTAAGAGAGATCCCTTTGCGAATCCCTTCCATATCGTACAGCGCATCAGATACTTCATCAACCAGGTCCTCTATCGTCCATCTTCTGTACCTGTTGCGCAGGCTTCTGTCTATTATCTTGTAACGCAATAATGCGTTTTTGTTTACTGGCATGTTTGTATTTATAATCTAAAGAGTCCATAATCAATTTTTATCGCTATTAAATGGTTCATAATGAAAACTGTGCAGAAAACAATCTACATCTTTCTGCGTATACCAATACTTGTCGCCCTCCCTTGAAAAGCCAAGGTAGCCGTTATCTCTCAACTTCTTGAGATATTTATCCTTAACTCCCAATAATTCCATGATTTCCTTATTGTTGTATATCCTCAAAGGATTTGGAACTATCATTTCTAGAGTCTTTTTCTGTTCAGTTAGGGTCTGCAGAATTTCTTCCAAGATTTCCCTTTCGCTTTGCTTCTTGTTATTGTTCATTCTATTACAATTGTTTTGTTTGGTTCAAATCCGTTTGTCAGATGTTCATTGTAGTATATATATCCCATCTGGTTACATATTATTTTTGTATTGCCTATCATGGTGTCAATGTTGGTATGCGAGTGCCCATAAATCCAGGCATCAATGCGACTGTCGGCAATATAGTTTCCCAGTTCTGTAGCAAAGGCTCCGTTTAGAACGGAACCCATGTGCTGGGCTGCCACCACTGATAATGTCGGAAGATGATGTGTAACCACAACGATATGCTTGGCGGTACTCTCCTTTACTGCTTGTTTCAAGAAAGTCAGGCATTTCTCATGCTCCAGATTGAAATCATCAGGTGTGAAGCGTCTGCCATCATACATTATCTGGCGGAAGTCGTTCATGCCACGCTGAACATGGAACATATCCTGCTCTGGTATTCTCGACCACAGCGTAGTCAGAATGAAGTCCGTATCGTCTATGCGCACCACCTTATTATAATAATAGCCCACATTCTCACGTATCATCCATTGCCAACTGTCGCCACGTGCTGTTACGTCGCCATTGCTGTAGAACTCGTGATTACCAGGTACTAATAGCACTTGCTGGAAGTTCTTTGATGCCCAGTTCCAAAATCGCTTCTGAGGGGCAATGATGTCCCGCAGGTAGAACGTGTCACCTGCGAGCACCAGAACATCGCCCACAACTTCAAACTCATTCGCTTTTATATACCGCGAATTGTCATATAACTCCATATGGAGATCACTCATGTATTGTATTCTCATTGCTCTTAAATATACGTTGTTCATATCAAATCAGTTAATTATTCGTATGGCCTAACTGGCATAAAATACGAGTCGGATAGAATCCTCTGAGCACCATTCATCAGTCAAAAACTCATGGATGAGGGCGATGCCTGCAGCAAATTCCTTCAACCAGATGATTTCGTCCAGTATTTGTTTTGTTCGTTTATTATCTTGTTGATAAGCTGTGAGTATTCCTGTCCTATCGGCAACTCCATCTCAACATGCAAGGCATGACGTACACATGATGTAGTCTCTTGGGTTATGGGATTGAACCCTTGTCGTTGCTCATCACGGAAGTACATGCCGATGCCTCGTTTCTGCCAGAGTGGAAGGTCGTTATAGTTTATGCCTCGTTCGAAGAGGATTTCGTTCTTCTGACCATTTGTGATGCCTGACATCCGCTTTTGGGCATTAGCGGCAGACATGCCTTCTTTCCGAAGAATCCAATAGCAATGAGAGTTCAGAGAGTTGCGATGGGCATCCTCCTGTCGCCATCGGAAATAGTCCACCACGTTGTCCGCTGAAGGAAGCGGAATTAGTCGATTGTCAAATACAGCGGCTCTGCCCACTTGCATAGAGAATGTCACAGAAGCCTCTGCGGCAAGTATGGAAAGAAGTTTTCGTTCTTTCCTGCCAAATGTCTCATCTCGAAGGTGGAACAGCAACGAAATCTCGTCGCTTTGCGTATAGCCGTAGATGATACGGAAACCACAGTCCATCAAGTGCTTTGTGGTTTCTATCATGGCATCGCGAAACCTGATGTCGAACGGTTTTTCCAGATCCCATTCTTTCTTGGTCAACCGTGTGAATCCGTGACCATCAAGTCGTGCCACCACATAAATTCCTTCGAGCAGGGTTCTATCCATCGACTGCTCGAACCGTCTCATTTGTTTGTCAAGAGTGTTGAAGTCCATATTCTATGTTTTTAATTCGTTTACCTCACCTCGCTTCGGTAGTTGTTCTGTGCATACTCAGCAAAGGTGTTGCAATCGTACTGCTTAATCTTCTCTGTGGCAGCGTTGTAGATATCTAAATATGAAATGTTACATTGCAGAAGAGATTATATCTCTTTTTAAGTCTCCCCCAGCCTTTTGCTGGGAGAGACGAATTACTATTCCATGATATAAGCCTGGCTCATATAGACCTGCTTCACAAGGGCAGTACAGAATTTGTTGAGTTCCTTGTTCAATAGTTTCTGCTCGCTCTTTTCAAGTGCAGTATACAAATTGCCATGCTCCTTGAGAAAGTCTTCGAGCACATCCTTGGAGAACAAACCCATCACCTTGCCGAAGTCCTTGGGGAAGTGCACCTCACCGATATGGCTCACCACGTTTGCCAGACGGTTCTCGGTGACGTAGGTTTCACCCTCGACAATCAGGGCCTTCAATTCATCACTATAAGGCACTGGCTCGACAAAGAGCTTGGTACGGCGCTTGGCACTCTTCCGCTCTGCGAACCGCTCGTTCTTACTCTTGATAAGCACTCGAGAGCCATTCCTCAGATACATCGGAGTGACAGGACGGATAACGATACTTCTTGAATTCTAACATTGTTCTTTTCTTTTTGTGCGCATCGCTGCGCGGTTAATACTGTTGTTGTTTAGGTTGTGCCCACTAGCTAAGGAGTGGAGAAGTACAATAATGGACACACCGGTAACGAAAAACCGTTGGAAAGTTTGGTAAGCTCTTTCCAACGGTCTCGTTATCTTCTATGTTCTGATGGTCGGCTGCATCTATGCCGTCCGGTCAGATTCTCTATCTGATGATGTTCGTTGGAAATATGGCGTGTACCAGTCACGTGCTGCAATACTCATCGAGTCGTTCGTATGAACATAGCAGAAGCCTCCAAAGCTCTCTTTGCCCTGGAGTGGTAACAGTATTGATATGTTGAGCTTCGCTCCACGTTTTCTCGCCACGACAAAGTTGATGCGAGCATCTCTTTGTTCGCATGGCTTGACGAAAACGTTCATTCTTTGTTGCAGCATTGCTCTTTGTTTACATAAATTTGAAAAACGGCCGCAAAATTATACATATTTTCACAAACCGCCAAACTTTTTCTTTTCTTTTTTGCAATTTCAGCCAATTTTATCCAAAAAAAAGATTTGAGATTTCGCAAAATCTTAGTATTTATGCACCCGAAAGCATCAAGAGCAGTCATCTTCGGATGGACTCGCCAACCGAGCGAGCAGCGAGTGCAGAGCCAAACCAGTTTGTGCTTTGCCGAGTCGCGAGAGAGGAAGGGCAATAGCCCAACTGAGCTATAGCATAAGCGCCACGGTGGTCAGTACGATGCGGGAGAATTATTCACTTCAAAACAAAACGTTATGCAACAGCACATTTATTACACGAAGTATGCTCTGCAATTCGCAGACATGCAGATTCCTGAGATAATAACTATTTTCAACGCCCAGGTACAAAGCCTAGGTTGGTCCAGTATGCGAGCTTGTCACGATCAGGCACTCATTGACGAGTTCAAACGTCGAGGTATTGATGTCTCTGCTATCTATGATGGCAAGTCCATCAGCTTCGCCCATTCTGTCAGATACGATATTGCCGACAATCGATTTGTCGTCAGTGACTAATAATCTCTATTTATCAATACTCCACCCTTGCCGTCTGCTCTTGGCAAGAGGGGAGCATGTAATTCCTTACAATTTAAAATAGATGCAATGTAAGATTGCAATATAGTTCCGCTATGAAACATCAACTCTTTAGCCCTTGTTCAAAGCAAGCGATGTATTGTGATGGAATTGTTCTACGAATAGATTCGATATTCTGATATTTCCCCTGCACGAAACCATGAAATCTTGAAAGATGCTCAACGAAATCATTACAGTTTACTCTTTTATAGATGGAACCATTTCCTGCCGTATAACGCAAGAAACCGGCAGAAGGAAGTCTCTTGGAATAAAAACATATTCTGCCCTCACTGCCCCATGCTCCTTGATCTTCATTATTTTCCCAAGTTATAGAGGTCGTCCCATCTGACTTTGCTAGATAGCCAAGAAGCTCGTAATAATCTTCAGGAGATGAAAAATTCACCTGACCATTTCTTCCAAAACGTGATTTATACATAAGTTCTAAGTTTTTAAGTTAACCAACCTTGTTATAGCAATCATGAATATACCTTCGTATGGCGTTAAACGAATCGCTCTCCTGAAGGTCGTTACTTTCAATTCCAGTGTTTACGACATAAAGGAAAGACCTCTTTGTGTAAAAAGATTCTCCGTGAGTGTTTATGTAGTCTTCAACTGTACGCGATTTAGCCATAAGACATACCAATTGATATTCTTTATCAATTAGGTGGAAGTTACTCTTTGGATGGGCCTTTTGTCTATGCTGACTACTGGTGAGCAATATCAAATTTTCAAAATATGAAGCCAATTCTGGGAATTCTGACTTTGGGAAAATATGATGCACTTCGGTTGCCATCCCATCTGCCAAATCGTCGTGGACCTCACTGACGGTACCTTGTTTCTCTCTAACCTTTCGAATGGCTTTGCTAACTTGGTATTCGATGTAGAAGTCCTGATTCATTCGTTCAATTTCAGCAACTTCAGCTTGTTGCCTAGTTAAAGACTTTTGCTTCTTCCCTTTATCTCTCCAATTTATCTTATTATACATAAGGTCATACCAGTCCAATATCTTTCCTTGACTACCCGGCAGCATGTTGCTGTAGGCAAACAGATTAAACACTTTATGGAATATTCTATCCACGTCTATCTTAGAGTGAGAAGGTGTGTTGGACGAAATGAATCTGTGGTATTTCTTATAGATTTCTGCCTTAGCAGATTTCGGGTCATTTTCGCATGCAATCTTATATTCATCAAAGATTCGCATAAGTCCGCTATCGGAAATAACTCTTTCGAAGAACTTGAGCATAAAGTTATAGGCATTCCGTTCTTTGACTGAGATATATTCGAGCATTTCTAAGTTTGATACAGAAAAGCTAAGTGCTTTATTAACAGAATCGACTTTCAAAACATGGGCGTATGCCAGTAATTTTAATGGTTGGCAGAGAACTTTGTTGTACTCATTCCTTGCACTGGGGTCATCAGGAGACGGTTTGCCAAAAATGACTCGGCAGTTTTCGATAAAATACTGTTCGTCCCATAGGTCATTGATAGTAAACGTCTTATTTGCACATGATGTACTTAAAATGCAGTCTGCGATAAAGCACACAACGTCTGGTGTACATTTTTGATCAACGTACCTCGCATCATGAGTCTTTCGAATATCAAAGTCGTTGTATTGATTGAGATAGTCATCAATATTCGTCATAGTTATTCAGTTTTTAGTTTGCCAAAGAAAAATACGGAGTTGTTATCTATATTGAGAGAGCGTGTTCCACGATTGCGAGCAATGCTGTAGAACTTGCTAAATTCTTCTGTAGCATAGTAAGCCAGATCTTCTTTGGTTACTTGCTCACCATTGATTGTGGTGAGTATGGCCACAGAACCATCTGCTATACATCCTTGTGGCATAAAGCAGGCACGAGGATAGTATGAAAGATTTGGGACTAAGACGCACTCGGTACGGTTGAGATATTTACCAACTTCCAAATCGCCGACATCATCAATATAAGTATCATAGCCCTCAATATCTATTACCGAATTGTCTCCAATATTGCGAGACTTCAGTACACGAATCTTACCCTGTTGAGCAGTTTTCGTTTTTGTAAGAGTTCTGTCGCGGAATGACTTGAATATGCCGAAGATCATCTTGTTTGCAGCCTCATCAAAATCATTATTGCGATAGATAAGCCAGTATGGGAATAATGGGTCAGCTATATAGTCCTGTGGTTTTACTTCTACAGAATTCGTAATGTAGGATTCCACTTTTGTCAGATTCCGTTTTGCACGTTGATTTATTGTAAAAGCGATTGTTTCTATCTTTACGCCCTTAAAGCCTTTTTCGCCAAAATCTACGATGTGAGAAATGGCTTTCTTGTTCATCAGTTGGCGAGTTTTGCCAAACTCAGGAGCATTGATAAGGCTTTTGGGCACTATCAGTGAAACAACATCACCAAGTTGCATTGCTTTCTCGATAAAGAACGAGAATATGTTGTTTGTATCTGTATTGACAACAGCCTTCTTGTAAGCTAACAATAAACTCCTGTCTTTCACTTTCATATAGGGCGGATTACCTACCACAATGTCGTATTTCTTTGGAAAAGACTCCAAAAGGGTATCCTTGTTAATAAAATTAAGACGGACATTCTCTGGAAGAGATATCGACTGCAAAATCTGCTGGAGTAATGCTATGCTGTCTGCGTTGATATCGATAACATCAATATGCAGTTCTGCTACATTAGCATATTTCTGGAAAAGGGATGGCAAGAAGTTGCCCACACCCGTTGCAGGCTCAAGAACATGAAGAATCTTGGAATCAGGATAGTCTGGCAAATTCTTCACGACCGAATAGCAAATATCCTGCCGTGTATAATATGCCGCAGTTTCGGTCCTTGCACCATTGGCATATTCTGCTATTTTAGCCAGACGCACGAAGCCCATCTTCTTGTTTTTCTTGACATATTTAAGAAGGGTTTCAACGTCAGTCAGATTGTTTTTCTCAATGATTTCATTAGCCTCCTGCTCTGTCAGCTCTTTTTCTGCTGCCTTTTCTTTTATCTTATGGGCAATCTGCTGGAATATGATAGTGGGGACTGCTTCACCTAAACTTTGTCGGATGTTTACATCTTCTTTCTTCAAATATGCCTGTTTCTCTTCCAATGGCAGTGAGTTCAGTTGCTGATATGGAATAGCACTCCACTCGAACTCCTTGGGTACAGACATCATCAACATAACCTCACGAATTGAGAACACGCGGTTGTCAGTCGGATGAACAGTATTCTGACTTGCGAGAATATCGTTGCGAGTATGTATACACGGGGGAACCTTGTCCCAATACTGTCGAGTATATTTGTCACCATTTTTATTTTGATTAAAGATAATCTCGCCATCTTTCTCCCTATGCGGGATGCGATTAGGGTCTTTATTGTCAAATGCGGATTGTCCCTCCATGATATTTTCAATCCACTCTTGCATATGAGGAGCATACGGACGGAATGTGTGGTAGATGTCCTGGTCCCAGATTTCACCCATATACGTCAGATGAGGTAAATGCCCTATCGTCTGACGAAGTGTTTGCTCTTCCTGTCTGTCAGGGAATAACTCAAGTGGCGTAATCTCTTTTTGGTCTTTTCGTACACCTATAACGAGAGTCCTAGTTCTACTGCTGGGGTTGCCATAATCCTTAAAATTGATAACCTTTGCTGCTATATTATAATATCCTGCAAGGTCTAACTCAATCGCTTCACGAATAGGCTTGTCCCGTCCGTCAATATCAGTACATATTGACTTCATAAATGCAGGAACATTCTCAAACACAAAGAAACGCGGCATAATCTGCCGTATCAACTTGATGGATTCTACAACTAAAGAATTGCGTTTCAACTCATCGCCTTTCTTGTGGTTTGCGACGGACATTCCTTGACAAGGAGGAGTTGCAATCACGACATCCAACTCACCCATATTTCGCTGGTTGTGCCAAGCCCGGATTTCATCGAATACCTTGTCCTGCGTTTCCTTTAGGGTAATGTCACCACAAATATAACCACTTTCGTAACGGCACTTGTGATTGTACTTCTGAACGTTTAACCGACGTTCTATCAGCTCCACAGTTGCAACACAATCATATTTTTCTTGCTTGAAACCATAACACCCAATGCCTGCACAACTAAACAGACTTATATAAGTCATTCGCCTATTTTGTGGCCTAGCAACTACATTACTTTGCTCAACAATTTTATCCAATGTAGTGTCTGCATACGTCTGCCATATGTCGAGCCGCTGCTTCTTATATTCAGGAAACAGATGTTTTACAAACTGCAACTCAAACACAATACGCAAGTCGTTTGGGTCATTATCTAATTCGCCTTCACGACGAGAACCAACACGGGCAATCTTAATTATGTATAAATCCCTAATACCGAAAAAATCCAGGTCACATTGTTTCCCAATGTAAGGTATGAAGTAATAAAGCTTGTTAAGAGCTACTGTGGATGGGAATCGTTTCCCTGAATAGTATAGCTTGGCTGTTCCATCCAAGAAATGCTCCATATTGTCTTTCTTGACATTGCAGACCAGAACGTTCTTCGTCAGATCCAAATCATTCAAATCGATACCTTTACTTGAATTGTCAATGATTTGTTCTGGATATTGTGCTTGCAACTGGAACAAGTCCAATTGCTGGGGCTGAGGTCGTAAGTTGGTCTTCGCCATATTTTGTCGTTGACACGAAAAACCCTTGCACCTTTGAAAGAAAAGCGCAAGGGGCTATCGTGCCCAAAAGAAGCGACTGGAAACGCTGCAAGAAAAGCATAACAAGTCCCTCACGCAATTCCGTGCGAGTCCATTACGTCTTTTCTGCTTCCTGCGTCAGTTAGATTTCCAGTTCTCTTTTGTCAGAAGCGAAATGATGCTCGTCAGTATGGTTTAGTCAGTTTCTCTTTATTGTCTTCCTATTCTTTTGTTCTGACAAGCACCCAAAAGTCAGATTGATTATACTATGTTGATAGCTACAAACGAAAAAACGTGGGTGCTTGCATCTGTCTGTTCGTTGTTCGAGGCCTACCACAGCCTTACAGGAAAACAGACAGAGAAACACCCACACTGGAGTATATAGATACACCGTAAAGTGTGCGTTGAGGCTACACGAGCCTCGCAGCACACTACGGAGTCTGATATACACACCCTGTGGTAGTTACCCCTGCAATGTTCTTGTCCTGTAATCGAGTGTGGTAGTTTCGAAACAACCAAAAACAAAGCGTCAGTAACGCCTTTCAATATGTAGAGCTCCGCCCACCGACTCCGTCAACCTCAGATGACATCACAGCCCGACGGGCAGATAGCAATTGCAAAGATACGAAATAATTCTCTTATCTGTATACGATAAGGTGTAATTTAAATCAATTTTAACCGTCTGAGGCATATAATCCCGCCTAAACGCGCTATTATTTCTCGCAGAGCCAGTATTCCGAACAGTCCTTTCTCAAGTCGACTTGGTTTTATAAGCGTCACATCCGTCACTGTCCTGTAATGCGCTCATTTCCAGTGCGTATGACGGTGACGGATAATGGTGACGGGTGACGGATGAGCGGTGCCGTAAAGGCAACGGCCCTTGTTGCGGGAAAGATTCACGGCCTATGAACAAATATTCACGGACGGTGAATGTATTTGTAAGCGTATAAGGTGGCAATGCGGCAGCTTTGTTGATTGCAAGCGCGCTGCTTATCCGTCACCGTCACCACTCATCCGTCATCACCCAAACGCCCTGAAAATAAGGCTGTTACAAGAAAGTGACGGATGTGACGGAAGAAAACCTTTTGTTGAATTGTACACTTTGGGGTACACCTTATAAAACAAAAAAAGTGCCATAACTCGCTATGTTACAGCACCTTGCTATTTGTTACCTCGTACCCAGAGCCGGGGTCGAACCGGCACGGGTTGCCCCACTGGTGTTTGAGACCAGCGCGTCTACCGATTCCGCCATCTGGGCATCAAAAGCGGGTGCAAAGGTACTAAGAAAAAATGAATAAGCAAAGAGATTCCGCTAAAAATATTAAAAATTCTTGCGTCTATCAATTAAATTGTGTATCTTCGTGCCCGAAAATGCTAACTTTTAATCTGACGTAATGGAAATATCGGAAAACCATTTTTGTGTAATCCTTGCTGGTGGAAAGGGACGCCGACTGTGGCCTTGTAGCCGTGAGCGTAAACCTAAGCAGTTTATTGATTTCTTTGGAACGGGAATGACTCAGTTGCAGCAAGCGTACTACCGTATGCTAAAAATTGTCCCTCCAAGGAACATTTATATATGTACGCAGGTAGAGTATGCTCATTTGGTGACAGAGCAGTTGCCAGAGCTGCCTGTTGATAACGTGCTCGCCGAACCTGTGTCGCGCAACACTGCGCCGAGTCTGGCTTGGGCAACGTTCCGCATCTCGCATGTCTGCCCTGATGCCAGTCTTATCATTCTGCCTTCAGATCAGGCCGTGCTGGGCGATGAGGCTTTCGAGCACGATGTGTGTAGCTGCCTTGACTTCGTCGACAAAAAAGACTGTTTGGTGTCAATGGGAGTCACCCCTACGCGTCCAGAGCCCGGGTATGGCTATATACAGGTTGGTGATGGCGCCGGGCCGGAAAATCTCTACGTCGTGAAGTCGTTCACGGAGAAGCCCGAGCGTGACTTTGCCCGAATGTTCGTTGAAAGTGGCGAATTCTTGTGGAACACGGGCATCTTCCTTTCAAACGTCCGCAACCTTATTGTGAGTCTTCACCGCATCCTGCCTGTGGTGCTGCGTCAGATTGACAAAGCGGGTGTAAGCGTCTCGTTAGACGAGGAGCGCGATTATGTCCAGGAGTCGTTTTCGAAGTTCCCCAACCTGTCAATTGAAACTGGTTTGCTGGAGAATTCCGAGGATGTCTATGTGATGAAGTGCAGCTTCGGCTGGGCCGACCTTGGTACCTGGCACTCCATCTATGAGGGCATGCAGAAAGGCGAGGACGATAATGTCGTCATTGATTCTGAGGTGATACTTGAGGACTGCAGCGACAACATTATCAAGATGCCTCGTGGCCATCTGGCTGTCATCAACGGGCTTGATGGTTATATCGTGGCAGAGTCGGGCGACGTGCTGCTCATTTGCAAGAAAGGCGACTCGTCGGCCCTGATTCGCAAATATGTCAATGAAGTACGCCTGAAATACGGCGAGGAGTTTGTCTGATCAGACAAACTCCTCGCGAATCTTTGCGGCAATTTCCTTGAACTCCTCTTCCGTCAGCTTTAGCTTTTCGCGGCGGAAGTCGGCATCGGCTTCGCTCTGCATGGGGATGAGGTGGATGTGGGCGTGGGGTACTTCCAGCCCAAGCACCACCTGTGCCACCTTGCGGCACGGGAAGGCTTTCTTGATGGCTGCGGCCACGCGCTTGGCGAACTGCTGGTAGCGAGCCAGCTCCTGGTCGTCCATGTCGAAGAAGTAGTCCACTTCGCGGCGGGGGATCACCAGTGTGTGACCTTTCACCAGCGGGTTGATGTCAAGAAATGCATAGAACTCGTCGTTCTCGGCGCACTTATAGCTGGGAATTTCACCAGCAGCAATTCTACTGAATATATCCATCTTATTATTTACTATTTACGATTTACTGTTTTCTATTTATTATCCGACGGTAATTTTGTCGATACGTAGTTTGATGGTACCACGGGGAATCTTGATTTCCACCTCGTCGCCCACCTTGTGGTTCAGCAGTCCTTGGGCAATGGGTGTGGTGATTGAGATTTTCCCCTCACGCAGGTTTGCCTCGCTCTCGCTGACAATGGTGTAAGCCATCTTGGCCTTGTTGGCCAGATTGGTCATTTCCACTTTCGAGAGAATCTGGACAGCGTCAGTGCTTAGGCGCGACGTGTCAACAATCTTCGCTTCCGAGATGGCCAGCTTCAACTGGTTGATTTTCGCCTCCAGGTGGCCCTGAGCCTCCTTGGCGGCGTCATACTCACTGTTCTCACTAAGGTCGCCCTTGTCGCGTGCTTCCGCGATGGCGGCCGATGCCTTTGGGCGTTCCACGCTCTCCAGGTGTTTCAGTTCGGCTACCAGTTTGTCGTAGCCTTCTTGTGACATGTATGGCATAACTTATTTCTTTTTATATTGTTTTCAATTTACTATCATTTTAGGCAGACAAAAAATAAAGAATTCCGACTTGCACTTATTTGTCGGAATCCTCTGGACTCGTATGTCTTGTTATCAGCTGCAAAGGTAGGGATTATTTTTCAATCAGCCAAATTTTCTGACGAAAAAATGCTTTCCCGCCTTGTAAAGGGTGTTTTTTTGCCCGATGGCGCTGCCGTCATTTGTCGTTGTCGAGCAGCCGGTGCAGTTCGTCGATTTCCTCTTGCGTCGTGGCCCAGCTGGTGACGAAGCGGCAGATGGTGTGGTGATGGTCGGTCTGTCCGAAGTGTGTGAACGCCACTTGCTGGCCCAACCGCTCCACCTCCTCGTTTCTGATGACGAGGAACTGCTGGTTGGTGGGTGAGTCGACATAAAACTGGTAGCCTTTCTCCTGAAACAGTTGCTTGAGTTGCATGGCCATGTCGATGGCGTGTTGTGACAGGCGGAAGTAGAGACTGTCGGTGAAAAGCGCGTCGAACTGCAGTCCGATGAGCGCGCCCTTGGCAATGACGGCGCCGTGCTGCTTCTGGATTGAGAAGAAGTGCTTGTGGGCATTCCTCCCGCTGAAGACGACGGCCTCGCCGCAGAGGGCGCCGATTTTCGTGCCGCCGATGTAGAAGACGTCGCAGTGGCGTGCCAGGTAGGGCAGTGTGACGTCGTTGCCGTCGGCCATCAGTCCGTAGCCCAGGCGTGCCCCGTCGATGTAGAGGGGCAGGTCGTAGCGCTGGCAAACCTGGTAGATGTCGCGTAGTTCGGCGGCGTTGTAGAGTGTGCCAAACTCCGTCGGGAAGGTGATGTAGACCAGTCCCGGATGTACGGCGTGATCCTTGTTGCCGTCGTGCATGAAGTCGTCGAGATAGCGGTCGAGCACGCGAGCCTCCATCTTTCCTTGTACGTCGGGCAGCGTAATGATTTTATGCTCGGTAAACTCCACGGCCCCGGCCTCGTGGACGTTGATGTGTCCGGAGCCGACGCAGATGACGCCCTCATACTGGTAGAGCATGGAGTCGATGGTTGTGGCGTTGGCTTGCGTGCCGCCGGTCAGGAAGAATATCTGTGCGTCGGGCATGCCAATAGCCTCGCGTATCTTCTGTTTCGCACGCTCTGAGAACTCGTCGAAACCGTAGGGTATCGGCTTCGACGAGTTATACTTGACGAGGTTCTCCAGGACTATCGGATGCGCCCCGTTGTTATAGTCACACTCAAATGATATCATAATGCTTCGAGCATACGTTTAAGAACCACCGAACACGAAATCTCGCGGTTGGCTGCCTCGGGGATGACGATGGAATTGGGCGACTCGATGACGTCGTCGGTCACGATGAGGCCGCGGCGCACGGGCAGGCAGTGCATGAACTTGCCGTTCCTCGTCCACGACATGTGCTCCTCGTCGACCGTCCACGACATGTCCTTAGAGGTAATCTTGCCGTAGTCGCCGGGATTGGTGACACCGGGGTTCGACCAGTTCTTGGCGTAGATGAAGTCGGCGCCTTCGAAAGCCTTCCGCTGGTCGTACTCCACACGGGCACCGTCCACAAACTTCGGGTCGAGCTCGTAGCCCTCGGGGTGGGTGATGACAAAGTCGACATCGGCAGCCAGCATCCACTGGGCGAACGAGTTGGGCACGGCCTGCGGCAGGGCGCGGCAGTGGGGAGCCCAGGTGAGGACCACCTTCGGACGTTTCACCTCTTTATATTCCTCGATGGTGATGAGGTCGGCAAAGGCCTGCAGCGGGTGTACGGTAGCCGTCTCCATGGCGAAGACGGGGCGGCCCGAGTACTTGATGAACTGGTTGACGACGGTCTCGGCGTAGTCGTATTCACGGTCGGTCAGTCCGGCGAAGGAGCGCACGCCGATGATGTCGCAGTAGCAGCCCATCACGGGGATGGCCTCCAGCAGGTGCTCCGACTTGTCGCCGTCCATGATGACGCCGCGCTCGGTCTCCAGCTTCCATGCGCCGGCGTTGACGTCGAGCACGATGACGTTCATGCCGAGGTTCATGGCGGCTTTCTGCGTCGAGAGGCGCGTGCGCAGCGAGTTGTTGAAGAATATCATCATCAGCGTCTTGTTCTTGCCCAAGTGCTGATACTTGTAACGGTCGCTCTTGATTTCCTGTGCTTCGGCTAAGGCCTTGTCCAGCGGGCCGATGTCGCCGACGTTCAAAAAAGTTTTCATAATTCTTTCTTTATCGTTTGGTTTATTTGTAGATTTTTGCTTCACGTTTGCCACGGAGCACGTCCAGTGCATTGAGCGCCAGCGCCTCCATCTCGTCCTCGCCGGGGAAACAGTGGACAGGAGCCAGGAACCCGATGCGGCGGCGCAGACGGCTGACGATGTACTCTGAGCGGGCCAGACCGCCCGTGAGCAGGATGGCGTCGATGTTTCCGCAAAGCACGGCCGCTTCGGCGGCTATCGACTTGGCCACATGGTAGAGCATGGCGTTGAGGATGAGCTCTGCCTGGGTGTCGCCGTAGTCCTCAATGCGCTGTATGATTTCCTTCACGTTGTTCGTGCCGAGGTGGGCGTTCAGTCCGGCCTTGCCGGCAATGCGTTTCAGCAGCTGCTTCTCGTTGTACTTGCCACTGAAGCAGAGGCGAATGAGGTCGGCTGCGGGCAGGCTGCCGGCGCGCTCGGGCGAAAACGGACCCTCGCCGTCGAGGGCGTTGTTGGCATCGACGGCCCGTCCGTGGTCGTGAGCCGCCACGGAGATGCCGCCGCCCATGTGGCAGATGATGAGGTTCAGGTCCTCGTACTCGCGGCCTATCTCGGCGGCATAGCGGCGGGCTATGGCGCGCTGGTTCAGGGCGTGCCAGATGCAGATGCGGTTCATCAGCGGCGACCCGCTGATGCGGGCATAGTCGTTCAACTCGTCCACCACGCCGGGGTCTGCGATAAACGAGCGGCAGCCGGAAATCGTGGCTGCTATCTCGTGGGCTATCAGGCAGCCCAAGTTGCAGGCGTGGTTATGGAGGGCAATGCCACTGAGGGTGTCCTGTATCATCAGGTCGTTGATTTCGTAGACGCCACCCTCTAAGGGCTTTACCAGACCACCGCGCCCGATGACGGCATCGAAGTCGATGGGAATGTCAGCCTGCCGTAGTTCGTCGAGCACCAGTTGGCGGCGCAGGTCCTGCTGTTCGATGACGTCGTCGAACGGTGCCAGTTCCTCTGGCGTATGCACGATGTTGCGCAACAGCACGGGCGTGTCGTCCTCGTAGACCGCTATCTTGGTCGACGTGGAGCCAGGGTTGATGACGAGGATGTTCATATCGCAGCCAAGGCTAAGGAGTAGTACTTCGACTCGGGGCTGTCAGCGCGCGAGGGCAGCACGCAGCAGCACCGTGTGCCCTGCAGCACACCGGCGGTCTTCGTATAGCCGAAGAGCGTCAGCGTCTTGTAGAAGACGTTGCCGGCCACAATGTCGGGGAAGATGAGGGCGTCGGCCTGTCCGTCGATGGCCGAGTGGATGCCCTTCTCGCGCAGGCTGACCGAGTCGAGCGACGTCTTCAGGTCGAGCGGTCCGTCGATGATGCAGCGGCCGAAGTAGCCGCTCTGTGCCAGAGCAATGATGTCCAGGTAGTCCTTGGTGTAGGGGAAGGTCTTCTCGCTGACTTTCTCGGCACAGTGGATGAGCGCGATGCGCGGTTCCTCGATGCCGAGGGCATGGCAGACGTAGTTGACGTAGTGTACCTGCTGGCGGCGCTGCTCCTTGGTCGGGATTGGGATGACGGCTGCATCGGTAAAGAACAGCAGCTTCTCGTACTTGGGAATCTCGGCCATGGCGATGTGGGTCAGCACGTGGCCGGGACGCAGGATGCCCGTCTCCTTATTGAGGATGGCGCGCAGCACGACGTCGGTATTGACGAGACCCTTCATCAGGATGTCGGCCTCGCCGCTCTTGCAGAGTGCCACGGCGCGGCGGGCACACTCGTCCTTGTCGTCGCCGTTGACGTAGATGGGTTCGATGAATCCCATCTCCTGTCCTTTTTCCACTGCGTAGCGGGTACTGGCATCGTTGGGGCAGATGACGGCCACGCGCTTGCGGTCTCCCCGCTGCTGCAGGAAGACAATCATGTCGTTTAAAGTCTTAATGGGCTGCATAGGCACGCTTTTTTATGTTTATTTGCCGCAAAAATACAAAATAATTTGTATCTTTGCAAGCAGAAACCTAAAAAGTATGAGAAAATTCCTGTTTTTTGCACTTTTGGCCGTACTTGGCAACGCCTCAGCAGCCCAGCAGCCGCCGATGGTTCTCCATTACGACCGTCCCGCCGACCACTTCGAGGAGTCGCTGCCCATTGGCAACGGCAAGCTCGGCGCACTCGTCTACGGCGGCACCGACGACAACATCATCTACCTGAACGACATCACCCTGTGGACGGGCAAGCCCGTCGACCGCAACCTTGATGCCGATGCCCACCAGTGGATTCCCAAGATTCGCGAGGCGCTGTTTGCCGAGGACTACCGCAAGGCCGACTCCCTGCAGCTCCACGTGCAGGGCCCCAACTCGCAGTTCTTCCAGCCCCTCGGCACCCTCCACATCAAGGACCTCGGACTGGGAGCGGTCAGCCGCTACGAGCGGAGTCTCAGCCTCGACTCCTCCGTTGTCACCGACCGCTACGTGCGTGGCGGTGCTGTCGTTACGAGGGAGTACTTTGCATCCTATCCCGACCGCGTCATCGCCATCCGCTTGCGGGGCAACATCAACTGCCGCATCGCCCTGACGGCGCAGGTGCCCCACAAGGTGCGCCCAGGCTCCCTGCAGCTGACGATGACCGGCCATGCCACCGGCGACGAGTGTGAGAGCATCCACTTCTGTACGATGCTCCGCGTGCAGACCGACGGCGAGGTAGCTGCCGCCGACTCGTCGCTGACCATCAGCAGAGCCACTGAGGCCACCTTATATATAATAAACGCCACCAGCTTCAAAGGTTTCGACCGCCATCCCGTGAACGAAGGCGCCGACTACCTGGAACAGGCCACCAACGACATGTGGCACGTCCAGAACCTCAGCTACGACGAGCTGCGCGCCCGCCACATCACCGACTACCGCCAGTTCTACGACCGCGTGAAGCTGCAGTTGTCTATGCCGTCATACTATGACGGCCCCACCGACGAACTCCTGAAGGCCTACACCCACAATGCCGCCAACGACCGCTACCTCGAAACGCTCTACTTCCAGTACGGCCGCTACCTGCTCATCAGCTGTAGCCGTACCCCCAGCGTGCCCGCCAACCTGCAGGGGCTCTGGACGCCCCACCTCTGGTCGCCCTGGCGCGGCAACTACACGGTGAACATCAATCTTGAGGAGAACTACTGGCCAGCCTTCACTACCAACCTCGCCGAGATGGCCGCCCCCCTCGACGGCTTTGTGCAGGCCCTGGCCGCCAACGGCCGGCACACCGCCCTCAACTACTACGGTGTCAGCCGCGGCTGGTGCTCAAGCCATAACAGCGACATCTGGGCGATGACCAACCCCGTGGGCGAGAAGCGCGAGAAACCCGAGTGGGCCAACTGGCCGTTGGGCGGTGCCTGGCTCGTCGAGACGCTCTGGGAACGTTTCCTCTTCACCCAGGACAAGGAGTACCTGCGACAGGTGGCCTTCCCGCTGATGAAGGGTGCTGCCGACTTCTGCCTCGACTGGCTTGTCGAGCACAACGGTGAGCTCATCACCGCCCCCTCCACATCGCCTGAGAACGAATATGTCACCGACCAAGGCTACCACGGCATGACCTGCTACGGCGGTACCGCCGATCTCGCCATCATCCGCGAGCTCCTCCAGAGCGTTATCACCGCCAGTCGGCTGTGCGGTGGCGGTGCCACCGCCCCCTACGAGAAAGCCCTCGCCCGCCTCCATCCCTACACCGTCGGCAAGGAGGGCGACCTCAACGAGTGGTTCCACGACTGGCGCGACTACGACCCGTACCACCGCCACCAGAGCCACCTCATCGGTCTCTATCCCGGCAGCCACCTCACCGACCCTGCCCTGCAGAAAGCCGCCGAGCAGACTCTCATCCAGAAGGGCGACCAGAGCACCGGCTGGTCAACGGGCTGGCGCATCAACCTCTGGGCGCGGCTCCAACGTGCCGACCAGGCATACCATATCTATCAGAAACTGCTGACCTACATCTCGCCCAACGGCGGCACCAACTACAACGGTGGCGGAACCTACCCGAACCTGATGGATGCTCACCCGCCCTTCCAGATTGACGGCAACTTCGGCGGTACGGCGGGCGTCTGCGAGATGCTCCTGCAGAGCCAGCAGGGTATCATCGAACTGCTGCCTGCCTGCCCCGAGCAATGGGCCGACGGCAGCGTCAGCGGACTCTGTGCCCGTGGCGGCTACGAGCTCGACTTCTCTTGGAAGAACGGGAAGGTAACCGAATATACCATCAAGGCCAAGACGGCCAGCCGCGCCACCTTACTCGTGAATGGTGAACAGCAGACGCTGAAGCTCAAGGCCGGACAGACGAAAGAGGTAAAGCTATAGGTAGCCCTGCGAGCGCAGCTCGTCGGCTACATCGCAGAGTTCCTGATACCATGCTTCGCCGAAGCGGCGCATCAGCGGCTCCTTCAGGAACTGGTAGACGGGCAGGTCAAGCGCCTGCCCTTTCTTGACGGCATCCTCGCAGATTTTCCAGCGGTGGTAGTTCAGGGCTACGGTGCCGTCAGCGAACTTCTTGGCGCGGATAGGGTAGAGGGCGCAGCTGATGGGCTTGCAGAACTGAGTCTTGCCTGACCGATATGCCTTTTCCAGCGCACACAGGCAATTCTCACCATCATAACACGTGAACACGCAGTCCTTACCGCGCACGATGCTCGTCACGAGGTCGCCCTCCTGGTCGGTATAAGCCACGCCCTGACGGTCGATGACGCTTTGTGCCGAGGCCGACAGGTCGCCCCATACCGTGTCGAGCGCATCCTCAATACCGGCAATCTCGTCCATCGTCACCGGTGCGCCGGCATCGCCCTCGATGCAGCACACGCCGCGACACTTCTCGTAGTCGCAGCAGAAACGCTCGGTCAGCAAGTCGGAGGAAATCAGCACGCCGCCGACGTCGAGAATGGGAGGAAGTTTTACCATACGATGGGTTCTATGCCGTTTTGTCTCAGATACTCATTGCAGCGCGAGAACTGGTGCTGGCCGAACCAGCCGCCACGATTCGCCGAGAGCGGCGACGGATGGACTGACTCCAGCACGAGGTTCCTGTCTTTCGGAATCATGTATGCCTTACCGCGCGCATAGCCGCCCCAGAGCATATAGACCAGGTGCTCACGTTGCGAGGCTAAGGCGTAGATGGCGGCATCGGTGAACTTCTGCCAGCCGAGCGTGGAGTGGCTGTTGGCCTGATGGGCACGCACGGTGAGCGTGGCGTTCAGCAGCAGCACGCCCTGCTCGGCCCAACGCGTCAGGTTGCCCGTCGTTGGCACAGGCGTACCGAGGTCCTGCTCAATCTCCTTGAAGATGTTCTGTAGCGAAGGCGGGAACATCACGCCGTCCTGCACCGAGAAGCTCAGCCCGTGGGCCTGGCCCGGCTCGTGGTACGGGTCTTGTCCGATGATGACCACCTTCACCTTGTCGAACGGCGTCAGGTTGAAAGCGTTGAAAATCAACCGTCCCGGCGGGTAGCATGTCGTCACGCTGTACTCCTGCCTCACCGCCCCCGTCAGCTGCTCGAAGTAGGGCTTCTCAAACTCCGTCGCCAGCCGCTCCTTCCACGTTGGTTCTATCTGTACGTTCATATTGAAAAACTTTTCGGCTGCGAAGTTACTACTTTTTCCCGAGATAAATTAAAAAATAGAGAAAAAAACTGAGTTCTAATCCCCGAAATACTTTGCACTTTCGTTTCTTTTTCGTAACTTTGCGGCGTATAACCAAAATCTCCAATAACGATATGCTAACATTTTAAACAATATGGAAATGAAAAGGATATTATTTGTTTTAGTTGCTCTGTTGCTATTGGCAACGGCAGGCACAATGGCACAGACCACCCACACGGTGAAGATAAAGGAAGGTACGGCAGATGCTGAAAAGTGGACGATTGACCCGAATCCAGCAACGGCAGGACAGAAGGTGGTAGTAACCTATTCGGGAAATAAGAAGGTGAAGAGCGTCAGGGCCAGGAAGAAGGTTGAGGTGACCAGCATCACGCTGGAGGAGACAACGGCTAAACTTGCTGTTGGTAAGACGTATGGGCTCTGGGTGAAAAAGGTAATCCCTGACAACGCTCCCGACAAGACCTACACCTGGAGTAGCGACAACACCGCAGTAGCCATTGTTGACCAGGCCGGACTGGTAACCGGCATATCCCCAGGCATCGCCCACATCCGTGCCACGGCCAACGACGGCAGCGGCACCTATGGCGAATGTGTATGTGAAGTCGTTAAGTCGATTATCCTTGTCCTTGGAGGAGAAACAATTGACGAATGTTTGGAGTATGTATATGAATACGATGGTAAAGAACATGGCGTCTTGGCTTATTGGAATGGATATGAATTCGAATATTGTTACTGTGACAGTGGCCATCATTACAATTATGGTAATGATGGAGCGCGGGCATCAGTCAATGGCACCATAATCAGTTTGGGAGTCAGCAATAATTGGGATTCTGAAGGATTTTGGGTGGAATTCGACACGTCCAACTATACTTATAGGATAATAAGAAACAATAATAACAATCTTCCTGAAGACATTATTTCAATTAAAGTAGATGACGTAGAGATTAAGGATAAACTGACGAAACAGCAGGAGCAGGAGGAGGAGGAACACCACCATTAGCGAACAACCAAAAAGAGAGAAGACGATGAAACATAGATTTCTTTATATCTTGGTACTCATGTTAGCGGTTGCCACAGGTGGGAGGGCGCAGAGCATCGACCTGACACCCAATGACAACCGCACGGTGTGGACGCTCGACGATATGCCTGACGACGACGTGGAGTTGGTGGTGGAGTACTATACCGACGAGGAACTCGCCGCCATGGGCGTGGAGCTGACGAAGACCGCCAAGGGCGAATGGACACTCGACGAGATGCCTGATTACGACGTGGATGTGGAGGTGGTATATGACACCGAACTAATTCTCGACGAAACGACTGACAACGCCAGCGCACTGGCTGAGTGGAACGGCTACGAAGCCAACGTGACACTCAGCGGGCGGACGCTCTGGCAGGACGGTCATTGGAACACGCTATGCCTGCCGTTCGCCGTGAACAACTTCGCGGGTACGCCGCTTGAGGGTGCCACGGTGAAGGGACTGCTGACGACACCAACCCTCGACGGCGAGGGCCAACTGACGCTGGACTTCAGCGACAACCTGACAGCCATTGAGGCGGGAAGGCCATACATCGTGAAATGGGATTCGCCGGCCGACCTGACCATCAGTACGTCGGCTGATTGGGACGACTTCGCCGAGCGTGTGAACAACGGCACGGAGTCGTTTGAGGGCAAGACGGTGAGGCTGGCCAAGAACATCAGCGTCACGACGATGGTGGGCACATTGGATGCGAACACCTATGAAGATGAACATCCATTCAAGGGAACATTCGACGGTGCAGGCCACACGCTCAATGTCGCCATTGATGCCAACTCGACGGTTTGTGCCGCCCCATTCCGTGCTGTCGGCGATGCCACCATCCGCAACCTCGTAGTCACCGGTTCGGTGTCGGGCGGCATACACTGCTCGGGCCTTGTGGGCAAAAGCTTCAATTGTCTGATTGAGAATTGCGACGTGCGAACGAATATCGTCTGTAGCGGTTCCTACTGCGGCGGCCTTCTGGGCCACTCCCACACGATGAATGTCACCATCCGCAATAGTCGCTTCGGGGGCAGTATCAGCGGTGCAAATACCGCCATCGGCATCATCTTCGGCTGGGGCGACAAGCCTGGCGAGCACATCGTCGAGAACTGCCTGGCCGACGGCACCTACCGCGACGGCAACGGCATTGACATACTCAGACAACACTCTGGCACGCAGAAGGTGACCAACAGCTACAAGACACAGAACGTCGGCTCATTGGGCACCTACACGACCGCTACAGGCAGTGACCTTCAGGCTCTGCTCGGTAACGGCTGGACGGTGAGCGGCTCGGAAGTCATGCCGAAGATGATTACCACCATCGCCAATCCCGTGTTCAAGGACGTGACCATCGATGCGTCGGCCCCGGCTCCCGTTGTCTTCACTGGCGGCCTGTTCGTCGGCAGCTACAAAACTTTCCGCGCGGCCATCAAGCTTGGCGACGTGAACAACGACAACGTGACAAACGACGCCGACCTGACCGCACTGACGGACTATCTCACTGGCAAGGCCGACGCCCCGTCGGCTCCTGACGTGAACGGCGATGGCGAGGTCAACATCGTTGACATCGCTGCCCTCATCGGTATCCTCGTCAGTCCGCAGTCCATCACCTCCGTCGTCAGCAACGTCGCGGACATTAGCCTCGACAACCTCGACGGCACGTGGTAGAGTAATTCATAAATATGCAAAGCCTAAAGGCGGCACTTTTCGGCCAAAAGGCGGTGGGTTTTGGAAAAAACGCGCCACGTTTTGGTCGTAAAGTGCCGCCTTTTGGGCAAGAGTGAGCGGGGCTGCATAAACATACGGCTCGTGAATAAGTATTCATTCGGCGATTTGTCTCATAGGTGATGAGACAAAAACGAAAGTCTGTACACTATGATTGTTAATCACGGTTTTTAACCTGCACTTCTTGCACTTCTTGCACCTGCGTGGGTGCAAGAAGTGCAAGAAGTGCAGGTTAAAAAGTGGAAATAACAACTATATACTCAGTTCTTTTCCGTCATATATTTCCAGTAGCGGCGGGGCATGTCGCTGAGCTGTTTGCGGGGATTCATGCGTTCCTTGATGCAGATGGCCTTGAAGTAGGTGCGCCAGAGGTTCTGCAGCAGTTGGTCGTCGCTGCTCAGCACCTCGGCATTGAGCTTACCGTTCGACAGGTCAAAGGGAACGGCTTCTTCGTTTTCGAAGGTGATGCGGATAGCCCCACCCCCGACCCCTCCCGCAGGGGGGAGGGGAGTAGATACTCCTGCCGCTGAATTTTCTTCAGCAGTGTAATTACTCCCCTCCCCTCCGCGGGAGGGGTCGGGGGTGGGGCTGTAGTACCCATAATGCCGCTTGGCATCGTAGATGAGCCACGACTGGTCGTTGAAGCGGTCCTGGAAGTGGTCGATGATGAGGGGCAGCACGTTGTGGTCGGGCGAGACGACGGCGAGATAGGTGCCGTCCTTGGCTTTCTGGAATCGGATGAACTGTTTCATCCTCAGCTGCTCGTGCAGCACCCGTCGGGCGATGTTGGTCACGGCCAACACGTCGGGGTCGGCAAAGTTGCGGGCGATGTCGCCCTGACGGAACACCTTGCATATATATTGGAACAACGGCTGGTTCAGCTCCCTCAGTTCCGACAGCCAGCTGACTGAGATCAGTCGCATCGCCTCGCGCGACAGCCGTTTCTCCAGTCCGGCCCACACGCGCCGTGCCTTCTCCTCGTCGGTATGTACCTTATAGATACGGTCGCAGAACAGGGGTAGCGCGTCACCCTCCCTGAGCAGCTCCACAGCCTGCTCCTTCAGCGCGAAGGTGTCGAACACAGCCGTCAGCAGGCCGTCCATCGTGTTGTCGAATGTATATACCGTCATCTGTTGAATTCGAGTGAGAAGGTGGTGCAGTAGCCGCCTGAGGGCTGGTCTTCAAGACTGAGGGTGCCGCCCTGCAGCATCATCAGCCTACGGGAGAAGGAGAGTCCGATGCCGCTGCCCGTGCGCTTAGTGGTGAAGAAGGGCACGAAGATGCTCTGGCGGGCCTCTGCGGGGATGGGCTGTCCGTTGTTGCTGACGAGCAGGATTTTGCCGGACTTCTGAATGGCCATACGGCTGGCTCCTGCCTCAATAGCGTTCTTGACGAGGTTGATGAGTATCTGGCGCAGCATGCTGAGGTCGGCACTGACGACGGCATCGTCAGTCACAGCGATGTCCCAAGCGACGTTAGGATAGAGCTGCTGAATATCAGTCAGAAGGGCCGGCAACTGGACGTCCTCGAATACGGGCTGCTGTAGTTGCGAGAGCTTACGGTAGGAGTTGACGAAGGCGTTCATGTGCTGCGAGGTGGTGTAGATGGCGTGAATGCCCTCTTCGAGCGGAGTACCCTTCACGTCGGGACGACTCAGCAGCGACTGACTGATACTGGTGATGGGAGCTGTGGCATTCATCATCTCGTGAGTCAGAACGCGTGTGAGCCGTTCCCACGACTCCACCTCGCTCTGGTTCACCTGCTGGCGGATAATCCCGCCCAGCTGGTTCAGCGTCTCCTGCATGGCCCGCTCACCAAAGAACATGCCGTCAGTAGGCATTCGGAAGGTGAAGTCACGGTTGCGGATAGCCTCCTGCATCAGGTGGGCACGCAGGCGCAGCTTCCGCTGATGGCGTACGAACCACGCCACGAAAGCCACAATGACTACACCTATTATTATATATAGCCACATCATAAGCGTTTCATCTTGTTGTAGAGTGTCTGGCGGGTGATGCCTAACAGTTCGGCAGCCTGCGTGAGGTTACCGTGACAGTGGTCGATGGTGCGGCGTATGTGCTCGCGCTCCATCTCGTCGAGGCTGACGATTTCGCTCTGCATGTCGAGCACGTCCTTCAGCTTATGCACCAGCTCGTCGTTATCCCAGGGCTTGGTGATGAAGTCGGCGGCACCGTTCTTCAGTCCCTTCACGGCCAGGTTCACATCGGCGTAGGCCGTCAACAATACGACTGGTGTCTGCGGGTGCTGCTTGCGGATGGCGCGAAGCCAGAAGAGTCCCTCGTTGCCGTTGTTCACGCCGAGGGTGAAGTTCATGTCGAGCAGCACGATGTCGATGGGCTGCTGCGCCATCAGTTTCA
>JAEEGG010006317.1_pt1 | contig 27824 bp, 22 predicted proteins | sample 9134161 | NCBI WGS metagenome assembly JAEEGG01 (sample SAMN16246543, study PRJNA631951) | gut metagenome | biome: gut microbiome; feature: rumen; material: CR-attached | host: Bos | place: Iran: Karaj | collected 2018-10 | reverse complement strand
GGAAGGGCTCAAAGAGCTGCTCCGCTATCCCGAACAATATGACGTGACCATCCTGGCGCGCAAAAGTCCCAAAAATGAGAAGAAACTGGCCCCCATTGCGGACAAAATCCGCATCGTGTGGGGCGACCTGATGAAATACGACGACGTGCTGCGCGGCGTCACCGGCGCGGACATCGTGCTGCACGTGGGCGGCATGGTCTCCCCATCGGCGGACTACTTCCCCGAAAAGACCCTGAAAGTCAACGTGACCGCGGCACAGCACGTGGTCAAAGCCATTCTCGCGCAACCCAACGCCGACGACATCAAGGCCGTCTATATCGGCTCGGTGGCGCAGACCTCCGACCGCAACGCGCCGCTGCACTGGGGCCGCACCGGCGACCCTGTCTGCTCCAGCGAGTTCGACTGTTACGGCATCAGCAAGATCATCGCCGAGCGCGTCTTCGCCGACTCGGGGCTCAAACACTGGGTGAGTCTTCGCCAATCGGGTATCCTCTACCCCGGCATCCTCAAGAACTTCGACCCCATCATGTTCCACGTGCCCATCAAGGGCGTGCTGGAATGGGCCACCGTGGAGGACTCCGGACGCCTACTCGAACGCGTCTGCCGCGACGAGGTGCCGGCGGAGTTCTGGAACCGCTTCTACAACATCAGCAGCGGCCCCGAATACCGCATGACCAACTACGACTTCGAATGCCGCATTCTCAAGGCCACCTACTGCCCGAAACCCGAAAAGATTTTCAATTCCAACTGGTTCGTGCTCAAGAATTTCCACGGCCAATATTATCTGGACGCCGACGTGCTGGAGAACTACCTCCACTTCCGCGCCAACATGCCGGTGGACGACTATTTCCAGCAGCTGAGCAACGGACTTCCGGGATTCTTCAAACTTGCCAAAATCGCGCCGCCATTCATCATCAAGATGGCCCTGCGTTCCTTGGCGAATAAGAAAACCTACGGCACACAATATTGGATCAAACACAACGACGAAAAACGCATCCGTGCTTATTACGGCAGCATGGAGAAATACCGCGCCATCCCCGACTGGAAGGACTGGGATCTTTCGGATCTTCCCGGGCGCGAGTACGCCGTCCACATCGACCACGGCTACGATGAGAGCAAACCGCTTTCCGAACTGACTGTCAGCGATTTGCAGAAGGCAGCGGAATTTCGTGGCGGCAAGTTGGTTTCCACCGAATACGACGGCGACCCGGCCAAAAAGCTGACTTGGCAGTGCCACGACGGACACACGTTCGAAGCCTCCCCGAAGCTCATTCTCGAAGGCGGCCATTGGTGTCCCGAATGCCTCCCGCCGGAATGGAACTATGCGGAACAGGCGAAGCATAATCCGTTCTTCGCACAGGTGTATCGGGGGTAGTTTTGGCTCTTAGCTATTAGCTGTTGGCTGTTGGCTATTGGCTTTTGGCTATTAGTTACTATAAACCCCAAAAGTCTTAAGTCTTAAATCTCAAGTCTCAAATTTTAAGTCTTAAGTCATACGTCTTAACGTCTCATATCGTTTTGCGGATAAATCACCTCAAAATCTACCATTTTTCCATAACACCCACCTCAAATAAAACTTCAAAAAGTGGGTGTTTGTTTTTCCAAATCGCTATATATCAAAATATTACAACCAAACAATAAAAAACAGCAACACAGACGAAGCAAAGCAAAAAAATGCTACCTTTGCGGGCTTATTTTTTGAAATATAATGTATAACTAAAATAAAAGATTTTATGGCAGCAATTGGCTCAATTCGTAAGCACGGTGTGCTTTTATTGGTAATCATCGGTTTGGCCTTATTGGCGTTTATCTTGGGTGACCTTTCTAACGTCCACCGCACATTCTCGAACAAGTATGTGATGGCGAAAATCGATGGCAAGAAGATGGATCAACAGTACAGCAAGCAATATGAGGAGAACACTGCCCTCATGAAACTGCTGCAGAACAAGACCTCCTTTGAAGACAATGAGACTTATCAAATCCATGAGATGACCTGGCAGCAGATGCTTCAGGATGCAGTTCTGGACAAACAGTTAGCGAAGTTGGGCTTGACCTTCACTCCGCAAATGATTGAAGATTTCAAGGAGAACATGGTGGCTTCCCTCAGCACCCAGCAGCCCAACCAGTTCATCGCACAGTTTGCCAACGCGCTGGCACAGCTCTACGGTCCCGAGAACGCCATGGGCATCATCTCCAATATCGAAACATTGGCCAATCAGGATCAAGGCAAGGATATCTACAATGCTTACCAAGCGTTAGTCCGCTTTGCAGTGAGCAACGAAAAGCAACAGAACTATTTCGCACTGACACAGAACACCCTCTACTTCTCTGACCCGTTGGCGAAACAGTTAGCCAAGGACAACAACATGGCAATGGTTTCCCTGATGACCGTCAATCCGGAACTCACCGCCTTCCAAAGTCTGAAGCCGGAAGTTTCCGAAAAGGAAATGAAGGATTTCTACAACACTCACAAGAAAGACATGTTCGACCTTCAGGCCGAAAACCGCGACATCAACGTGGCTGTGTTCCCCATCAACCCCACCCCTGCTGACCTTAAGGCTATCGAAGACAGCGTGCGCAAGGATTTCACCAACTTCACGCAACAGTCCATCGCCGAATTCAACCTCTCCAAAGGCAACGGTGTGGTCGATAGCACTTATTTCAAGGAATCTGACATCAATATTCCTGAACTGGACAGCCTCATCTTCAAATCTGCTGTGGGCAGCTTCATCGAGCCTTTCCTTTATGAGAACGTGAAGTGGTACTTCGGCAAAGTGTTCGGTGCTGCAAACCGTCCCGACTCAGTGCTCGTGGCCACCATCGAGCTGCCTTTCAAGACCGCTCAATACAAGGAAGCCCCTTATTCCAAGAAAGAAGCCCACAGAATCGCTGACAGCCTTATCGACGTGATTAAATCCAACCAGACTTCCATTTTCGCCCTGCAGCCCGACTATTTGTATGGCCGCGAACAAGGCGACACCACATTCTGGCTTCCTGAAAGAGGCACGATGTCCACCCTTTACAACAACTTGTTGGAAACTCCTAATGGCGGCCTATATCTTTACAAAGCCCCCAACGGCTACATCGTTTTCCAAGTGCTTGACCGTACCCAACTCATCGAAAAACGTCAATTTGTGATCTATGACTATGACGTAAACGCTTCTGAGGCCACATTCAATGCTTTGCGCTCCCAAGCCAACGAATTTGCCGCTGGTGTGAGCAATAACGAAGAGTTTATCGCCAATGCCGCTAAGAAGGGTATCCAAGTGGTCAACGGTCAAAAAGTGACCTCCATGATGGCAAACATCGGTCAACTTCCCAATTGCCGTGACATCGTGAGCTGGGCATTCAGCGACGAAGCGAAGAAAGACAACATTTCTGATGTGTTCAACATCGACAGAATGTATTTCGCAGTGGCATGTGTGGCTCAGGTCCGTGAAAAAGGCGTGCAGAAATACAAAGATGCGAAAGACGACATCAAAACGATCCTGGAGCGCAAGAACAAGCTGAACATGGTTGCTGACCAGTTGAACAAAGATCTTGCTTCCGGTTTCGACGCTGTGGCTCAGAAATACTCCGTTGCCGCCAACGACAGCGTGATGTTGAGTTTCGCCGGCGATTACTACATGAACCGTGGTGTCGATAGCAAGGCCATCGGCCAAATCTTCAACCTGCCCGTCAACAAATCGGCAGCAGTTTGCGGCAACAACATGGTGTATGTCGTGAATGTGAAAGAGCTGCGTGACGGACAAGCCTCACAAAACCTCATGATGGAGAAGAACTACCTCCGGAATGAACTGATCGGCCGTGAGCGCAACGAAAACACGCTCCTCAGCTACCTGATCAGCCAAGCCAAAGTGCTGGACAACCGCGTGAGATTCTATCAGAAATAAGACGTAAGACGTTAGACGTTAGACGTCATAAAAAAAGCGCTTCGGATGAAGCGCTTTTTTTATGACATTTCCTTATACTCTTACCATCCCTTGATTGGTATCACCGTCCGGTCCTCAGTTACAAATCCCGGCATTTCCGTCCCTATCGACGCCCCGATGTAAGTGGGATCGCAGATGACGTAACGTTTTCCGTTATGCATGATGGCCGTTCCGGGAACATTCTCATTGAAATGTACCGCTGTGGCAATATGTCCTGGGTAATCTACAAGAACCACATCCAAACGCAGGAGATGACGCACCAGAAAGGCGAACAGCACGCTACGGTCTTCGCAGTCGTTTTGCGGATAATAGTAGTTTTCCTCGCAGAAAAACGGTTTCTCGTATCCGAACTGATCGTTGTCGGTGGCATAGTCGAAACCATATTGAACATACGTCAGCAGGAAATCCACCGCTTCCAGCGTGGACTGCGTTTGCAGAAGCGGTTTGAAAACCTGTTCCAGCGACTGGCAAAACACATTGCTCGGCCGTGCGTTGGCATATACGGCGATGTCCACCTGCGGATAAGTGCTGAACAGTTCTATCATGCTGGTGCTGATGTTGATGGCTGAATCTATAATGTCAGGGAATTCGGAGGATTTCAATGGTTTTGAGATATTCATGTCCAAACCCTTTGTCGGTTCAGGGAAAGGGGTGTCGTAGGTGCGGAACGAGAACGAAACGTCACGATTGAGGTAGTTGGAATCCACTTCCAAAAGGTAGTAACGTTTTTTAGCGATGTCGGCAAAAGAGAGGCCGTAGAGCTGCTGCTCCACCGCCAAAAGGCAGAACAGGTGCGAATTGCCGAACCCGACTTTGGCTTCCAAGCCGAGTTGGTTGAGCAGAAACACCGCCAAAACGGCCTGTTCGTTGTACTGGCGAGGATAGGTCTTGCGCGCCATTTCCAGCACCAGCTGATAGATGGCCCAATCGTTGAAATCCCTGTCGGCACGAGCCGTGCGGCAGGATTGCAACAACGGCTCGTAATCGCATTCCGAGAGCCGAATCCAAAAGGCAGAAACGTCTTTGGGGGCTATCCCCCCTATCCTGCTGGGAAACGGTTTCTTGGCGTATCGGATATTATCACCGAACAGTTTGAACTCCATCCAGTTGAGTTGTTCAGCCGGAAGACTAGCCGGTTCATCAGCATTTGCTGGGACCTCTTCTGTAGGCGTTGGTTGCGGCTCAGGTTGCTGTGGCTCTGGCATTGGCTTTTGCGGCTCTTGGATAGGCAATTCGGGAATATCGTCCTTCTTGATTTCCGGCAACTTCACAGGTTTCGGCTTGGAATCGCGCACCTTGGGCTGCTCTCCCGAGAACGTCTTCATATTGGCCTCCATTGCTTCCGCGAACTGCCGGTTGATGCTGTCCGCGAAACGGTTGAACTGCTGTTGGTTCTGATTCGCAAAGACATTGAATGCATCCTCGAAATTCTGGGCGTGAAGCTGTGCTATGCCAAACAACACCAATGATAAAAATATGATTCGTTTCATTTTTTTACACAAATTACCAATAATTTGCCATGAACTATTCACAAATTATTCATATTATCGGGTTGAGAAATGTTTTAACAAAAAGGCGGAATCCACCAGATTGCAGGAGAATTCCGCCTATATGTACATTATTCATTGTACATTGTACATTGGAGTTATTCGGCGATTTCATCGTATTGGGGCATATCCTTCGCCACTTGGTCCATCAGTTTGTCCATTCCGAGCAATTTCTCCAATTGCGCTTTGTTGACATCGGAATCTTTTTTCAGTTCATCCAGCATCACTTCACGGGCAATGGAGACAGCGGCTCTCATGTCGTAGAACATGGTGGTGCGCACGCGGTAGTTGCCGTTGCTGAACTCCTGGTATATCTCCATCGTCTTGAAGGTGCGGCCCAGCTTCTGCGAGACAATCACTTTGGCATTCTCTACTGTCTTTGTAATGGATGCGGCTTCCTTGGCGGAAATCTCCTGATTGGCAAGGGCAATGTCGGTCAGAGCGGCAATACTGCTACTCACCTGCGAGGCGATCCGCAGTTTGGCCACGTTGTCGGCCTGCGATTGCGCCGCTGCGAAGGTGTTGGCGGTGGCCATCTCCTGCGCCCAGATGTAGCGCGGGTAGCCGTTGGGTTCGCGGTCGTACATCTTCAGCCAGGTTTCATCAAGCTGCTTGGCAATGGGCAATCCCATAGTCTTCCAGCCGGCCTTCTCTAATTTCTTGGCCTCTTTCAGCGCCATTTTCTCGGATTTCTGGTAAACGGTGTTGTGAATTTCCTTCTGGTCCTTTCGATTTTCCTTGTTCTCTTTTTTCTGCTGTCTGTTGGATTGTGCGGCGGCGGGTTGTGCCATCATAAGGCCAGCGGCCAGGAGCATCATGCTGAATAATTTGAAAGTGTTTTTCATATCCTATAATTTTAATGTGAATAATTTCAAACTGTTTACATCCCTATATAGAGGTTGGAAAATGAAAATCTATCTTGAATTGAATGTTTTTTTTGATTGTGTACATCATCATTCTGATTTTCAATGAATTATTTATATTTCATTTCGTTTGTCTTTAACTTCCCAGTGCCCGCTATAGCCACTCCCCACATAGCATATGTGCGGCATCTTCGCGATGTGACGTTTGATGGTAATGATGCTTCTACGACACATTCTCGCTAACGATTCTGTACTTAATTGTGGATTTTGTAGCAATTGCTGTTCTATCCAATTATCAAGTTCTTTATCAGATATTGTTATGACTTGAGTATCACCTTGAGTATCACCTTGAGTATCACCTTGAAGGATATCCACGCCATTGGCGGGGACATTGACACAAAAAACAGTGAGTTTGGAAACATCAAATTCTGCTTCGGGATTCCCGTTTTCACGCAGCATATCTTGGACACGCCGTATTCCTTGGTTGAACATATTGACGTATTTCATCTCTTTCATGGCCTCAGCCACGACGGGATTACGATAATCGTTCACTGTTGGGAAATTTTCAGGACGTGCTTCGCCATACAACCCTCCAGCATTCATGATTTCCACGTGGTCATCGAACTGATACAGCCGGACAGGCATATTCGCCTGATAATCACGATGCATACAAGCGTTCATGAGCAGTTCGCGCAACGCATCATTTGGATAATTGATGACCGTTCTTTCTCTAAAAAGACTCACGGCGACAGGCCGTTGGGTAATGATGGCATCTGCCACAAACGACTCGAGTGAAGGCAGCAGTTTATACAACGGTCCCTGAAAACGTTTTTCGTTGAGCACTTCACCGCCGATCGCTTTTCCTGAAAAGCGCACGAACTGGACGAATGCACCAGGCATATAATATCGCGGGGTCTTACCAAACAGGATTATGGCAGCGAAAGTGGGACAATCATGTTCACGGTCATATAAGCGAATCGAGGCCAACTTATCCCTGATATCTCGATTGTCTTGGGACAAGATTTCCGCATCCACAACGGCAGGCAGATAGCCGTTCTCAATGACATCCATGTCCAAATCCTGTAATGTAGCGCCTATACATGGCGTGGCATCGAAAGTGGCCATATAGGCGGCGCGGCGTTCTGTGAGTATGCGCTCTTCCGTCTCGCTGGCGATATCGCGGCGCGGACCGATGCGAACAAAAACTCTTCCGCGATATCGGACTGGCGGAAGTAGCGAAGGGGATACTTCCGCCACCAGCAGGTCTCCCTCCGGGAACTCGAATCGTTCAACGCACATCACAGGCAAAGGAAGGATGTTGCCATCGGAACGTATTGCGGAAATCTTTTTCATCAAGGCATCGTCCACCTTCAGTCCAGACAATTCTCCTTTATCAGTTGCACCCAAAATCAAATAGCCGTTCTTGCGTGAATCCGGCAAATCGTTGGAAAATGCACATATTGCTTCCTGAAACTTATCCATGTCAGAAGTGGAAGTGGTGCGTTCCAATCTGAACGTTTCGGTACTGTGGAGAAGGCCCAATAATTCATCAGATGATATCATAATTTCGTTTTTCAGTTGGTGTATTTTCTACTAAGTTTTCAAGGATGCAAAAATACATTTAATTTTGAAACAATTGACAAATTCCTAATTTTTATTCTCACCAATCATCATTCATAATTCTTAATTCTTAATTATGAATTATATTCACCCCCTGCCACAGCACGCACTTCTCGTTGCGCTTGATCTTTGACAGCCAGCGGATCACGCTCTCGTAGCTCACCGTTTCCGTAAATGGATAGGACTTTTTCAAGGCCACAATCAGTAGCACGTCCTGTTCCAGGTTGTCGTTTTCTTTCTCCATTTCCACCGTGTATTCGAACGGTTTGTCGTAGAGGAACTTGCGGTCGGTGGGCGGGAATGGGACGTTTTCGCCGGCTTTCATCCGCACGTCCTTGAAAACGCCGTCTAACGGATAGATTTGGGCGTTGCTGTTGGGATGTTTGCCGAGGAGGAACACCCGCAGGTAGCAGTCGGCGGTGGAAGAGATGTTTTCGGCGACGCCGGCCTCGCGAAGCGCTTGTTTCTTGGCTTCCTGCAGCGCCCTCGTCTGCCCTTCCGCAAACGTTTCATACTTGCCGCCCACATAACTGCCAGTGGCGGTCACAGTGACGGTGCGCTCGCGCTGGGCGGAAAGGGAGCCTACCATGAGAAAAACAAGAACTATGATGAAGAATTGTTTTGTCATTGTGGATGTTATTTGTTCAACGATTACTATTTAGAATGTTCCTTTTATAGGTATATAGTTACCTGTTATTTTTCTGCAAAAGTACAAAAAATACCAATGGCAAGTTAACGAAAATACATCTTCTCCGAACAAGAGCAGAAGACATCGCAACCCGAGCAACCCGCAAGAGCAAGGACAACCGACCAACCGTGCCACCCGCAAACGCAAACAGCAACGACCAGCAAATGCACCATTCCGTTTGGCCTCCCTCCCGAACCGAAAACAACACGCATTACCGGCCCCCACAACATAACGTTAACGCGATGCCCTGACCGGCCAAACGGAACTTCCGTCTCGCAAGGGGACGCTCTTTCTAAACACGAATTGTCACGAATTCACCACGAATTTGCCATAAATATTCATTTTCCATTCTTCGCCCTTTCTTTCAACATTCAGCATTCATCATTACGAAACAAAAGGCGCAGCCCCCGGCCACGCCCTCATTCTTAACTCTGCATTCTCCTGACTTCGTCATTGGGACACCCAAAAATTTTCGTCAAAGAGTTTTTCAATGGGTTTGTGCCGTTTCATGACCAATGTCCTGGAGAGAAGTTGTCCGTTGAGTGGCAGACGGACTTGTATGGTCGTCACAGTCTTAGCCATTCGCAGCACCTTGTCTATGCTTAATTTGATGCCGTTGAGTTTGAGGATTCTGTCCAGTTCCTTGTAAACTTTCAGTGCCACGAAGCAGATGCAGATATGCGCCTCTATACGCTTGCGGGTGAAGTGGAACATTGGGCGCACTTCCAGTTTCGATTTGGCGATGCGGAAGGCCAGCTCCACGGTCCAAAGGTTATGATAGGCCGCATAGATTTGTTCTGCGGGAAGTTCGGTGTTCGTCAGGTAGCCTTTAAGCCCATCCCATGCGGCATCCTCCTTGATTTTCTCGTAATCGATGTATACCTCCACCTTGTCCTTCATCTCCAGGAACTTGTTGTAGCCACGTCTATTGATGTTCTCTTTGCTTAGCCTCCCGTTCCTGTATGCCTTCTCAAGTCTTCGAACCCCTTTCTCCCTGTTGTAGGAGTCCTTTCTCGCCCTGTTGTCAGTGTAACCTACCAGAAGCCGCCTCCCGTCCCCCTTGTCGTATTCCTCCATCTGTCCGTCCACCCATGAATGTGACAGTATCCATTCCGTGACTCTTTTCGATTCGGTCTTTATACGTGCCCCGATGATGTATTTGTAGTTGTCCCGCTCCAAATCAGCGACGTTCTGCTCGTTCATCAGCCCAGAGTCGGCCACAACCACGAAGTCTTCCAGTTCATACTTGCGGACGAACTCCTCGATGACCGGCATCATGGTATGTCCCTCGTACTTGTTCCCCTCGTGGATGCAGTAGGCCAGCGGGTAACCGTTCAGTTCTCCATAAGCCCAAGTATGATCTGAGGATTCTTGTGCCTGCCCTCCTTTGAGAAGCCGGTCTTGCACAGATCGTCTTCCCTGTCTTTGCCCTCGGCATAGGTGAACATGTCCGCCATGCCGGATTTGCGTCTTATCCATTCCTCCCCTTGTCTGCTAAGATTATCTATTTCTTGCGGATCAGAACTGCTCCCCATCGTTTTGACGAGTTTGTATCTGCCTTTGTCCTTGCTGACAACGACAACTCTCGTCGAACCTGACTTGTTATTTTTTTGTCGGACAAACATCATATTAATTGTCCGAAAAAATACTCAAAAAAACATTGGGACACCCATTGGGGGTGTCTTGACATAATTTTATTTCTCATTATGAGATCATTACGAATTTAATGATTTTTTGGTGACGAAATCAGGAGATAGTACAAACTTATAGGACGCTAACAACGTATTTCAATGACGTTTGTTAGCGTTTTTTTTTATTTTCCGCTTCACTTTACCTCCCTACCCGAATTGCTCTCACACCAACCCTTCCTTGATGATGTCGTGGATGTGGATGACGCCGAGGTACTTGCCATCATTGACAACGAAAATATTGGTAATCTGCTTCTTGCGCATCATGTCGAGGGCTTCCACGGCGAGGGTCTGCGGGGAGATGGTCTTCGGCGACTTCGTCATCACGTCGGCAGCGACAAGCCCCGTGAGGTCGGGATTTTTCTGCAACATGCGGCGCAGATCACCATCGGTGATGGCGCCCACTACGCGGTCATTCTCCACCACAGCCGTCACGCCGAGGCACTTGCCGGAGATCTCCAGAATCACCTGCTGGATGGTGGCGTCGGGCGTCACCTGCGGCTTGTCGTTGAATTTGTAAAGGTCTTCCACCCTCACGTACAAGCGTTTACCCAAGATGCCACCTGGGTGGAACTTAGCGAAATCCTGCGCCGTGAACCCGCGCAACGAGATCAGGCAACTCGCCAAGGCATCGCCCATCGCCAACTGCGCCGTGCTGCTGCAGGTCGGCGCCAGGTTGTTCGGACAGGCCTCCTGACTCACCGTGCAGTTCAGCACGTAGTCGGCCTCCTTCGCCAAAAAGGAATCCACATTGCCCACCAAAGCAATCAAGCTGTTGCCGTTCTTTTTCAACAAGGGAATGAGTACCGAAATCTCAGGGGTGTTGCCGCTTTTCGAGAGACAGAGCACCACATCATCGGGTTGGATGATTCCGAGGTCGCCGTGGATGGCGTCGGCGGCATGCATGAAGATGGCCGGCGTGCCCGTGGAGTTCATCGTCGCCACGATTTTCTGCGCGATGATGGCACTCTTACCGATGCCTGTCACTACCAAACGTCCCTTCATCTTCATGATTGCCTGTACGCAGTCCTCAAACGACTGATCCACATTGTTTTGCAATGCGCCGACGGCTTCAGCTTCCAAGCGGAGCGTCCTTTTCGCCAGTTCTAAAATCTCTTTACCCATATCCTGAATTATTCCTGTATTACAATGATTTTCATTTTTTTGTGGGGATCAATCCCTTCTCCTTCAACGCCTGTCCGGTATGCGATTCCAGGCACGCCGCCACCTGCTCGGGCGTGCCTTCGCACACCACGCGCCCACCCTGGTCGCCACCCTCCGGCCCGAGGTCCACAATCCAGTCGGCACACTTGATGATCTCCAAGTTGTGCTCGATGACTATGACGGAGTTTCCCCTTTCAATCAACTGATTGAAGGCACTATAGAGTTTGTTGATGTCATGGAAATGCAAGCCCGTCGTCGGCTCGTCGAAGATGAAAAGCACATTCTGCTTCGACCTTCCCTGCGAGAGGTAAAGAGCAAGTTTCACGCGCTGCGACTCACCGCCGGAGAGCGTCTGCGACGGCTGTCCCATCTTCAAATAGCCCAAACCGACATTCTGCAAGAAGCGCAATTTATCCACGATACCCGGGATGATCTTGTGTTGCGACTGAATGCTATCGAAGAACTCAACCGCCTGGTTGATTGTCATTTCCAGAATATCGTTGATATCCTTTCCTCCCACTTTCACCTCCAGCACCTCATCCTTGAAATGCTTGCCGTGGCACTCGGAGCACTCGATATCGACGTCGGCCATGAACTGCATGCCGACGTGGATGACACCTTCGCCCTCGCACTCCTCGCAACGGCCGCCGGGACTGTTGAAGGAGAAGTACCCGGGCTTGTAGTTGCGCTGTTTGGATAACGGCTGCGCGGCATAGAGTTCGCGGATGTCGTCGTAGGCCTTGATATAGAGCGCCGGGTTGGACCGTGATGAACGCCCAATGGGGTTCTGATCGACGATGACGACCTCGGAGATACGGCTCATGTCTGCGTTGATGGACTTGTGACGACCGACGTGGACGCTGCTCTCCTCGATCTTTTTACTGATGCCCGGATAGAGAATGTCCTTGATGAGGGTACTCTTGCCCGAGCCGCTCACGCCGGTGACAACGGTCAGTATCTCCAGTGGGATTTTTACATCTATATTCTTGAGATTATGCTCTTTAGCGCCTATAATCTCAATATAATTGCGCCAACTGCGGCGGTATTTCGGCACGGGAATCTGCAGGGTAGTGCCCTTGGCTTTGGGCATCATGCCGCGCAGGTAGGCGGCGGTTAAGCCGTCGGATTTCGCCACCAACTCGTCGTAGTTGCCGGCAAAGACCACCTCGCCCCCCAGACGTCCGGCTTCGGGTCCCATGTCAATGAGATAGTCGGCGGCGCGGATGATCTCCTCGTCGTGCTCGACCACGACGACGGTATTCCCGATGTCGCGCAGCTGCCTCAGCACTTGTATAAGTTGTTGTGTATCACGCTGATGCAAACCGATACTGGGTTCATCGAGGATATAGAGCGAACCGACCAAACTGCTGCCCAGCGAGGCGGCCAAGTTGATGCGTTGCGACTCGCCGCCCGACAGCGTGCGCGCCGGACGGTTCAGCGTGAGGTAACCCAACCCAACGTTCATCATGAAACCCAAACGATTGCGCAATTCCGTCACGATGTGGCGCGCCACCTTTTCCTCATTGCGGTTGGAAAACTTGAGTCGCTGCACGAAATCGTACAACTCCGCCACCGGCATACTCACCAACTCGTTGATGGACTTGCCGTTGACGAGCACATAGCCGGCCTCCTTGCGCAGGCGCAAGCCGTGGCAGTCGTGGCACTCGGTGCGACCGCGGTAGCGGCTGTAAAGCACGCGGTACTGGATCTTGTATCGCTGCGCCTCCACCCACATGAAAAACTGCCGGATGCCATAGACGTGCCACTCCTCGCGGCCGTTCCAAAGCAGGTCGTACTCCTCGGGACTCAGCTCCTCGATGGCGCGGTGCGGCGGGAAGCCGTGCTTGACGGAATATTTCACGAACTGGTCCTTCCACTCTTGCAACTTGTCGCCATGCCAGCAGGCCACAGCACCCTCAAACAGAGAGAGTTCCGGATTGGGGATGACCAATTCGGGAGCGATGTCCTCGACCATGCCGGTACCGCCACAGATGGGGCAGGCGCCGTAAGGATTGTTGAAACTGAAGAGGTTGGGCGACGGCTCCAAGAAGGTGATGCCGTCCATCGCCAGCACGTCGTTGAAGGCCTTCTGACGCACCTCCCCCCCATTGTCGGTCTGCACGATACAACAACCTTTGCCCTCGTTGAAGGCCGACTCCACCGACGAGGCCACACGGGCGTGGGCATCCTTCAGCGTGGCTGCCTTGAAACGGTCAACCAACAGGTAAGGGCCAGCGGACTTCTTCGGCCGCTTGATGGAGAGGAAGTCGTTGATATCCATCAACTCCTTGTCATAGACCACACGGCTGTACCCCTCCTTCTGCAACACGATGAGTTGCTCCGAGAGCGTACGGCCGGTGAGCACCACGACCGGGGAGAGCAGATAGACCTTGACATCGTCGGCCAAGGTGGCGAGGTAGGCCAGCACGTCGGCGACGGTCTCGCGACGCACCTCCTTGTGGCTCACGGGGGAATAGATGTGCCCGACCCGGGCATACAGCAACTTCAGATACTCGTATATCTCGGTGGTGGTTCCGACGGTCGAGCGCGGGTTGCGCGAGATCACGCGCTGCTCGATGGCGATGGCCGGCGGGATGTTCCGGATGCTCTCCACATCGGGCTTCGAGATCTTACCCATGAACTGACGGGCATACGAACTGAGACTCTCCACATATCGTCGCTGCCCCTCGGCATAAAGCGTGTCGAACGCCAACGACGACTTGCCCGAACCGGACAAGCCCGTGACAACCACCAACTTGCCCTGCGGTATCTCGACACTTACATTCTTCAGGTTGTTGACCTTCGCTCCTTGGATGATGATCTTCTTCTCTGACATCGGCAATGAAATCCGGGCTTTCCGACCCGAACATTAGGGATTATAGTGAGTTCTAAGGTAGTCTTCCAACACCCAACGCACCAGCGAAGGGTGGGTGAAAACGTCGTGGTATTTGTCGTATCGCGACAAGGTGAGAATAGCGTCGCCGTCGGTCAGGGCAATAAAGTCCAACGTGACAAACCAGTATGTAGCATCGGGATCCAACGGCTGTCCACCGATCTTGACGTCCGTCAGCACGTTGTTCTCGAACTTCAACTCCACCTGACGTGAATAGGCCTCCTCCTTGATGGACGTGCCCGTGGCGGTGGTCTTCACGAAGTTCTCGAAGATGTGACGCACCTCGCTGCCCTTCATCCGTACCAACACGGGCGAATTGTCGAACGGCATCACATCATAAATGTCAAGTTTAGTAACCGTTCCCTGAGGGAGTTGCGAGCGGATGCCGCCGAAGTTGAGAAGGGCGAAATCAAGTTTGGCGCCCTGAAGCACCTCCTGGAACATGTATTGACAGGTGTCCATCAGCATGTCGAGAAGGAAGTGCGACAGCGGGCCGCGCTGGTTGTTGTGGTAAGGCAGGAAGGTGGGCATCTGGGCCACCGGCACCATCATCTGCGCGTCATGGCGGATCTTGAGCAGACGCACTGTATCCTCCAACTGTCTGTATGAAAGACTATTGCGTGTACCTGCATCCAAGTTGTCCGTGTGATAACGACTGTCCAACACGACAACTTCGTGGGAGATGCCCGCTTTGTCGATGGTATAGCGTTGCTGCGCTTGCAAGGTCGCGGGAAGAAGGATGAGTGCAAGCGCGATGGCCGACAGTAACCTTTTCATTACCTGTTATTTTTGAAATCCGACGGGTTGGCCGAGGATGGCCTTGCCGTTGAAGCCGAGGAGATCTTTGATCTTATCGCGGTGGATGCTGCCAAGGACGACGGTGGCGAGGCCTTCGGAAGCGCAGTAGAGATAGACGTTCTGGCTGACATAGCCGGCATCGGTGGCGCCATAGAACTCGCGGGCCTCGTCATTGAAGCCCTTCATCTTGTCGTAGTTGGCGACGAAGACGAGCAGGATGGGGCACTTGGCGGCAAAGGGCTGCATGGCGGCATCGGCACGGTGGTCGCCGGAGGCAACGCCTTTCAGCAGATTCTTTTCAGCCACATAGAGATAGACGCCCTTTTCGGTATATACATAGACGTCAATCTGTTGGGCGTTGCGGGCGGTGGGGGCGGTGCGCTTGCCGTCGGGACGGTTGACACCGCAAGCAGCCCACAACAGGTTGGCCAACTGCTGGTTGTCCAACGCCTTGTCGGAATATTCACGGATGGTGGCGCGGTTCTTCAAGGCCTCCATCAGCGGCATGCCGCCTTCAATCTTCGGATCGGGCAGTTGGATGTCAGCCGGGGCCTTTTGGGCGTTAAGATTCGGGAAAAGTGTCATGACGACGAGGGCTAATAATGCTAACTTTTTCATAATTAATTATTTCCGTTGGGTTTCTTAGGTGTTTGTTGCGGGGCGACGGTCTTGCCGATGGAACCGCGCATCTGGGTGTCGGCCTTGATGTTCTCCAACTTGTAGTAGTCCATCACGCCGAGGTTGCCGGAACGGAAGGCGTCGGCGAGGGCCAACGGCACTTCGGCCTCCGCCAGGATGACCTTGGCGCGGGCCTCCTGCGCCTTGGCCTTCATCTCCTGCTCCTGGGCTACGGCCATCACACGGCGTTCCTCCGCCTTGGCCTGCGCGATGTTCTTGTCGGCGTTGGCCTGGTCCATCTGCAACATGGCGCCGATGTTCTTGCCGACATCGATGTCCGCGATATCAATGGAGAGAATCTCGAAGGCCGTGCCGGAGTCCAAACCCTTGGTAAGCACCACTTTGGAGATGGAGTCGGGGTTCTCAAGCACCGACTTGTAGGAACTGGCGGAGCCGATGGCGGTGACGATGCCTTCGCCGACACGGGCAATGACGGTCTCCTCGCCAGCACCACCCACCAGCTGGCGGATATTGGTGCGCACAGTGACACGGGCCTTGGCCACCAACTGGATGCCGTCCTTGGCCACGGCGGCCACGGGCGGGGTGTTGATGACCTTCGGGTTGACGGAGGTCTGGATGGCCTCCAGCACGTTACGACCGGCCAGGTCGATGGCCGCCGCCGCCTTGAAGTCCAACGGGATGTTGGCCTTGCCGGCGGAGACCAGCGCGTTCACTACGGGCTTCACGTGACCGCCCGCCAGATAGTGCGCCTCCAATTGGTCGCGGTTGAGCGGGATGCCCGCCTTCGTGCCCGTGATCATCGCGTTGACGATGACTCCTGGCGGCACCTTTCTCCAACGCATCAGAATGAGTTGGATGAGAGATACATGGACGCCGGAAACGAGCGCGGTGAACCACAGTCCTACCGGAACCATCCACAAGAAAATGACCAGCAGCACCACGGCGGCGATGGAGACACCCATCACACCGAAGTCGCTCATCAACAAGAGGGGTTGAATGTTCAATAAGTTCATACTACTATTTATTTAATTTGACAAAGATTTTGCTTCCTTCAATTTTCTCCACCACCACATCGCTCTCCTGGTCGATAAAACCGTAGGAGGAGGCCACCTCGACGGTCTCCCCATCGAAGACGGCCTTGCCCGTCGGGGCGAGGCGGGAGATGGTGCGACCCACCGCGCCGACAAAGACACGATGGTTGTCGAAGTCGTTCACCTTGTTGTCGATGGCGGTGTCAAGGGCACATTTTTTCCACGTTTTACTTCTGAGAATCAGAACGATAGTAAGCGTGGAAACCGCCACAGACACCAGCAAAGTGAGGGTGCCGGCGAACGTGCCGTACGTGGCGTACGCGCCCACGATGCCAGCGATCTCCATCAGCAAGCCGATGACAGCGACGATGCCGCCCGGGATGAAGAGGAAATCAATGATGACGGCCAACAGACCGAAAGAGATCAGCAGGATGATATAAAGCCAACTCATATTTCTATTTTTAAGAAGTTATTGATTTACTGATTTTTGATTGCGTTTCCGAGGGTTAATCCGAGTTGATAGAGCCGGTCGGAGTCGTCGGGACGGCCGGGGGCACCCTTCACCTCCACGCTGTCGCTCACCAGCGGCCAATGGGCTTCGTCGGCGAGTTTCCTGAGGGTGGAGACGCCGCCGCCGCTCCAACTCATGCCGCCGAAGATGGCGTACTGCTTGCCCTGGGGCTTGAACTGGATAAGTTCGTGGGTGAGGGTGGCCAACTCGGGGAACATGCTGCCGTAGTGCGCATTGGAGCCGAGGGCGACGCCACGGTATCGCCAGATGTCGCTGAGGATGAAGGAGGCGTCGGTGCGGGCGACGTCATAGACACGCACCGCCCGGATGCCGGCGTCGGCGACGCCCTGCGCCACGATGCCCGCCATGCGCGCCGTATTGCCGTGCATGGAGCCGTAGGCGATGACCACGCCCTCTTCGCCCGCATGCTGCGACCACTGCGTATATTTGTCCAAAACCCAGTCGAGACGCTGGCGCCAAACCAATCCGTGCGACGGGGCTATCATCTTGATATCCAGAGTGGAAAGACGTTGAATGACCTTCAGCGTGGGTGCGGCGACCTTGCCCACGATGTTAGCGTAATAACGCCGCATCTCGTCCTCGTACCAGGCGAGGTCGTGCTGGTCATCGAAGATGCCGCCATTGAGCACGCCGAAGCCGCCGAAGGCGTCGTTGGAAAAGAGGATGCCGGTGGACAGCTCGTAGGTGGCCATCGACTCGGGCCAGTGGACCATCGGGGCGGTGAAAAACTGGAGCGTATGGGCGCCGATGGGCATCGTCTCGCCGTCGGCGACGACGACTTTATGAGCGATGGGTCCGTAGAAGGCCTCGAGGGGCGCAAAGGTCTTGACATTGCCAACAACCTGTATATCAGGATATTTCTGGGTCAGCACAGCCACGGAGCCGCTATGGTCGGGCTCCGCGTGGTTCACCACGAGGATGTCGATGGCGCGATCGCCCAAGACAGCGGTCAGCCGGTCGAGGAACTCACCGATGCAACTGATATCGACGGGGTCGATGAGGACGACCTTCTCATCCACAATCAGATAGGAGTTGTAAGATACGCCGGCGGGCAGCGGAAGGTGATTTTCGAAGAGGTCGGTGCAACGATCGTCCACACCTACATAGAAGATGTTTTTTGTTAATTCTATACTTCTCATTTTCAATATATTATAATCCACAATAATACTAATTTACACGATGACAAAATTACATTTTTTCTCTCAAAAATCCAAGTCCGCAACGGACATTTTTTCCTTAATTTTTTTAACAGAAATGCAATAAAAAGCGGAGATGGTCGTTTTCAAAGATTGTATAATTGTACACTATGAAGAAGATAATCGTCATCTTTTTGATGTTATTGACTGGTTTTCAGGGATTTGCACAAAATTCCGAATTAGGGGCGATGGCAGGGGCCTCCTTCTATTTGGGGGACCTCAATCCGCGCACGCCGTTCGGCATGTCGAAGCCTGCGGGCGGCATCATCTACCGCTACAACTTCACCCCGCGCTGGGCCATCCGCGCCAACGTCCTCTTCGCCCAGGTGGAGGGCGATGACGCCATCACCAACAAGCACTACGAGCGCAACCTCAGTTTCAAGTCGCCGATCACCGAAATCGGCGTGATGGCGGAACTCAACTTCTTCAAACTGTATCACGAGCGTGGCAAGAACTTCTTCACCCCCTACCTCTTCGGCGGCATCGCGGTCTTCTCGTTCAATCCGCAGGCGCAGGATGTCGATGGCACCTGGTACGCCCTGCAACATCTTGGAACTGAGGGGCAAGGATTCGAGGGGCAGAAGGACTATTACTCCCTTTGCAACGTCGCCATCCCGTTCGGTCTCGGCTTCCGCTTCACCTTCGGCAAGTTCTTCTCGCTCGGCGCGGAGTGGGGCATGCGCTTCACCTTCACCGACTATCTGGACGACGTGAGCGGCGAGTACTACGACAACCAGGAGTTGAAGGACCACCGCGGCTCCGTGGTGGCGCGCCTGGCCGACAAGTCGGAGAACATCCACACCGCCGGCGCCGGCCGCGGCAACTCCACCACCAAGGACTTCTACTCCTTCGCCGGCGTGGTCTTCACCGTCCGCTTCGGCGACATGGACCGCAGCTGCGACATCCGCACCAATGTCAAACGCAAAGCCGTCAACGGCAGACAATAACCCATGGACAAGATGAATCTGGACCCCAACAACATGCCGAAGCACGTGGCCATCATCATGGACGGCAACGGGCGTTGGGCGAAGCAGCGGGGCATGGAGCGCGTGTTCGGCCACCGCGAAGGCACCAACGCCGTGCGACGCATCGTGCGCGCCTGCGGCGAACTGCAGATCCCCTACCTCACCCTCTACGCCTTCTCCACCGAGAACTGGAACCGCCCTAAGGCGGAAGTCGATGCCCTGATGACCCTGCTCGTGCAGGCCATCCACGACGAGGTGCCCGAACTGAACCGCAACCGCGTGCGCCTCAACGCCATCGGCCACCTTACCGACCTGCCCCAGCAGTGTCAGGAAGCCCTGTCGCAAGCCATCGCCGACACCGCCGGCAATACCGGCCTCACCCTCACCCTCTCACTCAGTTACAGCGGTCGCAACGAACTGACCCGCTGTATGAAAGCGATTGCGGAATCGGTCGCCACCGGCGAGATCGCCCCCGCCGACATCGACGAGAGAGTCATCGCCGGATATCTCGACACCGCCCTTCTTCCCGACCCCGACATCCTCATCCGCACCGGCGGCGAGCAGCGCGTCAGCAACTTCCTGCTCTGGCAGATCGCCTACGCCGAACTCTTCTTCTCCCCCGTGCTCTGGCCCGACTTCAACAAGCCCCATCTGCTCGACATCATCGCCCAATACCAGAACCGCGAACGCCGCTACGGGAAAACCAGCGAACAAATTAAAGCGGAACGACCGTAATACATACCGATTATTTTTGTAAATTTGCGCCCCAAAACAAACACTGACCGATTTTGACACAAGCACTCCGGAAATTCGCGCTACTACTCATCGCAATCTTGTGCGTTACAATTAGTTACGCACAGGTTGTCGTATCTTCCGGGGACACCGTACCCAATGTGGTCATCGACTATTCCAACCCGCAGACTTACGAAATCGGCGGCATCACCACCTCCGGCACCGCCGGACTTGACCGTCGGCTGCTGCCGTTCAACGTGGGCGATGAGATCGAGATTCCCGGCGAGGAGATTTCCAAAACGCTGAAAAAACTCTGGGAAACAGGTATTTACGACGACATCCGCATCTCTGTCTCCAAAATCATCGGCAAGACCGTCTTCCTCGACATCTACTTGGAGGACCGCGCCCGTCTGGCCGCCTTCGCCTTCGTGGGCGCCAAGAAGAACGAAGAGACCGAGTTGCGCGAGAAGATCAAGATCTCACAGGGCAACGTCGTCAACGACAACATGAAGACCACCTGCGTCAACCTCATCCGCAACTACTACGTTGACAAGGGCTACCACACCTGCCAAGTCACCGTGGAAGAGCGGCCCAACGAGAAGATCTCCCGGGCAGTCAACCTCTACTTCAACATCGACAAGGGAAAGAAGGTCAAGATCGAAAGCATCGCCTTCTACGGCAACACCCATGTCTCCAACGGCACGCTCCTCAAGGCGATGAAGGAGACCAAGGAGCGCTTCCACTTCATGCCCTTCTACAAGGCCGACACCGTTGTCGCCTACATGTTCCGCAACCCCGACTACTATCGTTCCAAGGACATCATCGACCACCTGAGCGACTATTTCGCCGAGCGCGTCAACTTCCGTTTAGCCAAGGGTTCCAAGTACATCAAATCGAGTTACGAGGCCGACAAGGCCAAACTCATCGAGAAGTACAACGAGCTTGGCTTCCGCGACGCCTTCATCGTCAAGGACTCCCTCTACATCAAGGGAAGTCTTGCCTACATCGACATCACCGTAGAAGAAGGTCCCCGCTACTACTTCCGCAACATTGACTTCGTGGGCAACACGAAGTACCCCACCGAGTTGCTGCGCCAGATCCTGCGCATCGAGAAGGGCGACGTATATAACCAGAAACGGCTGATGGAGAACATCAGCATGAACAAGGACGGCGACGACATCAGTTCGCTGTACATGAACGACGGCTATCTCTTCTTCTCCGCCAACCCGACGGAGGTGTTGGTGGAGAACGACTCCATCGACATCGAAATCCGCATCCGTGAGGGGCGGCAGGCCACCTACAAGAATATCTCCGTCTCGGGCAATACGAAGACCAACGACAACGTCATCCTGCGCGAGGTCACCACGTTGCCGGGGCAACTCTTCAACCGCGCCGACATCATCCGCTCGCAGCAGGTGCTGCTGTCGCTCGGCTACTTCAACCAGGAGAAGATGGATGTGCGCCCGGTGCCCAACGAGGCCGACGGCACCGTCGATATCGAATACGTGGTGGAAGAGACCTCCTCCGACCAGTTGGAGCTCTCCGCCGGCTACGGCGCTACCGGTCTGGTGCTGAGCGCGGGCATCTCCTTCAACAACTTCTCCTTCAAGAAGTTCTTCAAGAAAGAGGCCTGGACGCCCATACCCTCCGGCGACGGACAGAAACTCTCGCTCCGCATCTCCACCAACGCCCGCTGGTACCAGTCGTACAGTCTCTCCTTCGTCGAACCGTGGTTGGGCGGCAAGCATCCCAACACGCTGTCGGCCAACGTCTATTACCAGAAACAGAGCAACGGCTACACCCGTTCCAACGACGCCTACGGCTTCATCGACATCATCGGCGCCAACCTCACCTTCGCCCGCAAGTTGAAGTGGCCCGACGACTACTTCCAACTCTCCCACAGCTTGATCTACCAGTACTATAGGGTGGACAACTTCGGGGGCATCTTCATTTTCAAAAAAGGATTCTCCAACAACATCAGTTACAAGTTCACCATCTCGAGAAATTCGGTAAACGCGCCCATCTATCCCAGGGAGGGCTCCGAGATCACCTTCTCGGTGCAGGCCACGCCACCCTACTCCCTCTTCACCAAGAAGGACTACTCGACGGCCACCGACCAGGAGAAGTACAAGTTCCTGGAGTTCCACAAATGGAAACTCAACATCTCGTGGTTCACGAAGATCGTGGACAACCTCGTGCTGAACGTGCGCTTGAAGACCGGCTTCATCGGGTGGTACAACAAGCAGATCGGTGCCCCGCCGTTCGAGCGTTTCTACCTCGGCGGCGACGGATTGTCGAGTTGGTCGCTCGACGGCCGCGAGGTCATCGGCATGCGTGGTTACGACGACATCTCCCTCACCCCGATGCAGAACGGCGAAGAGGTGGGCGGTGCCATCTACAACAAGTTCACCGCGGAGTTGCGCTACCCCATCACCCTCAACCCCAGCGCCACCATCTACGTGCTCGCCTTCGTGGAGGCCGGCAACTGCTGGCTCGACAAGCGGCAATACTCCCCCTTCAACCTCTACAAGTCGGCCGGACTTGGCATCCGCATCTACCTGCCGATGTTCGGTCTGCTCGGCTTCGACTGGGGCTACGGCTTCGACGACGTGCCCGGTCAGAAAGACGCCGGTGGCAGCCGATTCCACATCTCCATCAACCAATCCATCGACTAATTTAAACTCCCCCTCGTTTCACCCATCTAAATTTTCATCCATTCTCCGAAAATATTAATCATCAAAACCATACGACAATGAAAAAGAGCATTTTATTAACCGTGGTCTGCGCATTCCTGACCCTGCCCATGTTTGGCCAAAAGTACGCCTACATTGATTCCGAATACATCTTGAGCAACATGCCCGACTACGTCGAGGCACAGGCAGAACTCGACCGTGTGGCCGTGGAGTGGCAGCAAGAGATCGAACAGCAGTTCGCCAAGATCGACGAGATGTACAAGAAGTATCAGACCGAGGCCATCACGCTGCCCGAGAACATGAAACAGAAGCGTGAAGAGGCCATCATCGCCGCCGAGCAGGCCGCCAAGGATCTGCAGAAGAAGCGTTTCGGCAAAGACGGTGACCTCACCAAGAAGAGAGAGGAGTTGGTCACCCCCATCCAAGACAGAGTTTTCACCGCCATCGACGAGTACGCCAAGGAGAAGGGCTACGCCTTCGTCTTCGACGTCGCCGGCTCGATGACCATCATCTATGCCGACCCGAAGTGGGACATCAACGACCAGATCATGCAGAAGTTGGGCGTGACGGCGAAGGATGACAATGACGATGAAGAATAACATCCACCGCTCTATTATAATTATTGTAGAAAACTATTGTAGAAAAAGAGAAACGATGAAGAGAAATTTGATTCTGCTTGCCGTTGTGATGCTCATGGGGATCACGGCAGGCCACGCCCAGAAGTACGGGCACGTAAACGCCAACGAAATATTCCTCGCCATGCCGGGCGCCGACACGCTGCAGACCGCTTTGCAGGCCTACCAGTCGGAGCTTGAGGCCGAATACACCGCGATGATGACCGAGTTCCAGACCAAGTACGAGAAGTTCAACAAGGAAGCCGGAACCATGTCATCTACCGTCCGCGCCTTCCGCGAGAAGGAACTGACCGATGCCCAGGAGCGCATCTCCACCTTTGAACAGAGTCTTCAGGACATGATGCAGGAGAAGCAGATCGAGTTGATGACCCCGTTCCAGGACAAGATCATCGAGGCCATCCAGGCCGTGGCCAAAGAGAACGGCTATGCCTACATTTTCGACTCCAAGAACCTGCTCTACTCCGATGGTGGAGATGATGTCAGCGCACTGGTTAAGAAGAAGTTAGGTATCACCAAGTAAGTTGTCCATCTATTCTCGATTTTACAAAAAAAAGAAAATGAAAAAGACAATCATACTCGCCCTATTGCTCATCGTCACCGGTTTCGGCAATGCTGCTTTCGGCCAGAAGGCCAAGTTCGGCCATGTCGATCTGACCGCTGTCATGCAGGCCCTGCCGGAATGGACGACCTCCCAGGCGGAACTGCAGGCCAAAGCCGACGAACTGACCAAGGAGGGGGAAGCCCTGCAATCCGAATTCCAAAAGGCCTACGAGGATTTCCAGAAGAAACGCGGCACCTACAGTGACGCCGTGGCCAAGGTGAAGCAGAAAGAGGTGGAGGACATGTACAAACGGCTGCAAGCGTTCCAGGAGAGCGCCCAAAGCCAACTGACCACCAAGGAAAACGAGCTGCTCGAACCCATCCAGAAGAAGGCCCTCGACGCCGTCAAGGAGGTGGCAAAAGCCAACGGATACACCTACGTTTTCGACGTCTCGACGCAGTTGTACAACAGCGAGAGCGACGATCTGACCGACAAGGTGAAGGAAAAACTGGGGGTCAAGTAGCCATGCGGTTCATCGACTCCCACGGACACCTGTACCGCGAATATTACGAAGCCGACCTCGAAGAGGTGGTGGCACGCTCCATAGAAGCGCAAGTGACGAAGATCATTCTCCCTTGCGTTTCTTCGTTAAGCATCCACGACATCTTCGAGTCGGCAGCAAGCCACCCCCAGAACCTCTTCCCGATGGTGGGGTTGCATCCCACCGACGTGCCCGACGACTACGAGCGCGAGTTGGAGGTCTTGGAGAGTTGGCTCGACCACGACGGCGTGGTCGGCATCGGCGAGATCGGAATGGACCTGTACCACGACGACGAAAAGGTGGAGCAGCAGAAGATCGCCTTCGAGCGGCAGTTGCGCTGGGCGGTGGAGCGGAAACTACCTGTCTCCCTGCACATCAGGAGCGCCTATGCCGAGGCGATGTCCATCCTGCGGCAGTTCGAGGGCACGCCACTCACCGGCATCCTGCACTGCTTCTCCGGCGGTATTCAGGAGGCCGAATGGGCCATCCGCCACGGCTTCCTGTTGGGAATCGGCGGGGTGGTCACTTTCAAGAACAACAAGTTGCAGGACATCGTGAAGGAGGTCGGATTAGCGCACATCGCACTGGAGACCGACTGTCCGTTCTTGGCGCCCACGCCCTACCGCGGCACGCGCAACGAGAGTGCCTACATCCCCATCATTGCGCAGAAGGTGGCCGACATCTTCGAATGTCCCATCGAGCAGGTGGCGGAGGCGACGACCGCCAACGTGGAGCGAATATTCCCGCTGAATAATCTCAGACAACTAAAACAGCAGATATTATGAAAAAGATCATGATGACACTCATCGCTTGGACGACGGGTGTGGCAGCCGTCATGGCCGCCCCGACGACACTGGAACAGACACAACGGGTGGCGTCGAACTTTTTTCGTGCCCAAGTCGGCATTGCGGCACCCGCGCCGCAACTCACCTACACCGCGACCGCCAACGACGGCAACTCCACTCCTTGCTTTTACGTCTATAACATCGGCGACGGCTTTGTGATCGTGTCGGCCGATGACCGCGTGCGTCCGGTGCTCGGATACTCGACGGAGGGGCGTTTCGACGCGCAGCAGATGCCGCCCGCGATGGCGGAGTTGTTGGAGGGTTACCGTATCGAAATCGCCGGCATCATGAGCGACGTGCCGGAGAGTTGCGCCCTCCACCGCGCCGAATGGCAGGCGCTGGTGGACGGATCGTACCAGCCCCACCGCAACGTCAGCACGGTGGACGCCCTGCTGGGCGACAACAACTGGCAACAAAACAACGGCTACAACTACTACTGCCCCGCCGACGCCAGCGGTCCGGGAGGCCACTGCTACGTCGGCTGCTGTGCCCTGTCAATGGGCATGGTGATGCACTACTGGCAGCATCCCACCAAGGGCACCGGTTCGCACAGTTACGACTGTAACCATTCGGAATACCTGAGCGGGCAATACGGCGACTACGGAACCCTCAGTGCCAACTTCGGCAACACCACGTACAACTGGGCCGCCATGCCCAACCATCTCACCTCCTCCACTCCCAGCAGCCAGATCCTGGCGGTGGCGCGTTTGCTGTCGCATTGCGGCATCGCCATCGAGATGTGGTATGGCAATCAGGGCAGCATGGGGTTCCACGACGACATCGCCGACGCCTTGGAGGAGTACTTCAAGTACGACGAGTGCCTGACGGTATGGAAGAACAACTACAGCGGCGACTGGAGTGCCCTGCTGAAGGGAGACCTCGACCTGGGGCGTCCCATCATCTACTGCGCCTACGCCAGCGAAGGTGGGCACGAGTTCGTGTGCGACGGCTACGACGCCAACGACTTTTTCCACTTCAACATGGGATGGGGCGGCTCGTACAACGGGTTCTATGCCATCGACAACCTGAACGCGCAATACAACTTCAACAGTTCGCACGCCGCAGTGGCGCACATCCGGCCGCTGGAGGAAAATACCGACGGGATTTCCGAGAACGGTGTCGTCAAGGTGGAGGCATTTCCGAATCCGGCGACCGGGGTTGTCACCGTCGTTTCGGCGGAGCCGATCGACGAAGTACGGCTGTTCGACGCCACCGGGCGACAGGTACGCCGCCTCGACGCCGTCAACGGATGCCGCTGTGAGATGGAATTGAACGGCCTGGCGCCGGGGCTCTATATGATGCGTGTGGTCGATGCCAGTGGCGCCATCACGACGACCAAGGTGAGCAAACGGTAACGGTTGCCTTCCATTTTTTATTCCAAACTCCAGTTTTCCCGTTTGGAATAAAAAAATTTTTTCTTATATTTGCACCCGCTAAACCAGCAGTTCAAAAATTATTTAAACATCTAAAAATAAATTAATTATGCAACCTAAAGGAAACAAGTACGGTACGCACCGCGTCATCGAGCCGAAGGGCGTTCTCCCGCAGCCGGCCAACAAATTGGACAACAACATGGATGTGATCTACGACAACGAGATCTTGATCGACGTGCAGACGTTGAACATCGACTCCGCGTCATTCACCGACATCCACAACTATGCCAAACAGCAGGCAGGCGAAGGCGCCAGCGTGGAGAAGGTGATGGAAGAGGTGAAGAAGGAGATGCTGTTGAACGTGGAGTTGCAGGGCAAGCACCGCAACCGTCGCACCGGCTCAGGCGGCATGCTGCTCGGCAAGGTGGAGAAGATCGGCGACGCCCTGAAGGGCAAGATCGACCTGAAGGAGGGCGACCGCATCGCCACCCTCGTCTCCCTGTCGCTCACCCCGCTGCGCATCGACGAGATCCTGGAGATCCGTCCCGACGTGGACCAGGTGGATATCAAGGGCAAGGCCATCCTCTTTGAGAGCGGCATCTATGCCAAGATCCCGACCGACATGCCCGAGAAGTTGGCCCTCTCCGCCCTCGACGTGGCCGGCGCACCCGCCCAGACCGCGAAACTCTGTCAGTACGGCCAGACCGTCGTCATCCTCGGCGCCGGCGGCAAGAGCGGCATGCTCTGCTGCTACGAGGCCAAGAAGCGCGTCGGCGTCACCGGCAAGGTGATCGGCATCGCCAACAGCCCGAAGAGCACCCAGCGCATCAAGGACCTCGGCTTCTGCGACATCGTGGAGAGTGCTGCAGGCATGACTCCCGTGCAGGTCTATGAGTTGGTCGAGAGAC
>JAEEGG010006316.1_pt1 | contig 27827 bp, 24 predicted proteins | sample 9134161 | NCBI WGS metagenome assembly JAEEGG01 (sample SAMN16246543, study PRJNA631951) | gut metagenome | biome: gut microbiome; feature: rumen; material: CR-attached | host: Bos | place: Iran: Karaj | collected 2018-10 | reverse complement strand
TGGCGGTCCGGATATTGACCTTTACGAACTGGTGCAAGAACTTTCGCTCCGCGATGTTTCGACTCCGATGCTGTTGCGCTTCCCGGATATCCTGGACAGCCGCATCGAAAAGATCAACGAATGCTTCAACAAGTCCCGCAAGGAATACGGTTTCAACGGGAGCTATTACAGCATTTTCCCGATCAAGGTGAACCAGCAGCGCGCGGTCTTGGAAGAAATCGTCAGCCACGGTAAAAAGTACAACATCGGTCTCGAAGCCGGTTCCAAGCCGGAACTCCACGCAGTTCTCGCGAATATGGACAACCCCGATTCGCTGATTATCTGCAACGGCTACAAGGACGAAGACTTTATCGAACTCGCCCTCCTTGCACAGAAGATGGGCAAGAAGATTTTCGTGGTCGTCGAAAAGATGAACGAGCTCCACCTGGTGGTGGAACTTTCCCGTCGCATCGGCGTGCGCCCGAACATCGGCATCCGCATCAAGCTCGCCAGCTCCGGTAGCGGCAAGTGGGAAGAATCCGGCGGATACCACAGCAAGTTCGGCCTGAACAGTTCTGAACTGTTGGAAGCCCTGGACTACATCAAGGAAGAGAAAATGGAAGACTGCATGAAGCTCATCCATTTCCACCTGGGTAGCCAGATTACCAATATTCGCCACATCAAGAGCGGCCTTCGCGAAGTTTCGCAGTTCTACGTGCAAATTAAGAAGATGGGCATGGGCCTCGAATTCGTGGACGTGGGCGGCGGCCTCGGCGTTGATTACGACGGCACCCGCAGCTCCAACGCCAGCTCAGTGAACTATTCCATCCAGGAATACGCGAACGACGTGGTGTACGCCATGTACGAAGCCTGTGAAAACGGAGGCGTCGCACATCCGAACATCATCGCGGAATCGGGCCGCGCTCTCGCAGCGCACCATTCCATCCTGGTGTTCAACGTTCTCGAAACGGCCGGTCAGGCATTCTTCGACGAGAACATCCACGAAATCGACGACGACGCTCCCGACGCACTGAAGGATCTTTACGGCATCTACAAGGGACTCACTCCCAAGAACCTGCTCGAAAGCTGGCACGATGCCATTCAGTTGAACGACGACGTGCTCAACGGTTTCAAGGTCGGTGATTACGACTTGCCCACCCGCGCCATGTGCGAACGCCTGTTCTGGAGCATCGTGCGCAAGGTGGACCTGCTCGCGAAGGACCTTCGCCATCCGCCTTACGAACTCAGCGAACTTCCGCGCCTGTTGGCCCAAAAGTATTTCTGCAACTTTAGTTTGTTCCAGAGCCTGCCGGACAGCTGGGGCGTAGACCAAGTATTCCCGCTCATGCCGATCCAGCGCCTGAACGAAGAACCGACTGTCGAAACCACGCTGCAGGATGTCACCTGCGACTCCGACGGCAAAATCGACATGTTCGTTCGCGGAGGCGACGTAAGCCGCACGCTCCCGTTGCATGAACTCAAGAACGGCGAGCCGTACTACATCGCGGTCTACCTCGTGGGTGCCTACCAGGAAATCCTCGGCGACTTGCACAACCTCTTCGGCGACACCAACGCAGTCCACATCGTCTGCAACGACAAGGGCGGCTACGAAATCGACAAGATTATCGACGGTGAATCCGTGGAAGACGTGCTCGACTACGTGAACTTCAGCGACAAGGCGCTCGTGCGCACCATGGAAAACTGGGTGTCGCGCTCGGTGAAGGAAGGAAAGATCACCCTTCAAGAAGGGAAGGAATTCCTGAACATCTACCGCAGCGGCCTGTACGGTTACACGTACCTAGAGTAAAACTAACGTCATTGCGAGGAGCGTTAGCGACGAAGCAATCCATTGCGAATCACATCCCCGGCTCCGACCGGGGATCTTCTTTTCAGAGACTAATCATGATTCACGAAATCGCGCCCCATAAGCTAAACAACGAATTCAAGGTTTGCGACCCCAAGCCCACCGACTTCGTTATCCGCTATAACGGTTCCAAGACTCTCCTTAAGAAAGTCAGCGCCGAACAAGGTACAGCAACCTACGCGATTCCGCGCGTAGGCGACCTCCTTGCGCTCGAAGGAAAAAAGCTCGAAGATTTCGAAGGACATTACCTTTTCAGCATCGACGACACAGCCTTCTTCCTGGACGACAGCCCCGAAAGCAAGGCGGGCGCAGAATCTAGTGACGCAACAATCCCCGAAGGCTACGAGTTTATGGGAAGCCGCACCTTCCGCGGTATGAATCCCGTAGAACGCATGGGGGGGGCAACGGCGGTGCACATCGCCCACTGGGAATCTCTGAACAAGTTCTGCGGACGTTGCGGAAACGTAACCATCCGTGGCGATCACGAACGTTCCATCATTTGCCCCAAGTGCGGTAACGTCGTCTATCCGAGAATTTCTCCGGTGGTCATCGTGGCGGTTCGCAACGGCGACAAGCTCCTGATGGCCCACAACATCGACAACCCGAATCCGCGACTCTTCTTGATTTCGGGCTTCGTCGAAATAGGCGAAAGCCTCGAACAGGCCGTACACCGTGAAGTCATGGAAGAAGCGGGCCTCCGCGTGAAAAGCGTCCACTATTTCGGTTCGCAGCCGTGGCCCTTCAGCGATTCACTTATCGCAGGTTTTACCGCGGAACTCGACGGCGACGACACCATCCACATGCAGCAAGAAGAACTTTCCGAAGCCATGTGGGTCAAGCGCGAAGACATTCCCGAATACGAAACAGACGTCAGCATCAGCTGCTGCCTCATTGAGAACTTCCGCCGCGGATTTACAATTAACAATTAACGGGAACTACAATTCCTGTGCTACAGGCACGTCGGCAATCAAAGTCCGGGGTGTTACCTTGCAGTCGTAAACAAACACCTTGACACCGGCATCCCGGGCCTTGCGCAAGGCTTCGCCAAATTCCGGCTGGGCCGTATCGTAAGGCGAAAACGTGTGGCATTCCTTCATCTGGATCAAGAACAGAATGCCGCATTCATAGGGAGTCCCGTCATCGGCGCAACGTTTTTCCCGCAGAATTTCCGTCAGTTCAGTCAGGTGTTTCACCCCGCGTTCCGTAGGAGCGTCCGGGAAAAAAGCATGGCCATCAAATTCCAAGGTACACCCTTTCACTTCGATGAACATCTTGTGTTTTCCGAACTCGATATAAAAGTCAAAACGGGAATTTCCACAGGTGTATTCCGGCTTTACAACAGACAGCTTCGGGAACAATTCCTCATGGGCCCGAATCCATTCCCCCGCCACCTTGTTGGGAGCCTGACTATCCATATTGACCAGCATCGACTTGATGCGGCCATTGCGCTTGATTTTCTTTTCTACCGTTATTAAATCGTAAGGGGTCTTGCGGGCCGGATTCGTAGATTTTTCCAAATACACCGTGCACCCAGGCACCAACAGTTCCTTGCATCGGCCCGTGTTCTTGACATGGACAACCGTATCGACACCATCAATTTCTACATGGGCAATAAAACGGTTTGGCCGAGAAATAAACCGTCCCTTGACGATATTGGCATAACGCATGATTACTTCTTTTCTGGGGCAGCACTAGAATCCGCTTTCGGAGCAGATTCCGGCCTCGGAGCGAGCATCACGAACAAAGTGTCGTGCACCACAACGGTGTCGCGGACATACACGGTATCCGGCTTACAAAGCATCTCTTTCATCTGCGCAATCATAGCGACAGATGCTGCCGAGGTATCCGATGTCGCAGAAGAGGATTCCACAATTTCCGATGAAGACGAGGCGACCACCGAAGACGAGGAATTTACCGCAGAAGAGCTGACGGCAATCGAAGAAGAACTGGCAACCTTCGCCACGGAACTGCTGGATTTTACCGACGAAGACGAAGCTTGCCCCGCTTTTTCAGCCTCTATCTTTTTCAGAAGGACTTCGCGTTCTTCTCGCAGCTGTTTAATTTCCTTCTTGTAGCGGTCCTTTTGCATCGGGCGACGTTCGCGCGCATACTTACCTTCTACCCGGTTTATTTTCCGGTCTAGCGCCCGCAGTTCATCATATAAAGGCCCATCCCCTTCAACTTCCGAAGACGGGGTGAAGAAATCGACAAACTTGTCCCACAAGTTTTTTTCTTCGGCATACCCAGCCGAAACAAGCACGGCCACAGCACAAGCGCACAGAACTCCACGAGACGCAAAAGACTTTAACATAAACATGCCTCAATGATAGAAAAATCACCCAAAACATGGCAAGCAAACACCCCTACCCCTTTACAAACGCGCCATTTTTTCTAAATTAACGGCAAATCGCGGGAGTAGCTCAGTTGGTAGAGCGCGACCTTCCCAAGGTCGATGTCGAGGGTTCGAAACCCTTTTCCCGCTCTAAAAAAGAGAAAACCATCCAACGGATGGTTTTTCTTTTTTAAGGTCAGGCAAGGTTTTGAATCCGAGAAGAGGGTTCGACTAAATTCTTTTGTGGGCATAAGCCCGTGAAAAGAATTTAGGACTTTGAGCGCAGCGATAAGCCCGTTAGGGTGAGGAGCCAGCCGCGCAAGCGGGGACTGGCGACGAATCAAACCCTTTTCTCTAGCTATTGTGAGTTAACAAACCCTTCCGTTTTTTAATCCGCAAATTCCGGCAGAATTTCGTAGAACTTTTTCGTAAACATCCCGCGAAAACGCTCGTACGGCAAAATCAGCACCACATTACCGCATGCGCCACAATTAACCGCATAGGTATGCCACTGAAAACCAAGTCCCTTTGAAGTCGGGTAGATCCAGTCAAAATCAGAAAAGCCCTGTTTTACTCCGCAATCATGCTGATTGCTCGGTTCCGTCCGTGCCACTTCCCTTACATAGCGAGTCATCACACTTTTAGGCAACGCAAAGATATCGTAATACTGCAAAGGATACGACTCCCCCTTCATAAAAACATATGTCGGCGAGTTATACCAGCCATGAGCAGCGACCAACGCATATCCCGTAGCTTGAACTTCGTAAGTCATCGTACTCTTCGTCTGGGACCTATAGACAACCCAAGTCGAGTCATAGCTATTCCCTAATACAGAAGGATCATCTACCTCGAAAGCAACCTTCAAAGATTCGTCATTCTCCGCAACACATTCAAGGCAGGTCTTCGCAGGATTTTTCCCATCCCTAATATGACCGTTACAGGACACCACCGAATCCATCCAGTCACGAATCGGTTCCACGACTGAAGACGGGCCATCAACGGGATAATCAATCGCCAGGTATGCCAAATGATGATTGCATCGAGTTCCAGCAGCAAAATGTTTAATAGCTACGGAATCACGCAAGCCATCGGCATAAGCGGAAACAACCAAAATAACTAATACAACAAAAGAAAACTTTTTCACAACAGCCTCTCTTCTATTATCACTTCAAAAGCTGCGTTTGTCAAAAAAGAAATGCAAAAAAAATCACAAATACCAGTCAGGACGAACGCCAAGCGCGGCTTCATCCGAATCAAGCTCATCTGCGGGCACATTGCGCCCCACCACTAGGGCAGAATCAAACCCGGCCACACAAGCCCCCAGCACATCCGTACCCAAGGTATCGCCCACCATCAGCACTCGAGAGTCCTCGGGAAGACTCCGCTTGACCTTTTCCCAAATCGCAGGGAACGGCTTACCCAAATAAAACGTCTCACAACCCGCGCCCCCATTCGCGCTACACATCGAATCACGGCGCAACCTTTCAGAAAGCGCTCCCGACACAGGTTCGCGTACGGTCACGCCATCATTTCCAGGAATCTTCGGCGCCCACGCATCGGAATTCAGCACCAGGAGCATCGCCCCCGGCTTCTGCAAAATCTTGACCGCCTGCGCATAGCTTTCAGGAGTATCCTTCGCCGACGAAATCGCTACAATCGGTTCAGCAGGTTCAGCATCCAACGCCACCGCCGTTATCCCGCAACGTTCAAGCACATGCTTGCCCGTTTCGCGTCCGATGTAATAGAGTTCACAAATCGCCTTACCTCGGCCACGCAATTCATCGCACAAATCCCTCAACAAGCTTCCCGAAGAAATCGTCTCGGCCTCGCTAAACGCGAAGCCTCGCTTTGCCGCATCCGCCGCAAGCACCGAATCCACATCAGAGGCCGCATTCGTAATCAGGCGCATCTGCTTACCCGCCGCGCGCAGCATTGTATACCAATCCTGCGCGCCATCGTAAACAAAGCTCCCGCGGTTATAGAGCGTACCGTAACCGTCAAAACAGAAAGCATCATAACGGCCGAGCAAATCTTCCATGCGCACACGACGCGGCGTAGGCGACTCGCCAGCCGCAGGTACAACAATCCCCTGCGATTCAATAATTTGCTTATACCGCAGATAAATTTCTGTTTCTAATGTTTCCATTCAAATAACAACTGCCGGATTGCTTCTTCGCAATTCTGAAATCCGAACTCCGAATTCTGAACTAGCCTAGCATCTGCTATTCAAAATCCCGTAATCGCGGCCTTCTACCGGAATCACCAACTGCAACTTCGAAAGAACATCGATATGCTTGTCGAATTCGGCCTTAAAGTCTTCGCCCAATTCTTCTTCGTCATCGTGATTCAAGTTGTAGGCAATGTAGCTGCCATCTGGGAAAATCGAGATGCAACAATCCCACGTGATGTCGCCTTCCTGTTCCTCTTCGTCGTCATCGCGGTCCTTGCTTTCGAGCATCAGCATCGGACGCGGAGCAGGAATCGCTTCGGCGTGGCCGTTTTCAAAGATAAAGTAGTTGCGGCTCACCAGTTCGTGTTCAAGCGCCATCGTCGAAGGAGTGCGTTCGAACTCGTTGCGGAGCCTGCGGATATTGCCCAAGTCATCTTCGTACGGGTCCTGGAAATCCTGCGGGAGCACCACCTGGTAATAATCGAATTCCTTGCCACTCTTGGCGTAAGTTTCCTGCCATTCCTGCGGCGGTTCCGGACGCAGCGTCAAGAAATCCTCGAACGCATCCAAAATATCGAACAAACGGGAGTCCCAAGGTTCGTTCTTCTGGTTCTGAACCAGTTCCATGAAATTCTTCAGGCGTTCTTCACCCGACACTTCTTTCAATTCTTCATTTTCGTCTGCCATACTTACCACTCCTCCACTGTTTTCGTCGTCAGGCTCATCGCGATATCCTTTTCATAGTACGCAGGCTCGCTAATGAAAATCGGATACACCGGAGATTCGCCATGGTACAAGATATCCTTGCCATCGAACGTGCGGAACAACTTGTCGCCATCCTTGAGCTCGCGATAATCCTTCCCCATCAATTCTGGATGGATCATCGCCTGAATCGGGCCACCACCCTGCGGCTTGGGGTAACCCAGATCCTTGAACTGAGTGTACACTTCCACCTTGATCGGCGCTCTCTTCTGCAACTCGCCACGGTTCCATTCCTCGGCAAGTTCCAGGTAGCGCTTCACCAGGCGTTCCGATTCTTCAAAAATCGCAGCATCAAGCGTCCCGTGCTGTTGCGGACCAATCTCGATGCACACATCCGCCTTCGCCACCGTTCCAAAATAAGGCGACGCAGAACGTTCTTCGGGCTGATAGTAAATCCAGGCGTTCTTGAATTCCTGAGTCAACACCGCCGAGGCGCGCATCGTAAACGGGTCTCGCGTCGAAAGAATCAGGCAATAGCCCATATTCGAGCCTGTGTTGTGCACATCCAGAATCAAGTCCGTCTTGGTGTTTGCACCCTTCGGGCCATACAAAGCATTCAGTTCCTTCGCACGGCGAAATTCATATTGCAACGGATCCACAACCACATCCAAGCAAGTCTGCGAAAAGGCGCGATTCAAGTCATGATCACGATAGCGGCGATTCAGGCGCACCGCTTCGGGGTTTGCAAGCACCAAATCCACCTTGGCGCTACAGAGCGAATTATAACACTCCGGGTGTTCCATCCATTTCTGGACAAGGCGAACGCCTGTCCGCTCGTTACCGTGGGTACCACCTGCAACGACTATGGTATTAATCAAACTCATGCCCATAATATAGAAAATCCCCACTTGCGCAGGGATTATTCTACGGTTCAAATACCTCCATGTTCAGCAATCAGTTTTCGCCGTTACGCATTTCGGTCTGTTCGCGGTCTATGGTGTAAGTCAGGTATTCTCTGAAGTCTCGGTCAATCGAAACCCCTTCGAAATCCTCGACGTTATCAATATGGACATCGAATACCGACTGGTTGTCAATCCACGCCTGGATATTGAACTCGTCGAAATCGAAAGCCCTGTCACCAGCGGCCTGCGCCACATATTCGAGCTTTGACTTTGCGACCCACCCCTGACCGCAACGCCCTTTCACAAGGACCTCCGTATCGGAATCCCTGACAATGGTCAGTTCGTCGTTGAAGTGTGCCGTGCAGACAACCGCGCCACCACCCTTTTGTGCGGTCACATCGATGTCTCCCAATTTAGACTTCACCTTCCTAGCCGCGAAAGAGGTCGACACCAGAAGGACAAGGATTACAAACAACATATACTTTACGCATTTCATGATGGACCTCCTTGATAAAAGGGGCGAACATCCGCTCCACCCCCAAGATACAAAGAAGCCATTTTGAAAAACCAGCATCTGTAAACTTTTTATTATTCCAAGTTGGAATAACACCCCGCTACAAAAAAAATAACAGAAGTTCGTGAACGTCGCCTGCGCAACTACGAATACATGAAAAAGGCTTACGAAGAAGGCATGGCCAAAATAAGTGAACGACCCAAGCCAGGTGTACACTTATCGTCACCTTTTTTCGGAAAGACATCGCTGATTAAAAACAATTTTTCTTTAAGATTCGCCCAATTAATTGCAATTTGGACGGATTTTAATCTATATTCATAGACAAGTGAATCGGGAACACGAATTTCCCCAAAAAGGAGAATCTTATGCAAGACAACGAAGAATTTGAATATGTCGGCTTTTGGGCCCGCGTACTAGCCACATTCATCGACACCATTCTGGTGCTGATCATCTCCCTCCCCTTGGTAACGGCCGTTTACGGGAAAGCCTATTGGACCAGCGAAAAATCCATCGAGGGGCCCTTCGACTTTTTCGTGAATTACATATTTCCGCTAATTGCCGTCATTCTTTTCTGGATTTTCAAGCAAGCGACTCCAGGCAAAATGGCGATTTCAGCTAAGATCGTTGACGCCAAAACAGGAAAGGCCCCGTCAACGGCTCAATGCATCGGACGGTACTTCGCCTATTTCTTATCCTCATTTATACTCGGGCTCGGCTTCATTTGGGTCGCATTCGACTCTAAAAAACAGGGATGGCACGACAAGCTCGCAGGAACAATCGTTGTCCGAGTAAAGAAAAAAGATGCCTAAGTAAAATTTGAAAAATAGGTGATTTATGGGACTTTTAGATTCATTCTTTAACAAACACATTGGACCTGTATTCTTAAAAGAAACTAGTGACGCAGAAGATTTCATCGCAAAGATGAAAAGTCTTTCAGAACAAGCATCAGGAACCTTGAAAGAAAAAATTGACGAACAAATCAAGTACGCCGAAATAGGTTTGCTTGGCGAAAAACAGATTATTTTCGAATTGAAAAACAGCGGCGTAGACATGTTCATCTTGCATGACATCTACCTTGAAATAGGAGACCTGTCTGCACAGATAGACTTTTTACTCATCACAAGGCAACATATTTATGTTATCGAATGCAAGAACTTATTCGGCAATATCGAAATTGACGAAAAAGGAAACTTCGTCCGCCATATAAACTTCGGCAAACTCTATAAGAAAGAAGGTTTATATTCGCCCGTAACACAAAACGAGCGCCATCTAAATGTTCTAAAAGAGGTTCGTCGTCAATCAAAGCTAGGCAGTTTCTTAGGCTTGTCTGAAAAAATTTTTGACAACAATTTTGCAAGTAATTATAAATCTATCATTGTGCTTGCAAATTCCAAAACAATATTAAACGATCAAAAAGCACCCAAAGAGATTCGAAACAAGGTTATTAGAGCCGACCAGCTTATTTCGTATATTAAAAGAGTTGACGCTGAAGCAAAAGATGTAAATTGGTCAGAAGAGTCTATGCAAGAAACAATCCAATACTTTTTGGACAAAAGTATTCCCAGTAAATCAGACTATTCCCAAAAATATGCTGAATTACTTGCAGAATGTCAAAAAATTTCCAAACCCATAGATACCACATCTGAAGTAGACATTCCTAACAAATCAGAGAAAACCTGTCCTAAATGCGGGAAAGCCTTAGTTCTTCGAACCGCAAAGAAAGGCGCGAACGTAGGCAACCAATTCTGGGGATGCAGCGGTTATCCCAAATGCTGGTATAAAGAGAAAATCGATAGCTAAGCCCATATGCTCCGATTACTGAAAAGATCCTTACTTTTATTATCGCTTTTCGCAATATATGCTTTTGCGAACGACGCGATGATTTCGCAAATGTCAAATGCATTTTTCAGCAGTTTCTTTTCCTATTTTCTTCCCATAGTCGCCTTAGGGGCAATATTATCTGTAGGTCTGTCATTAGCTCAAAAAAGGCCTGAATTTTTGGCTTACGGTTGCGGAGGTATATTTCTATTAGCCGTTGCTGTAGGGTCAATCTTAATGATAATAGAATTTATCAAAGCTTACAGCACTTTTTTTATTATCGGAGGCATTCTTCTAATACTAATTATCATCGTAGCAGCAATTGTTTTCAACACAACCCAAACCGAAGAATTTCCTGAAGATGTCGAACCGACATACCCTAAAATTTCTGATTCTAGAAAAACACAAAATAAGCAACAGGATTCTTCAAGCTTCCCTACAAAACATGAATTCAAACCATTTACGCAGGAAGAACTAAGCGTTCACTCTGCAACATACGAAGAAATCACCGACAAAGTTCCCTCTGCTGCAGAAATCGCGGGCAAAATAGGAGAAAATGCCGTTTGCAGGGCAATCAGCATAGCCTGCCAACAAGATAAACGGTACTATAAGATTTTACGAAATGTTTATATACCCATCCATGACCGTTACTCTGAAATTGATGCTTTACTTTTACATGAAAGTGGCATTTATGTTTTTGAAAGTAAAAACCTGTCGGGCTCCATATATGGAAATGAAAACCACCATAGGTGGCAACGCTACAAGCAAAACGGTAAAATGGATTACATACCAAACCCAATACTACAAAATGACAAACATATTGAGGCTCTTCGTAACTTTTTAAGACAGAACAAGTATCAACTTCGCATTTTCAGCATGATTGTTTTCGGGAGTAAAGCAAATCTAAAATATATCCCTGAGAATAGGCCGTTCATGAGCATTCATGAAATATACACTTTAGAAATAGACCTAATCAACAAGATGCAATCTGAACAAAATTTTTATAGTGCGGAAACCATTGATGCCTGGTGCAGAAAGTTGTTGCCATTCACTCAGCTATCCGAAGAAGAAAAACAAGCGCACAAAAATCGTATCAACAAAAAATTTAAATAAAAACATAGGCAAAATGATGAACTTCCCTTCTAGCATAAAATCATTCCTTTGTGGGCAAGCAATATTCATTCTTTTTGCCTTTTCAGCCTGTGCCGTTACAGAAAAAACTCCTGAACTACAAAACCAAGAAGCTTCCCCTTCAGCGAATGCTCCCTACGAGCCAATATTACCAGAAAAATTTCCTAGTCCCAAAGATCACAGCAAGGCTTATAATTACCGAACGGGTTTTCCAAATCAAAGCATCATTTCTTTCATACAGAATCCTCAAAACGATTCTTTACGATTAACAGATCCAGAATTATACATTCAATCCCTAGTAGCCTTAATAGACTCTACCAGAGATGAATTCGAAAAGGTGAAAATGGCATACGATGCGGTCGCTTTATTATTAGACTATGATGTCGAAGGCTTCACCAAACACAAAGTAGATTCTCAACAATGGAGCGATATTCTTATTTCAAGAAAAGCTGTATGCGCAGGATTCGCAAATTTATTCAAACAAATATGTGATTTATTGAAAATTCCTTGTGAAAAAGTACATGGTTATGCGAGAGGTCTTTATAAAACATCTCTTGACGAAAACACTTCACCTAATCACGCTTGGAACATAGTAAAAATTCAGGACTATTGGTACTTCATTGACTGCACATGGGGTTCTGGAGCACTAAATCAAAATAACTTCCAACACATCTATAATACAGATTGGCTTTTTGTCAAAAGCGATCATTTTATATACACCCATTTCCCTGCAGATTCAAATTATCAGCTCATGCAAAAGAAAGTTAGCCTTGAAGAATTCAAAAAAACACCTAGACTAAATCCAGTCTTTTTCGAGAAATATTCATTAGACAGTCATTTTTTCTCCGTCAACAATATTGACAGTTCCTTTTCAATTGATCTAAAAAAGAATATTAACGAAAATGCTAGAATCATCTTTTACAATTATGAATCCGGTACCGAAGTCCAGGAACAATCCATTTCAAAGCAAGACACTGAAAAGATATCTACAATTTTTCATGCTCCAGCACCAGGTCTGTACATCGGCGTTATTTCATACAATGTAATAGACAGTCTATATAAAGGCTGCGGATATTTTCTATTAAACGCACATAAAGCAAGCTCAACCATTTACCCAACGCCCATGCGTTCTTCGGCACAAAATGTCGAAATCATCTCCCCACTAGTAGCCCTAAAACCTGATTCAACATACACATTTACCGTCAAAGTCCCCAACAAAAAATACATTCTGCTCCTTTGCAACGGGAAAAAGAACCGTTTAAAACAAATAGAACCGGGCATTTTTTCTAAAAAAGTAAAGATCCCTAAAAACGCAGAAGACATATTCATGAGCGTATCAAACGAAGAATATGGCGCTTACGAAGCGATAGCCAAATTCAAAATCAAAAAAACTCCGTGATTTACTGGCTCGCGGAACTGGCTGAGACAAGGCCGTATTCAGCCAGCAAGAACTTTCATCAATTCTTTCTTATTCGCGCCCAAGGCAAAGAACATCTTAATCATCAATTCTAGAGAAACACTGGAATCAGCATGTTCCACTTTCGCATACCGCGATTGACTGGTCTTTGCCAAAATTGCAGCAGAGACCTGCGTTTCGCCACAAGCTTTCCGTTTTTCGAGTAAAGCCTTCGCTAAAGCGACTTTCATTTCGACAATCGCCATTTCGGCAGGACTCAGCCCAAGATATTCATCAACATCACCGACTTTCCAGACTTTCTTCTGCATTTTTTCTTTTTTAGCCTTTTCCATATACAACTCCTTAATAAAATATATACCAGATTTGACATAAAGTCAAGAGGCAAATACTTTTCTATCTTTCCTCTTGGAGTGTTCAGCATGAAAATCCTTATCATTTACATCCACGGGAAGGGCGGCAACGCAGACGAAGCGCAGCATTACAAAAGTCTGTTCCCAGATTGCGACGTCAACGGTTTTGATTACAAGTCAAACTCCCCCTGGGACGCAAAGAAAGAATTCTCGGATTACTTCGATTCTGTCGCAAACGGCTACGACGAAGTCTTCCTCATCGCCAACAGCATCGGAGCATTCTTTTCGATGAACGCGCTCAGCCAAAAGCCCATCAAAAAGGCCTACTTTATCTCGCCCATAGTCAACATGGAAAAGCTGATTTGCAACATGATGATGTGGGCTGGCGTCTCGGAAGAAACCCTCCGCGAAAAGAAGGAAATCGCCACAGACTTCGGCGAAACCCTTTCATGGGAATACCTTCGCTACGTGCGCGAAAACCCCATTGAATGGAAAATCCCGACGCAGATTCTTTACGGTTCAACGGACAACCTGACAACACTCGAAACCATGCAGGAATTCGCGAACAAGGTCGGGGCAGCCATTACCGTGATGCACGGCGGCGAGCACTGGTTCCATACGGATGAGCAAATGAAATTTTTAGACCGCTGGATCGCGGGCTCTAAATAACACATAGGGAGTCATTTTAAATGAAGAAAATTATTTTGTTCGCTATCGCCGTCGCATCGGCATTCCTGACAAGCGGCTGTTCAGCATCCTACCAGGGAATCTACCTGAACCAGCCATCAAATCACGTTTATACGCCATCACGGTTCCTGTTGGTCACTCCAGCCAGCGGCGTCTACAACAACACGGTCTACCCGTCCTCGGGTCCCGACGTCATCGCCGCCCTGACCAAGGAACTGCAGCGCTACACCCAATCGGTAGCCATCATCCCCGTTCCCGTGACTATCGAGCAAATTTTCCCCCAGGACCTGGAAAGGACCGACTACGTCATTATCCCACAGATTCTGCATTGGGAAGACCGAGCCACGGGCTGGTCCTTCATTCCGGACCGTATCGAGGTCCGTTTCGACATCTTTGACAACCAGCGCCGTTTCATAGACTCCTACCTGATCCAAGGGCGCAGCGCCTATATCGTCTGGGTCAGCAAACAGCCGAATTCCCTGCTGGCCAAGCCAATCCGCAAAATGTTGACAGAACTTTTCGCCAAAGCGCAATAGCGCTGTTTCACCACCCAAATGCGGTGAATTTAAAGAAGTATTAACTCCGAACTCCGAATTTCGAATTCCGATTTTTCTAAATTTACCCCCGTATTTTTATTGTACAGTAAAAACAAGGGATTTATCCCACAGGAAAACACTATGAAAAAGATCAAGTTCCAGGATACCTCGTTCCGCGATGGTTTCCAGTCTATTTTCGGTGCTCGTGTCTTCGCCAAGGACTTTATGCCCGCTGTCGAAGCTGCCTGCAAGGCCGGCATCACCCACTTTGAAGCTGGTGGCGGCGCCCGTTTCCAGGCCCTTTACCAGAACTGCGGTGAAGACGCATTCGACATGATGGACGAATTCCGCCGCGTGGTGGGCCCGAACGTCCGTCTGCAGACCCTCGCCCGCGGTATCAACGTGGTGGCCCTCGCCCCGCAGCCGCGCGACATGATCAAGCTCCATGCCGACATGTTCAAGAAGCACGGCATGACCCGTATTCGTAACTTCGACGCCCTGAACGACGTCAACAACCTCATTTACTCCGGTAAATGCATCCACGACGCAGGACTTGAACACGAAGTCGTCGTGACCATGATGGAACTTCCTCCGGGATGCGACCTCAACGCCGCCCACAACCCGGAATTCTACGAACGCATTCTCCGCAGCATCCTGGACGCAGGTGTTCCGTTCGCCTCCGTCTGCTTCAAGGACGCTTCCGGTACCACGAACCCGACCAAGGTTTATGAAACCTTCAAGCGCGCCCGTAAGCTCCTCGGCGACAATGTGGAACTCCGCATTCACAGCCATGACACTTGCGGTACCGGTGTGGCCCAGTACAAGGCTGCTATCGAAGGTGGCGCTGATGGCGTCGACCTCGGCCGCAAGCCGCTTTCCGGCGGTACGGCTCAGCCCGACCTGTTCTCCATGTTCCACGCCCTCAAGGGTACGGAATACAAGCTCGCCCTCGGTGAAGACAGCATCGTCGACGATCACATTCCGGAACTCATGGAAGCTAACAACGTCGCTGTTGAATGTCTCAAGGACTATAACTTCCCGCCTGAAGCCCGTCAGATTACGACCGATGTGATCTTCAGCCCCATGCCGGGTGGCGCTCTTACCGCCAACACCCTCATGATGCGCGAAACCAAGACCTTCCACCTGTTCCCGAAGGTTATCGAGAACATGAGTGAATGCGTCCGCCGCGGTGGCTTTGCTTCTTCCGTGACGCCGGTTTCTCAGTTCTACTTCCAGCAGGCTTACATGAACACCCTGAACCAGGCTGCCGGTCGCGGTACTTGGTTCAAGATGACCGAAGGCTACGGCAAGATGCTCCTCGGTTACCAAGGCAAGACTCCTTGCGAACCGGATCCGGAACTCGTGAAGATCGCTGCCGACCAGTTCCAGATGAAGCCGTTCAAGGAAGCCTATCCGGGCGTCCAGTGCGCAGAAGAAATTCTCGAACCGGGCATTCCGAAGGCCAAGGCTCTCCTCGAAGAAAATGGTCTGCCGGTCACCGACGAAACCATCTTCATCACGGGCTGCCTCCAGACGAAGGCTGGCAACAAGGGTATCGAATTCCTCAAGGGCAACCGCCACATTGGCGTGCCGAAGAAGGACCCGAACGCTGCTCCGGCAGTGGACACCAAGAACATGAAGGCCGGCGCTGCAAGCACCTACCGTATCGCTCTTGGCAACCAGAGCTGGGACGTGCAGGTTCAGACCCTCAAGTAATTTGTTCGAAACAAATTAAGAAGAGCCTCCGGCAAACCGCCGGGGCTCTTTTTTTTATTTCGTGTCAACGGACGCGGTTTATTGTCATCCCGGGCGCAGATTTCTTGTCATCCCGGGCTTGACCCGGGATCTAAAACACGAACTGTTTGCCCGCAAACACGGAGACGTCAATCAAGTCTCCATACGCCACCCCACCGAAGAAACCGCTCGGGTGGGAATATGTCCATTTGATTGAAGCAAACCCATCTTCATACTCTCTTTTGAAGATTACATCATATTCCGCGACTAGACTTCCATATCGACCATTTCGTCCAAAATACGATCCAAGCCAAACCGAGGATGTCACGTCAGCACCGTTATCACTCCCTCTGCTTTCCATAAGGCCTTCGTTGTCTAACCTTCTACGCATGTGATCGTAGTCTGAAGAAAAGCCCTCATACAATTGAAAACCAATTGCAGCACCGACAATCAAAAAGGCCGGGCTAAAATCTGCCCCGACAAGGATTCTTTCCTGCATATTCAAAAATGTATAGCTTTTGTGACCGGCTCTAGACTCCAACCAAGCAATGTAATCTTTATCAGATTCACTGTCCCTGAGACAACGATGAGAAGCATCGCAACCAAAATGAAGAGAACCGCCAAATACGCCTGCAGTCACATTCAAGAAAAACGGCGACAACATTCCCGCCATACGATAAGTCAATCCAATGTTGCCTCCGAACGCATTCAGGTTCTCCAAATTGTAGGCGTCATCCGTATGTCCATAGAAACCAGAAACAGACACAGACAATTCTTGCGCAGAACTATCCGGAGAACTACGGTGCATAATCGGAGCAGGCATTAACGCAGCCCCTATAGAATGAGTTGTCGGTTTCAAGCAACCCGTAAGCGCCACCGACAAAGCAGCCAACAGAATCAATTGTTTTTTCATATCATTGCTCCTAAAAAAATGCGGCACGGCAACCACCGTGCCGCAAAGAAAAAATAAGATTAACGGTTAAAAAACGGCCCTATTTTGCCAAAATTTTGTACACAAGACAAACCTCGTCTGTTTTGCCACTTCTAAAGACCAATCTAGACGCGATTTTTCTGTAATTTTGCGTAATTTTCGTATCCAAGATATCGGAAATTGATATTTCTTTTACGACGAAACCATCTTCCATTGTAGAAGTTCCATTCAAATACTGCATTCCCGACAAGAATGAATCAAAATACACGCCTGTCCCCTGACAAGACCCCGGCCAATAATAAATCTGGAGTTTCTTATAGGATTCAAAACTCTTTTCGCCATTAAAGACCAAATAAGCTTCGCTACCTATTTTCTTAAAATCCAGTTCGGCCCCCATATTGGCATCTTGGAGATAAGATTCCACCGAAGCAGACGACGTCCACGAGGCAAATTTGTACGCCTTCGGGTAAAGTTCCGCATCGGCACCTTCATATTCCCTACCGTTATCTTCAACAGTCATCGTAAGCACCGGATTCGCAATTGTCACATTGCCGCCATCAGAATTCAGCACCAAGCGAATCCAATGATATTTCTTGAGCGACCCCTCATTTGCTGGGAGTTTCCAGTGAACACGGTGCTTTTTGCCATCTACCGGAACAACCACCTCTTGCAACTGCAACTGGCCTATTCCCGATTTAGATTTCAGCAAAAGAAGTTCCGCCTTCATCCAAGAGCCCTTCGTATTATTGACCGTAATGTCAAACTCGACTGAAGCTCCTTCCGTAAGATCTTCGCCATTGTCAAATACAGCAACCTTATGCCATCCAGCCGGCACATCGAAAATCACGCTCTTGTCACTTTCCGTCGCCTCCGCATTATAATCGTAGCGACCATAAGCGAAATACTTCTTCTGTACATAACCGCCCTTTCTCAGAAATTCAGGCATTTTCGTCTGATCCATACAGTCGGTTCCTGGCTTGAAATACCAAGACAAGTTTTCATTACGGAATTTCTTGTCGGCATAATCGTAGTCGTAATTAGCCAATTCACAAAGGACTCGCCACATATCGACCTGCAACCCACTAATAATGGCAGAATCGGCCTTCAATTTCTTGCTTGAAGGTAATTCAATATGTCTCCCGCTAATCGGTTCGTTATAACGCGGGTGCGTTGCATCTACCGCATAAACGGCATTCGCAGAACTTTTTGCGCCCGGATTCGAGAAAGGGAACCCGGAATAATTTTGATAAAAAGCGCATGGTTCCGTAATGGAACTTATCCCGTTACATTTCAAATCCATCGCACTTGTGGTCGGAATAAAGGTACTATTCTTTTGGATCAAAGAATTTTCATCCCAACCCGTTGAAAAAGAAACAAAAAATTCAGTCATGTCATCCGGCATGGCTTTAATCATACCGTCACTCAAGCTATTATACATTGTTTCCGCAAACGGATAAGTACTTCCCTGAATAAAATCATAGAAAGCCTGTGCCGTACGCGTTTTTTCTTTAGCCCCATCTAGATACTGATATTTTCTATTTTGGGCAATTGGGGTTTTGCCATCGAGATAAGAATAAAGCCTACTTTCGGCACGACCAAAAGGAGACCCGTATTTTTTTGCATGCCTATTCAAAACAAAGAACGTGTCAGAATGAGCCGGAATCGTTCCTTTCAACTGCCCTTGCGATATAAGTACAGACGGAAAACCCTTGTATTCAGCAGCCTTGCGATATTCCCCAAAAAGGAACCGGTTAGGCGATGCATTCACCTCGTATGAATAATCAGTGCAGTCTTTATTCTTGCACATTCTCTCATACAGCAACAACCCGCTAGCACCAGGGCCATTAATCAAATCCCTGAAAGCCTCAGCACCACCGGAGCCACCATCTAGAGCCCAAAAATCAATTGTATAAAAAAGCCCTAGCGGCAAAATGGCTCCCTGATGCGGCGAATCTAAAGACGAATAGAGGCGAATCGGGGCTTCCGCAGCCTTATTCCGTTCGACATCGTACAAGTAAGACCCATAACGGCCCAAGATACCGCCTTGGCTTACCCCAAGAACCACAAAGCCATCCTGCATTTTATTATCAAATCCAAACCAGTATTCCAAATTCATCAAATGAAGCATCATGGAAAAGTATTTTGAATTTTCTGGCAGAGACGTTCTCACCGTTTGCGGGAACTGCACAAGAACAGGCGTGTAGCCCAATTCAACAAGCGGGTCAACAACACCGAAACGTTCAACTTCGTCCTGCATTTCGCTTAATGTCCGTATTCCATCTGTACTGAGGTAGATGCCATCAATCATCAAGAAGGGGCGAACCAACTTAAAGCCCAATCTTTGCGATTCCTCTTTTCGCGGATTAAGAACCCTTATTCTCACCTTGTCATACATCGGTAATGCCGTACAAGGAATACCTGTCAACGTAATTCCACTATTTCTTGATTTTTTAATATCATATTTTGCCACACACATTGAATCCAATCCGTAATTTCCACTAAAGACCAAATCAATATGTTCCCTTGCCGTAGAAACAGAAAAACCAAGCAACAATGCCAAAACAAATAATACGAATCTCATTATTTCACCTCCACGAATAACGTCTGGTTAATGGTTACACCGCCTTCAGAGAGCCTTACTTTTACGGACTGCTCGCCCGCCGATTCAAACTCCAGCAGTATTTCGGACTTCGGTTCTAGCGTTTGCCACTTGTTTTTCACATAGATTTCTACTTTCGGAAGCGAATTCCTATTCGTGCAAATAAAATAGGGGTCATAGAAAATCTTGAGACGCGAACCCTTCACACGAGCCGACGGGAGCCCCGCTTGCAAAATTCTCGCATTCTGCATTTGCATGGACTTACAGGCGCTATCGCTACAAAAACGATAAGCGTAATCCACATTGCCTATCAGCAAGGGCATTTCGAGATTATCCGTACCAGCGGCAGCCTCGTTTGCCTCGTAAAACAACCCCTTCGGATTCGCAATCACGCTATCACGCAAGCGATTCCGATCGATAAAGTACATGTTGTTGAACCAGCCATCGCGAGATTTTTGCGGAGTCAAATCGGTCCGGCCACAAAATTTTTGAATCTGATAATGTTCTAATTCACTCAAAACAAAATCAGCGCTAGTGGAATCTGCAATTTTACGACGTTTTTCTTCGGAATAGGCAGCAGACGTCATCGGCGCAGGCGTTGAGATGAATTTGCCTTCGCGGCGAGGGGTCCTCGGGTCCAAATCGCTGTATGGATAAGTCCACACTTCGGCAACCGAGCCGTTCGACACCGCGCAACTTACCGATACATCGTCAATAAACAGGGTCGTGTACTGATGCGCAGGAACATCAAAAAGCCCAACGCCCACATGCTTGACCGCCTTTGCGGAATTTCCGAGAAGTTCAGCGACAGCAATCTTCAGCGAATAAGTCTTATTGGCATCGAGATCAAAGAATTTCACGCCGCTATTGCCGAAATCGCCCGCAAGCCAGATTCCGAACTTGCTTTTCTGCGTCGCGCGCACTTTGAGCGCCACGTTCCCGGATTGGACGGTTACGGGCAACTTGTCAAACAACAACAGCCCCGTCCAATCTCCCGCCTTGTTCTTCATGCCGGACCAGCGAATATAAGGCGGGGTAAGCGCCTCCGTTGAGCCCGAAAAATTTCCTCCTTGGCCGAGCACCCCCCAATTGGCGCTCCACTCCGGTGCTTCCGGGAACGTCATGCCAGCCATTTCCATTTTACCTGCTTCGCCATTTTTATACAGCGAAACATCATTACAAACTTGCGCAAAACTTGAAAGAGACAATACGGTCCCAATCAAGGCTGCACACCTTGACATCCTATTTTTCATAGGACCTCCATTTTTAAAGATGTTTGTTAAGCTCCCTAGCACTCGCTAGGCCGCGATATAAAAAGCCATATAAAAACAAAGCATTAAACAGGATAAAAAAATACACCTGTGGCTAACAGATGTATCTAAAAAACTATTCAATTGCTCCGAACCGAATTATAGATAAACAAATTTTTATTGTAAAGACGTCATTCGGAATTTTTCAAAAAAAGTGTATACAGCGTTTACACGGAATCCTTTTTCAACACAACCTTCAATTCCGTTTTATAGACACCGCCTTCCACACCCACATTATATTGGTAGCGCCCGCTATACATCAATTCCAATCGTTTCTTGAAAGTCGAAAGTCCAAGGCCGCTCGCATTCGGCTTTGCCTTGCGCGGGAAGTTGCTATTCTCGCTCACAAAGCTGAGTTCATCGCCTTTCTGCACAATCTTAATATGCGCAAAGCTCTTACCGTCCGGATTCACGCAATGTTTCATGGCGTTTTCCATCAAGGGCATCATCAACAAGGGCTCCACTTGACAATCCGGATTTTCAAGTTCATATTCAAACTTGAAATCAAAGGAATCGTCATGCCTCAACTTTTCAAGTTCCGCGTACTTTTCAAGAATGCCCACATCTTCTTTAAGCGAAATATACTTGTCGCCTGTCTGGTAAAGCATCACACGAATCAGCTGCGAAAGTTTCGTCATACTTGTTTCGGCAAGGCCAGGGTCTATGCGAATCAGACTTGTAATATTGTTCAAAGTGTTGAACAAAAAATGCGGCGAAAGTTGGTTCTTTAAAAACTTGAGTTCGTATTCCAAAGTCGAACGTTTCTTTTCGCGCAAGATAAACGCTCTGATAATCAACCTCGAAAACATTGAAATCAAAATGCAAACAAAGCAGATGAGCGCAAGCGCAATCAGAAACACAAGTACAGTCCAGACGGAAAAATGCCCGCGCACGGCCCCCGCACTAAAACAATAGTTGCTGAAGAAATCTACAATTCCCTCGCCCGCCTTGCGCTGAATCAAGAAGTAGAACACTTCGCGGCCTAGCAACGAAAGAAAAAGAATCACGGCGTTGCCGGCAAAGAACAAAGCATAACGTTTTCTAAAGAAGCACTTTGGAACAAGGTAACGTTGATTCACCAAGAAGGTCAAGAAGGTGGCCAAAAGCGGCAAATAATAAGTAGCAAGATTAATAAACGATACTTGCGTCAACGGATATGTCGGATCAAGCAACAATATCAGCGGAAACAGCAAAATGAACAGCCAAATCAAAATCATCAGCACAAATGTCGGAATCGGATACTGGGCATCCTTCTCATCACCCATGATTTCGATCAATTCTCGCTCGCCTTTTTCGAATTGAGCCTCCTGAAGTTCCGCAAAACGTTCATAATTGCGGCGTAAAAAAGCCCTAAAAGCGGATTTTGCGTACTTTGTCGTCATTTTTTCCTCTTGCAGACACAAAAATAGCCCTTATTTGGGCAAAAAAAAGGGCGTTATGACAAAAACATGACAAAAGTGCCGTTTTCTTTGACGAAATTCACAAATAACTTTTGCGAACAAAGGCGTAATCTATGACACTTCAAAATGCAAATGGAGGTAGATTTACGAATGTAAACGAAACAACAAGCAACGAGGTTGATATGACAAAGAATACACACGTTCGTGACGACAGGGATGTTTATTTCCAGTACCTGAACGATATTTCTAAATATCCTCTGCTTACCAAGGAACAGGAAAAGGTTGTTCTCGCCAAAGTCCGCGAAGGCAGCCGCGAAGCCATGGACCTGCTCGTCAAAAGCAACCTCCGCTTCGTCGTGAACATCGCAAACCTTTACAAAGGTCAGGGCATCGACGTGAACGAGCTCATCAACGAAGGCAACATGGGCCTCATTGAAGCCGCCCGCCGCTTTGACCACACCCAGAAAATCAAGTTCATCAGCTATGCCGTTTGGTGGGTTCGCCAGAACATCACCCGCGCCATCGCAGAACGCGGTCGTTTGGTCCGCATCAGCGCCGAAAAGGAACTCGTGCTCCGTCGCTTCGCCAAGAAGGGAGGCGCCATGCACCAGGTCGTTGGCGGCGGTCTCATGCTCGACCCGAAGAGCCTCGAAGGCGTTAGCAAGTACAAAGCCGACGACATCGAAAAGATCTTGATGATGGGCAACAAGTCTACTTCTCTCGACGCCCCCGTTGGCGAAGATGGCGACATGACTCTCGGCGACACCATCGCAGCAGCTGAATTCCGCACCGATGAACTCGCCGAAAAGAACAACCGCTCCAAGCTCTTTAACAAGGCGATGAACAACAGCCTTTCCGCCCAGGAAAAGGAAATCATCAAGCTCTATTTCGGTTTCAAGATGGATTCCGACCTGAACTTGAAAGAAATCGCCCCGATGGTCGGCCTTTCCAAGGAACGCACCCGCCAGCTCAAGGATTCCGCGCTCGAAAAGCTCAGGAACGAACAGCTTGCCCGCGTTTTGAACGACGCCGCCTAATTTTGACCTTTTTTCTCTCTCTCCTTATATTAAAAACCGGCCGAATGGCCGGTTTTTTCCGTTTTCTGTACCCCGACAAACAAATGAAATTGTATTTTTAAAGCATGAATTTCAATATGCTGAACTTTCGAACCCTTTTTGTAGCCGGTCTTTCGGCTCTGTGCCTCACCACAAGCCCGCTTGCAGCAAGCGACAAGAAAGATCCTCCTGGCGATTTCTATAACGAAGTTTCGCGCCTGAACAAGGTGCTTTCCGAAGTGAACCGCAAGTATGTCGAAGACGTGAACCCGACCGAGCTCACCGATGCGGCTTTGAACGGCATCCGCAACATCCTGGACCCGCATACCACGGTATTTTCGCCCAAGGACTACGAAAGCCTCAAGGTTTCGATGGAAGGTAAGTTCGGCGGCGTGGGCATTACCATCAGCCTCCGCGACAACATTTTGACCGTCATTTCGCCGCTTTCCGGCACTCCGGCATTCCGCCTGGGCATTCGTGCCGGCGACCGCATCCGTAAAATCGACGGCAAGGACACCAAGGGACTCAGCCTCGACGAAGCCGTAAACAAGCTCCGCGGTAAAATCGGCACCGACGTGACCGTTTCCATTGAACGCGAAGGCGTGCCCGATCTAATGGACTTTACCATTACCCGAGCCGAAATCATTGTACACGCCGTGCCCTACTACGGCATGGTCACCAAGGATATCGGCTACATCAAGCTCGCCACCTTTAGCGACAAGACCACGAGCGACGTCGAAAACGCCCTCAAGATTCTGCAGAAGAGGGGCATGAAGAAGATCATTCTCGACATGCGCTACAACCCGGGTGGTCTCCTGAACCAGGCTATCGAAATCAGCGAATTGTTCTTAAAGCAGGGCAACTTGATTGTGAGCACCCGTGGCCGCACTCAGAAGACCGAAAGCCACGCCCGCAAAAACGGAATCGTGAAGCCTGAAGTGCCGATGGTCGTTCTTTTGAACCAGGGTTCTGCCAGCGCCGCCGAAATTGTTTCCGGCGCCCTTCAGGACTGGGACCGCGCCCTGATTATCGGTAAAACTTCCTTCGGTAAGGGCTCTGTGCAGACAATTTTCCCGCTGGACAACCAGGGTAACGCCCTCAAGCTTACAACCGCCTTCTACTACCTGCCCTTCGGACGCTGCATCAACAAGCCCGAAAACGGCATCAAGGGCCTGAAGCTCCTTGAAGAAGAATACGCCGACGAAGGCGACGGCAAGGCCGATTCTACCAAGAAAGACACTGCCAAGGTCGACACCTTCTACACCCATAACGGCCGTATGATGTTCGGTAGCGGCGGCATTTCTCCTGACGTAGAAGTGGAACTGTCCCCGATGCCCTGGGTCGTGCAGGTTCAAGAACGCATGGCCATGTACTTCAAGTTTGCCGTCAAGATCCGTCCGGATCTCGAAAAGAACAACGTGAAGATTGACGCCAACTGGGATGTCCCCGACAGCCTGTTTACGCAGTTCCGCGACTTCTGCATGAAGGACACGAACTTTACCAAGATCAAGAGCAACGCACTGGTAGGCGTGGACCAGCTCGAAAAGAGCATTATCCGCGAACAGAACTACATGGGCGATAGCGCCAAGGTCGTGAGCGACACCGCTCTCGCCAAGCGCATCGCCGACATGCGCAAGGCCCTTGAAAACAACCGCAACGCCCAGTTTGACGAGAACAAGCAGTACATCAAGGACGGCATCAAGCGCGAGCTCCTGACCGCGTTCATCAACGACTCCGTCAGCACCGCCTTCTCCCTGAAACAGGACAAGCAGTTGAACGAAGCCATCAAGTATTTGAGCGACATGAACCTTTACAAGAAGGCCATCAGCGCTCCGTCCAAGAAAGCATCCAAGAAGAAGTAGGAATCCTTGATTACCGTCATGAACAGAATTGCAGAAAGTCTGGGTAAGTTTATCCGGAAGTTTCTGCATACGGTGTTAAGTTACCTGCACTTTGTCTGGCAGCTTTTCAAGAACGTCCCCGGAGCGTTTAGCAACTTCCACACAACCGTGGAACAGATGCAGCACGTGGGGCTTACCAGTATTCCCGTGGTGGTGGCCGCATCGCTTGCCACGGGCGCCATTATGGCCTGGCAGCTCGCCTACCAGTTTGCAGACATCATTCCCCTGATGTTTGTGGGAATGGCTGTCGGTAAATCGGTGATGGTGGAACTCTGCCCGATTTTGACCGCCATGGTGCTTGCTGGCCGAATTGGAGCGTCCATGTGTTCCGAGCTTGGTACCATGGCTGTGACTGAACAGCTTGACGCCTACAAGGTTCTCGGCTTAAGCCCTTACAAGTTCTTGCTTGCGCCGCGCTTGATTGCAACTATCATCATGCTTCCGACCCTTACGGTAATCAGTATCTTTATCGGTATCGTCGGCGGTTACGAAGTGGCCCACATTTACAAGGACGTGTCCTTCGCCGTATTCTTCTACGGTGTGCGCATGTTCTACCAAAACTGGGACTTGGTGGTGGGCCTTATCAAGGCAACCCTTTACGGCTATTTTATTGCAAGCTACGCATGCTTCTTCGGTTTCACTACCCATAGCGGTGCCGAAGGCGTGGGTAAGAACACCAAGGCTACCGTTGTTGCCGGCATGACAAGCATTTTGATTGGCGGCTTTGTGCTTTCCAAGTTGCTGTTGCTCTAATGGAAATTCCCTTTCGCAAAAAGCGTAAAAAACCGGTCTGCGGCAAGGACCCGGAGGACATCAGCGTCCTGTTGCAAATGCTTTTGGACAAGACTCCGTTAGGCGAAGAAATGGCCTTCGAAAAGCTTTCCGAAGGGCTTGAAACCATCGTGGGGCCACTCATAAAACCCCACGTACAAATTGCCAAAATAAACAAGAATATTTTGACGCTAAAGTGCGACAGTTCCGCGTGGAAACAGGAACTTTTCTTGCAAAAAAAAGCTATTATTGACAAGTGTAATTTATTGCTCGGGAAGCCCTCTATCAAGGACATTCTTTTCGTATAAAAGCATGTCAAATAGACTCCCCGGCACAAAGATTTTAGAAGAAGAAAACAAGGTAAAAAATGGCAGAAGAATCTGAAGAAATGAAAAAGGCCGAAGAAGATTATAGCGGCTCTAGCATTACCGTTCTCGAAGGCCTCGAAGCCGTGCGCGTTCGCCCGGCTATGTACATCGGCTCGACGGACATCCGTGGTCTCCACCACCTGGTTTGGGAAGTGGTTGACAACTCCGTGGACGAAGCCCTGGCCGGATTCTGCTCTCACATTGAAATTGCCATTTTGCCGGGTAACGGCATCCGCGTAACCGACAACGGCCGCGGCATTCCGACCGACATTCACCCCAAGGAAAAGGTCGGCACCATTCAGGTCGTGATGACCAAGCTCCACGCCGGTGGTAAGTTCAACAACAATTCTTACAAGGTTTCTGCCGGTTTGCACGGCGTGGGCGTGAGCTGCGTGAACGCCCTTTCCAACAAGCTGGTTGTTACCGTGCGCCGCAACGGCCGCGTAGTGCAGCAGGAATTCGCCCGTGGCGTTCCGTGCGGTCCGCAGGTAGACCTCGGCGAAAGCGACGGTACGACCGGCACATCCGTTGAATTCTATCCGGACGATACGATTTTCAGCGAAACCGTTTACGTGTATGACACGCTCGCTACGCGTTTCCGCGAACTCGCCTTCCTCATGAGCGGTCTTCGCCTGACGCTTACCGACGAACGTGATCCCGAAAACAAGCAGACTGATACGTTCTGCTATCCGGGTGGCGTGTCTGAATTCGTGCGTTACGTGGACGAACACCGCACCAAGTTGTTCCAGGACCCGATTCACCTGGTGCTTCCCGAAGGCCAGTATCCTTTGGAAGTGGCCATGTGGTACAACGACGGCTACCAGGAAAACTTCTTTAGTTTTGTGAACAACGTGAACACCTACGATGGCGGAACTCACGTGACGGGCTTCAAGACCGCCCTCACCCGCGTCATCAGCAAGTTCGCGCAAGAAATGCCCAAGGGCAAGAAAGACATTCAGATTACCGCAGACGACATTCGCGAAGGCTTGACTGCCGTAATCGCCATCAAGGTCTCGCAGCCGCAGTTCGAAGGCCAGACCAAGCGCAAGCTTGGCAACTCCGAAATCGCAGGCTACGTCGCCTCTGCTTTCGGCGCAAAGCTGGAAGAATATTTCCAGGAAAACCCGGCCGCGGTCAAGATTATCTTGGACAAGGTTTACAACGCCGCCGTGGCCCGCGAAGCCGCCCACAAGGCCCGCACCCTCGCCCGCCGCAAGAACGTTCTCGAAAGCGGTGGACTTCCGGGCAAGCTCGCCGACTGTTCCAGCCGCGACCCCAAGGAATGCGAACTGTTCATCGTGGAAGGTGACTCTGCAGGTGGTTCTGCAAAGATGGGCCGTAACCGTGAATTCCAGG
>JAEEGG010006314.1_pt1 | contig 27835 bp, 24 predicted proteins | sample 9134161 | NCBI WGS metagenome assembly JAEEGG01 (sample SAMN16246543, study PRJNA631951) | gut metagenome | biome: gut microbiome; feature: rumen; material: CR-attached | host: Bos | place: Iran: Karaj | collected 2018-10 | reverse complement strand
TTTCTTCCTTATTAAACAACATGGCTGTTTTCCTTTGTGTTCGCCGTTGAAAATCCAAATCTGAATTTTTTATGAAAACTATAGCCAACCTGACAAAAAATGTCAACCTACCTGACAAAAAATGTCAGGCTAAGTGTGAATTTTTTGATTTTTTATGGTTTTTTCAGCCTTTTTTCGAGTTGGCACGGTGTTTGCTAAAGACATGTGTCGGCACCACCGACAAGTGAAAAACAGAAAAACGAATCATTGAAAGCAAGTATAAAAAGGAGTAACATCATGAACATCAAACGAACAATCATCACCATGTGTACCGTCATCACAGCCGCACTGCAAGCCGCGGGAACGCTCTCTCCCGTCAATTCCGGCCAGAAGCCTGCGGAAATCGTCAGTCATGACGTTGTCGTAACCATCAATAACGGCTTCGCACAAACGGAGGTCAACCAGCAGTTCAAGAACATCAACGACACAACGATGGAGGCCATCTACTCCTTCCCAGTCCCGCAATCCGCATCGTTGGCGGATTGCCAAGTCCAGATTGGTGAACAAACCATGGACGGTGAAGTCGTCGCAAAGGACAAGGCGAAACAAGTCTATGAAGAGGAGAAAAATGCAGGCAACAACGCGGGCGTCGCGGACAAAAATGGTTATCAGGACTTCTCGTTCCGCATCGCGAATCTCGCCCCGCAGGACACGGCACGCATCACGTTCACCTATTATCAGCCGCTGCCTGTCGATACAGGCGTTTGCCGCTACCAGTATCCGCTAGAGGAAGGCAACACCGACGATGTCGGTGCCTTGAGCTTCTGGGAACGTAACGACAAACCGACGGGCAAGACGACCGTCCGCGTCATTCTCCGTTCCGCCTGGCCTGTGACCGCCGTCCGCGTACCGCAGGGCAACGTCACCACCGAACAGGCCGATCTCGCAAGCGGCACGGCCGACATTACCTATGAACTTCCCGAAGGCCTCACAAAGGATTTCGTCTTCTACTACAGCCTCGCCAACAACCTGCCCGGCCGCCTGGAAGTCATCCCCTTCAAACGCAGCGGTGAAGACGGTACGTTCATGATGGTTCTGACACCCGGCATCGACCTCAAGCCCATCACCAACGGTGCAGACTACGTCTTCGTACTGGACAAATCCGGCAGCATGGGTGGCGGTAAGATCCAGACACTCGCTAAAGGCGTCGCACAAACCATCCAGAAAATGAATGTCAACGACCGTTTCCGCATCATCACGTTCAACCAATCCGCCAATGACATCACAGGCGGCTACATCCCCGCCTCCCCTGAAAACGTCCAGAAAGCTGTCGCCATGCTCAACAACGTGACTGCCGACGGTTGCACGAACATCTACGACGGCCTGAAAGCCGCCCTCACCAAGCTCGACGACGACCGCGTCACCAGTCTAGTCATTGTGACAGACGGTGTTGCCAACACGGGCGAAGTCAACCCACAGGCGTTTGCCAAGCTGATGTCCCGCAACGATATCCGCGTGTTTGGCTTCTTAATGGGCAACAGCTGCAACTGGCCGCTGATGCGCACGATCTGTGATGTCTCCGGCGGCTTCTACGATGCTGTTTCCAACGACGACGACATCATCGGCAAGATTATGCTCGCCAAATCCAAAATCACCAGCGAAGCCCTGCATGATGTGAAAGTCTCCATCAACGGCATCAAGACATATGATGTGACAAAGGATTGTGTGAAAAAGCTCTATCGTGGGCAACAACTGGTCATGTTTGGCCGCTACAAAGACCACGGCGACGCGACTGTCACCATGAAGACACGCATCTCCGGTGAAGACAAGACTTATACCTGCAAGATGACCTTCCCTGAACAGGATGAAGACAATCCCGAACTGGAGCGCATGTTCGCCATCGCACAGATTGAAATGCACGAAGACATGGTCAATCAAGGCTTGGAGAACCAGACAGAAAACACTGATTTTGTCCGTAGCATCGGCCTGAAATACCAGATCGTCACGGATGAAACATCACTCGTCATGCTGACGGATGCACAACATGCCAAGCATGCTATCGACCGTAACAACCAGAAGCGTGTCCAGGCCGAACGCACCGCACAAGCTCAGCGCAAGACGCAGCCCATCAAGAACTACCGCGTCGATGCGCCGAAGCCGCAATCCCCTGCTCCCACAAACAGCCCTGCTCCTACGTCCCATCACAGCAACGGCATGTTCCAATACCACGCGCCGCACATCAGCCACGGCGGCGGCGCCATGGATGTCTGGACAGTCGTCATCATCGCCACGATGGGTGCTGTTGCCGCCCGCTATCGTAAACAAAACCAATAACTTCTGTCCCTTCATTCTTGTATGAAAAGCCACCCACATCGTTTGTTGATCGCCGCCGTCCTGTCCGCCGCCGCCATACTGACATTCTGTCCAGCGGCGGGCGGGGCGGCGGCCCTGCGGCCAACCAGCCCGGACGTCTCCTTCCTGTGGCGGATGTTCACCTGCCATTTCGTCCACTGGAGCGCAGAGCATCTGTTCTATGACGGTATCTGTTTCGCCATCATCGTGGCCATGCTGTCCTTCCGGAAAACATTGGTATGCATGGTGTTGTCATCCGTCACCATCGCCGTCACCGTCACACTGGCATATCCGGATATGACGGCATACGGTGGTCTCTCCGGCATCAACTGCGCATTGTTCACGTTGTGGGCGCTCCAATTGGCAGAAAATTTCAAAACCATCGGCGCGATGGCGTTAACCGCCATCGTCACCAAAACGCTCCTTGAAATCAAAGTAGGACATACATTTTTCGTCACCGACACCTTCGTTCCCGCCGACATGGCGCATGTCGCAGGCATCATCACAGGCGTAATTTGTGGAATATGCAGAAAACACTTCTTGAAAATGATTGATATTGCTATTAATTATAGTAAATTTTCCAAAAGACTGATTTCGGCATCATCATTTTCAAGGAGCTCCCGTGATTTTTTTCCATAGACTATTAAACAGCATGTTGGTGGCCGCCGCTCTTTTCGGCATGGTCGGCTGCCGCAGGCATGCTGACGCCCCGAAAAAACCGCAGGCGTACGTCACATTAGCGCAAATGCAGAAGCGCATCTTCCAGAAGCATCTTCCCGTCAAAGGAATCGTCCAGCCTATCGATTCGACTGTCATCTCCGCGCAAACGGAAGGCATGCTCGTCAACATGAACATCGTCGAAGGCGGTTATGCCAAGGCTGGCGATGTCCTGTTCTGCACAGACCGCAGTCGCCTGGAAGCCGTCGCCGCTGTCAAGAAGGACGAAATCGACATTCTGGAATCCATGCTCGAACGCACCAAAATCAAGGCGGAAACGGCGGAAATCACGTTCCGCCAGACGGAACGCGACTATGAACGCGAACGTAAACTACGAGAAGCGAATGTCAATTCACTGGCAAGCTTTGAAGCCGCCGAAACCGCCTACCGCAAAGCCACGCTCGACATTGCGGACACGAAAATCGATGTCATCAAAACACAGGCGCTCCTTCAGAAAGCACGTAGCAATCTCGACATCGCCCTGCGCGATCTGGAACTTACCATGTACAAAGCACCTTACGACTGCGTCGTGACGGAACGCTTCGCCGACCCGCATGAATACGTCACCATTGGCAGGAAAATTCTGAAAATCGAAAACCACGACCGCCTGCAAGTCGTCTGCAGTCTGGAAAGCTCCCATTATGACAAAGTCGCCGTCGGCCGCACGCGGGCGGAGATTTTCGTCAACGGACAGTCTGCCTGTTCGGGCATCGTGACCTTCAAAGCGCCCTCCATCGAGCCTGACACGCAGACGTTCAGGCTGAAAATCGCCATCCCGCAGAACACGTCCATCATCTGCGGCTCGCCATGCGACGTGAAGCTCATCCTGTTGGAAAAAGAAGCATGGGGCATTCCGGGAAGCGCTCTCATGAACGGCGACGGCAGCCACGCCGTCGCCTTCATTCAGCAGGAGGACGGTACGGCTAAAACCGTACAAGTCGTCATCGGAATCGTGGATGGAGATTTCACGGAAGTCGTCAACACACAGGATCTTAGAGGTGCCACCTTCGTCACTTCCGGGCAGGAAGGACTTGAAGATGGCATGACCATCGGCGCCCGCCAGTAATTATAAACAAAAATCACATATTCTCATCAAGGTGAAAGCAATGAAGAATTTCCTGTTGGCAATTAGCATGTCCATGGCATGTACGGCGTTCGGCGGACACATGCTCTTCGATTTTGAAAAAGAAGAGGATGCAAAGTTATGGACTAAACATTCCAATGCGTGGCATTGGATGGAATATTCGGACAAATATGCCACATCAGGCTCGCATTCCCTCCACTATCAAGCCAAGAAGTTCGGGCCAGGCATGCCAGAATGGCCGTCTTTCGAAGTTCCGTCGCCGCTGCAAGATTGGACGGAATTCGACCGTATCGTCATCGACATCACAAACGTCAAGCTCCTCCAGCCGTATCTATCGTTCTATGTTTCCGACAGCAAAGTACCTGTCCGTCAAGCATTTCTCCACAAATGCCAAAGCGAAATCTTCCCCTGCCGTAGCCAACGGCTCGTCATCCCGTTAAAGTTTCCGGATACCGTCAATCTCAAGGACATCCGCGTCTTCCATATCTTCACGGAACGCCCTGCGGAGGACATCGATATCTACATCGACCGCATCATGCTTCTGAAGCCCGGCGAAGAAGCTGGCGACGTGCCGCAGGAATGGAACGCGGAGCTGTTGAAACGCCGCCTCGAACTCGTCGAACCGCTCATCCGCGAACAGCAAGACGCCTTCAACAAGCTCATCCCGCAAAACATCCCCCCTGCCGTCCAAAACGGCATTGGAGAAATGGTCAAAAAACTGCTTGAGGAAAACCGCCGCAAGCAAGACGAACTCTTCGCCAAACTGCGCAATCCACAGACCACGCCACAGGATTTCGTCGCGGCAACTAGCGAATTGAAACGCATACCGGAAGTGTTCAAACGGCCCGTCTCCGTCATCGCTTTCGCGGAATCCTGTGCCAAAGCCGGTCTTGACATGCGCGACATGCTTGTCGGCGTCTCCACCGGAATGGAGAAAATTCTCCCGAAGGACATGCCCGTCACCATCCGTGGGGCCTCCGAATGCGCCGTTTCCCTTGCACAGAATGAATACGAGCCGCTACAAATTTCCGTCATGCCGTTGCATCGCGACCTCACGAACGTCTCCGTCCGTCTCTCGCCGTTGCTCAAGGATGGAACCCATGAAGTTTATCCGCCGGCGGACATACAGGTCAACACCGTCGGTTACGTCGAGACGAAAAATCCGCCGCCCTACACGGTCGATTACGTCGGTTGGTGGCCAGATCCGATTCTCGATTTTTGCCCCGTTGTTCCGATCAAACAGGGCGAACTGCAGACCTTCTGGATCCGCGCCCATGCGAGACGCGGCCAGAATCCTGGTGTCTATCGTGGCACGCTGACCGTTCAGGCGGATAATGTTACGTCCATACAGCTACCTTTCTCCGTTACCGTTTTCGATTTCGCGCTTCCGGATCAGCCACCGTTGCCGACCGCCATCGCATGGAATCATCCCTCCTTCGAGAAAACCGCCATGCCGCAGCGCGGCGGTATCGAAAACTGGCCCAAGATGAAATTCGTCTATGCGGACTTCCTGACCGACTACCTGCTTGACTGGGGCAACATCTACATCAAAACGCCGCCAGATTTTGAAGTCATCCAATACCTCCACGACAAAGGAAAACTCACGGCCTTCGGGCTCGGCGACGCAACCGTCTGGGAAGAGGATAAGATTCCCGCTGAAATTGAACGCCTGCGCCCCATCTATGAAGAGGCCAAACGTCGTAACCTATTGAAATACGCCTACATCTATGCGTATGACGAATGCCAGCCGGATCGCTTCCCGCTCATCGAAAAATGCGCCAAGGCCCTCAAAGAAGCCTTCCCGGAAGTCATTCTCATGACCACCAGTTACGACCATAGTTTCGGCGCGAACACCGTCGTCAAATCCATCGACGCATGGTGCCCTCTCACGCCAAGCTTTGACGTCGCCAAAGTCGATGCCGCCCATGCCTCCGGCCGCTACGTCTGGTGGTACATCTGCTGCGGCCCGCACCATCCCTACGCGAACTGGTTCGTCGAATATCCCGCGCAGGACATCCGCACACTTATGGGCGCCCAGACCGCCAAATACCAGCCCGACGGCTTCCTCTACTACTCCATGACCATCTGGAACGACAACAAACCTATCGTCACTGGCCCGTACACGACGTGGAATCCCGTCTCATGGACCACCTACCACGGCGACGGTTGCATTTTCTGTTTCGGAAAAGATGGCCGTCCCATCCCGACGATCCGCCTAGAGAACTACCGTGACGGTCTTGAAGACTACGCCTACCATTGCATCCTCCGCGAAGCCGTCCGCCGCATGAAGCTTGTGGAGAATCGTTCTGCCGAACAGTCCGCCTGGCTTGCCGAAGCCGAAAAAGCACTCGTTGTGCCAAACGAACTCGTTCAGAACATGGCCATTTTCACGCAAGACCCGCAGGTGACCTCCGCATGGCGGCTGAACATGGCCAAGCTCATCGAACGCAGCGGTTTCCGCAATCTCGATCCATGGAAGGACGGCGGTTTTGCCGTCCGCGGCTGGCGCGGCGTGAGTAAGTAATCCCAACCATTTCCAAAATATCCAGAACTTCCAGAATATCCAGAATATCCAGAAAAAAGACAACAACTATGAAAGCGTTCAACACCATGATTTTATCGATGATGCTCGCAGCCAGCGAAGCAATTGCCGCCAACGGACCGTATTTTCTTGAAGCGACCCTGACGCCAGCGGATGGCATCGTCAAATCAGGCGAAGCCGTCACGCTTACCTACAAGTTGCAGAAGGATGGCCAACCTGCCATCGGCGAAAAGCTCCGCTATACTCTGAAATGGGAAGGAAAAGTTATCAAGCAAGAAACTGTTGTAACGACTGCGGACACCGCTAAAATCGAATACACATCGGACAAGCCCGGCTGGCTGTACATTGCATTTGAAGTACTTGATGCGGACGGCAAGCAAGTTCCAAATCCCGGTAGCCAAATCCGCCAAAGCCCGAAGAAGAATTTGCTGTATGAAATCGGCGCCATGTTTGAGCCAGATGGCATCATTGCCAAGCCGTCGCGTCCCGCCGATTTCGAAGCGTTTTGGGCCATCGAACGTAAACGCCTGCAGGATCTTCCGATGGATGTCAAGCTGACGCCATTGCCCAACGCCCCGAACGCTGACAAAGTCGATTCGTTCGCCATTTCCATCAACTGCCTCGGCCGCCTGCCTGTCACGGGATATTTCTCTGTACCGAAGAACGCCGCGCCAAAGAGCGCTCCGATTCTCGCCGATTATTTGAGCATGGTTTCGGCGGACGCGTCGCCAAACGTTCCCGCGCAGGCCGCCTTGCAATACAACGCCATCGCGATTTATGTCACATGGCACGGATTGGAAACAGGCCACGAACCTGCGTGGTACGTCGAACAACGCAATATTTTCTACAAAAATGGTGGTCTCGACAGCATCGGCACCAATACAGATTGGGTGTTCCACGACATGTATCTACGCGTCCTCCGTTCATTGGACTACATGAAATCGCGTCCTGAATGGAACGGAAAAGATCTAATCATCCGCGGCGGCAGTCTTGCCGGTATTCAGGCCATCGTGGCGGCGGCTCTCGAGCCTGCCGCTTCGCTCGTTCTGATCAACGTGCCGACGGCCTGCGAATTCAATGCGGCGGAGGCTGGCCGCATGTCGCCATGGGTATTGGCCGGCCGCGATCCCAAAATTATGGAGAAAAAAGCCGTTGCCCAAGCTCTCGCCTACCATGACGGCGTCAATTTCGCACCGATGTTCCATTGCCCCACGTTTGTCTGCACGGGTTTCGTCGATGAAGTCTGCTTCCCCAGTAGCGTCTATGCTTTCTACAACGCATTGCCGTCCAACATCAAGAAGGTCATGACGACGAATCCTGCAACAGGCCATTACGGCACCACGGTCAACACGGCCGGCAACGCCTATCTTCGTGAACACGGCCAGATGACCTCCTTCCCAAACTAAAAAGTCCCGCGTGCGTCCCGCCTGCGGGCGGTGTGCCGGCGGCGTCTCGCCGTCGGGCTGGAAAGTCCCGCATGCGGGCGGTGTGCCGGCGGCGTCTCGCCGTCGGGCGGGCGGAACGCCCGCATGCTATTTGCTTGCCAAAACACGACTTTTAGCAAATTGCAATCCTCTTGATAAAGCCAAAGCTAAAACAAAAATCAACAAGGGCTTGCTATGAATATATATCATATTTTTGCTTATTGATATATATTCCAAAACCAAAATGAAAATCATATGATATATGTAAATATTGGCTGAATCATACCGACCGATGTCTGCCAGTATTTTCATCATCGGCGATGAATGAACAGTCTCATCTGTTGCGGCAAATATGAATATGGAAACGGCCAACGGAACAGTCAAGATGAAAATACTGCCTGTTGACATATATCCCAAACGATGGAGTATGAAACGTTCGACGACAATCGCCATTGAAAAAACGATGATGGACAACCATGCATATCTGTGAAGATGCTGTTTTTTATTTAAAACAGAAGGAAGCATGTATCCTATTGCTATTGAGGGAATTCCAACATGTATAAAATTTCGTGACACGTAGATTGGAAAATCATTCTTGAAAATGACTTTGGAATAAATACCCAAACCAAGAGCTAAAATCAAGAATAATGGCATATATGTAATCACACAATTGATTTTGTTTTTTGAAATCAATATGTTAAAGATGAACAAAACATATAATATCGAACCGATGTACCATAGATGATAGCCAAATGGTGATTCATTCAGAATGAAGAAATTGAAAATTGATTCACATGTTAAACATTTCTTCCAAAAACCGACAAGATCATCATGGTATATCAGCATTAAAATACTTATACATATGGCATACAGGACATTTGAAATGATGAACAATTCTCCGATCTTTTTGAGCTGTCTTGATGCATATTCTGTTTTTCCGACAGATACATTCAACGAGAGATAATAGCCCGATACCAGAAAGAAGAACGGAACCGCGCATGTGCAAATCACCTTGAAGTATGTCTCTACGGCATTGTTTTCACCCGCATGAAGAAACACAACCATCAGTGTACAGATGGCTTTTGCGATATCAAGTGCATTATTTCGCTGTTTATTCATTTGGTATATCGAGTATTATATCTTAAAAAGTGAATGTTCTGAAAAACAACTCAACAGAGCATTCAGCATTCAACATTCAACTTTAAGCCATAAGCCATAAGCACGCTTAGCCTAAAGGCTTAGCGTATCCCAACCGGCCCGCCGTCGGATGCCGCATGCGCTCCTGGCGAATTGGGTGTCAGATGGAAATCGCCATTTTCTGGATGCGCCGCATCCACCTTCACGAATATTGGCTTGCCGACAAGCGAATGGATGTCCTTTCCATCATTCTTCTGCCATTTTTCAAATTCACTGAATTTCAAATCGTATTTCGCACCGAAAATGCGCAACAACAGACTGTCTGGTTTGTCCTGCCACCAGAGGTTGTGGTCGCAGTCCATGACCTTCCGCAGATCCGCATGATGCAAGATCAGTGCTTCGATCGCGTTGCAGAAAACGTTGTCGCGGACGATGATATTGCGCGTCGGCGCCGTCACTTGATAGGCGAGCAGATGACATGAATGCTTGTTCGGCCGCTGCCAATGCGCCCAAACTTGCCCTGCATCGACACATGTGTTACCAATGAACTGGATGTTTTCCGTCAACGCGCTTCCCGGTGAACGCCAGTATTCATAATGCTGTTCGCAATTGTGTAGCAGATTGTTGCGGTAGGTCAGATTGCGTTGAATTTGATTGGGAGCGTTGCCTTGGTTCGTGATGGCCACATCGTAGCACTGCCAGATATGGTTGTTTTCGACCAGGCAGTCCTGCGCCTCGCACCAGAATTCGATGCCGTTTCCATAGCGCGTCGTGTCATACAGCACGCTTCCGCCGATGTAGCAGATGTCGCAGTTGCGAATCGTGACACGATGCGTGTTGCCGCCGCCAAAACCATGGCCGCCCGCGTAGCGGCACCACAGGCCGTCCACCACGGCGTCATGCGCTCCGCCATGGCTGACGCAATGCGTCTTGTACACGAGTTCCAACGACTTGTACGCCCCGCCCGGATTGCCCGTATGACGGATATACAGGACGCCTTCGCGCGTATCATGGTAGTAGTCCTTTTCCGCCTTCAGCTGTTCGATGTTCCACCGTTTCCAGCCGCAGGCTTCGCCATGGTTGAAGATGATGTTGCCGACATCGCTGAGGAGCGGCCTCTCGCCAATGAAATCCGCTTGCTGCAGGCTGATCGGCTCGAACTCCACCGTAGCGCCATCGGGAACCGCCTTGCCGAAGAAATTGTTGAGGCGAATGAGCGTTCCTTCCGCACAGGACGTGTTGTTGAGCAGAAAACAATCCACATCCTGCCAGTCCTGCGTGACGTGGACGTGCTTGCCGAACTCAATACTGTATGTCGTCCATGGCGAACGCGACATCATGATACGGAAAATGCTCATATCGAATGGCTTGTCGCTCCGGATGCGGTATTTGAAAACATAATGGACGCTGCCGTTTTCCAGATTCGGGCCGAGCAGCTGCACGTTCGTCTCCCGTTCGCCTTGTTTCGTGCAGGAAATTTTGTAAGTCTTCTGCCCGTCATGGACTGTGGATTCGCAAGTTACAGAGGCAGGCTTTTCCACATAGACCGTCCAGTTCGACATGCGCAAATCAATCATCGGACCATTCGCCTTGACACTGCTAGCAAGATTCGTCTTCGTCCGCCACAAATTCTCGCCGCAAGCCTCCCATTTTGAAGCATCGTTGAAATCAAGCGAAGGCTGGATGATCGGTTTGTGACCATCGCCATAGGCGGAATATGTAATTGGCTTGCTGGGCTCGCCTGAATGAAGTTGTAATGTGCTGCCGCGGAATATATTGCCACGTTTGAAAAGAATCGTGTCGCCCGGCTTGAAATTCTGTGCGTTGACTCGTGCGATGCTCCGCCAAGCCGTCGCTGCGGACGTTCCCGCCGCCTTGTCATCGCCATGTTCGGCATCAACATAATATGTTGCGGCAGAAGCCACGGAAACCGCCAACAGGCTGCTATAGATTATTGAATTTTTCATACTATGAAATGACATGTAAAATCTCCTTGTCGTTTGAACATCAAGATTTAAACAATTCTCCCATCATATATCCACCTTCAGTTTTGACAAAACTTAAAATAAAGCATATTCAAGTAATTGCAATCACACCATGAATCCTTTCAGACTGGAAAGGAAGCGTTTGTCCTCTTCGATGGAACGGCCGCGCGTCGTCAGATAGCCACCCGTGATGAAGGAATTCATGCCGGAAAGCATTAGCAGGCCTTGGAAATCTTTCATCGTCGTCTCGCGACCTGCTGCGAACTTGATGACTTTCGTCGGATTCACAAGACGGAAAATGGAAAACGCCTTCGCGACGTCGCATGGCTCCATGATGCATCGCGCCTCCAATGGCGTGCCCGGAATCGGCAGAAGAACGTTCAGCGGGATGCCGTCCACATCCAATTCACGACAGGCAAACGCCATCATCACACGATCACGCCATGATTCACCAAGGCCAAATATGCCGCCGCAACAAATCGTCACACCGTATTTTTGCAAGTATTTGATGGTCTGGATCTTCTCTTCAATTGTATGCGTGTCTGAAATCAATTCTGCATACCGTTCGGGATTCGTTTGCAAATTCATGTTGTAGCGGTACAGGCCATGATCGGCAAGAGCCTTCGCTGTTTCATCGCTCAAGACACCGATAGACGCGCAGACACGCAGATCTGAAAACACCTCCTGCAAAGCGTCAATCGCCGTCAGTATCTTCTGGAATTCAGTATCTTCCACCTTCAGATATCCATAGCCGCTTGTCACGATACCATACATGCGCACGCCTTCGTCATAGACAGCTTTCGCCGCTTTTACAATCTCATTCACATCCAACAGCTCATACGTCTTGATGTTCGTCTGATAATGAGCGGATTGTGCACAGAATTTGCAATTCTGCGAGCAAACGCCTGACTTTGCGTTGATGATGGAACACGGCTCGCTTTTCACCGCGAATTTGTCACGAACTTTATTTGCAAGTGAAACAAGATCCAATATGTCGTTGCCTTCCAATTCAGTCAATTCCATGGCGACGGATTCCGTCAACGGTTCACCGTCCAAAACACAATAACTTTTTTCAACAGCAGGTGCAATTCTCATTTTCATCCAAATCCTTTCAATCATAGGAAACCTCATGTTTCCCGCTATAAATATAATCCTTCTTCTCGATTCAGCATGAAAATGCACCGCATCCTTTCATCCTTCCAAGCAATTTCATGCTTGAAGAGACATCTACCCCATCCCGCTTGCAAAGCCTCTACCGACCACTATAGTATTTTGATTTTCAACCATCAGCCCTTCTCGACCAATGGTATGTCTTCCGAGATGAAGAATACAGAAAAGAAGCTCAAGAATGGCTTGAAGACAACGGCATCGATTTTGTCGATGGTAAAATCATTCAATTGAGAGAATGGAAAATCAATCATGGAGAACATGTTATGAACATCGGAGAATACGCGCCTGATTTTACATTGTTGGACAAAGACGGAAAGGCTGTCTCCCTGTCGGATTTCAAAGGCCACAAAGTCGTCCTGTACTTTTATCCAAAGGATAACACGCCTGGATGCACACGACAAGCCGTCGGTTTTGCTGAGCATGACATAGAATTCAAAAAACTCGGCATCACGGTCATCGGCATCAGCAAAGACAGTGTGGATTCCCATGCAAAATTCACTGAGAAGAACAACCTCCCGTTCATATTGCTTTCCGATCCAGAACTAAAGGCGATTCAGGACTATGGCGTCTGGCAAGAGAAAAAGCTCTACGGCAAAACGTCTATGGGTGTCGTCCGCACCACCTTCATTATCAACGAAGAGGGAATCGTACAGGATATCATGCGGAAGGTCAAGCCTGACACCAATGCGGAAGATGTTCTCGCCAAATTCAAATGACATGACTTGACATCTGAATCTTTCCACGGCCTCTATATAAAGAGGCCGTCTTTTTTGTCAAGAATAATTAGAAATAAGATGATCGTTTCTTACAGTTTGTTAATTGGCCAGTTTTTTATGCCAATTTGATTGAATACTGGCCTTTTTTTGAGCAATTGATGCAAACGCAATAGTTTTGTCACAAATTTTCTGCCCAATTTCAGTCACTTTTTTCATATTATCCTATTGTAAAATAAACGATTTATGTTATTGTAAATACTTTTTAGTATATAAAAGTGGATTATTATCAGTGTTTTTCCCAAAAAGACCTTCTCCATGTTCGATTTCGCTAACTTCACTCTCATCATTCTCTCGATCATCATCGCCATGGGGCGGGTGACGGGATTCTTCCTGTTGCTATCCCCCATGTCGGATTCGATGATTCCGGGCTTATGCCGCCGCGCCATCATCGTATCCTTCTCCGTCATCGTCGCGCCGATGGTTTTCAAGCAAATGACGCCCGGAATGAGTCCATATTATCTTGTATTCATGGCACTTAAGGAAGTCCTCATCGGCGCCATGCTTGGACTTTTCGCAAACTTCCCATTCTATCTGGCCGAATGTATCGGCAATCTTATCGACAATCAGCGTGGCTCCACCATGAGCGAAGTCTATTCGCCTTTGAGCGGCGCGCAGGTCTCCACCACAGGTATCCTTTTCACGCAGACAGTCACCGTCCTTTTCTTCGCCTCCGGCGTGTTTCTCATCGCCCTTGGTGCGCTTTACAAAAGCTTCAGCATCTGGCCGTTGTTCATCGACAGTCTCATGCCGAATTCCAACGCGCCATCCGTCATTCTCGGCATGGGAGACTCCCTCATGAAACAGACACTCGTGCTCTCGTCACCGATTCTCATCGTCATGTTTTTGGCGACGGTCGGCCTAGGCCTCGTCAACCGCACCGCCCCGCAGCTGAACGTCTTCTTCCTTTCCATGCCCATCAAAAGCGCATTGGGCATCTTCATGCTGATCATCTATCTGCAATATCTCCTGAGAATTATGATTTATGATTCCGATGACGCAATCCTTGTTCCTGTCCAAAAATTCTTCTACTAGCCTATGAGTGAAGGCGGCGAAAAAACCGAAATGCCGACCCCGAAAAAGCTGCGCGACGCACGCGAAAAGGGTCAGGTCAACAACAGCAAGGACATTACTTCCACAGCTTTGCTGCTGGTGTTGTTGACTATCATCGGCATCCTGACGCCCATGATGATGCGGGACTTGAAGGAACTTTTCATCTTCTTATCGCAACTCTTCCGCGCGGAAAGCGAGGCAGCCATCAACGAAGGGCTGAAAGAAACGGCCATCATTATCGTCAAATATTCGTTCATCGTCTGTGTCGCGGCAGCCGTCACAGGTGTGGCCACACAACTCGCGCAAATCGGCTTTCTCTTCACGTTCGAGCCAATCAAGCCAGATCTGAACAAAGTCAATCCCGTACAGGGCGCGAAGAAGATTTTCAGCATGAAAAATCTGTTCGAGCTCTTCAAGAACACATTGAAAATCACGTTCTTAGGCTATCTCATCTACAAACTAATCGTCGAATCCATTCCTCTCCTTTTGACGCTCTGCTACGGCGATTTGGAGGAGAGTATCCTTCCTGTTCTCGGCAAAATGCTGAAGAATCTCGCCATCTACACAGGCTTTGGCTACATCGTCATCGCCTTCGCGGATTTCTTCTTTCAGAAGAAGAATTTCATGAAGGAGATGATGATGACAAAGGACGAAGTGAAGCGCGAATACAAGGAAATGGAAGGCTCGCAGGAAGTCAAGCAGGCCCAGAGCCAGTTCCGTAATGAAATTCTTAACGAACCACCGTCGCAACAGGCCGTGAAGGATTCGTCTGTCATCGTGACGAATCCGACGCATCTGGCCGTCGGCGTCCGCTACATGGCGGGCGAAACGCCGTTGCCGAAAGTCGTCGTCAAAGGCGCGGGAACAGACGCGGAACTTATCAAAAGATACGCCGCTGAATTTGATGTTCCCGTCATGGAAAATGTCCAGCTCGCCCGCTCTTTGTATGCGCAGGTGAAAGTCGATGACTATGTTCCGGAAGAGCTCTTCGCGCCGCTCGTAGAACTGCTGAAGATGATCAAAGACATCAAGCAGACCAGACAGGAAGAAGAGGAACTCGACGGCATTAAGCTGGACGACGATCTTGATCTGGACGAGCTAGACGACGAACTGGACGATTTAGATGATTTAGATGATCTAGAATCTCCAGAATCTCCAGAATCTCCAGAATCTCCAGAATCTCCAGAATCTCCAGAATCTCCAGAAAATCCAGATAACATCATCTTAGGCAATGGTAAAATAGACTTGGATGGATAACACTAAACTAGAACAATTTACGAAGCAATGGAGCACGTCGGAGCGTGTAATCAGGCTTTACCTGAACAGCGCCATCTACAATCGTGCAGACGCACAGGACGTCCTCCAACGGGTCGCCCTGTGCGCCTATCGGAAATACGATGAGTACGATGCATCACAGCCGTTCCAGGGATGGCTCTTCGGCATCGCGAAATTCGAAGTGCTCGGTTATTTCCGCAATCTTGGACGGAATCCAGAAGTCATTGATTCCGAAATATCGGAACGGCTTGCGGACAACATGGAAGACCAATCCGAAGCCATTTCCCATGAAGATGACGAGCGTCGTGAACGGCTTGAACAGCTTCTGACGCAACTCCCGGAGAAAGCACAAGAGCTCATCCGTATGCGGTTCTTCGAAAACCGTGAATACGATGAAATCGCACGCCTTCTCAATACTAATGAAGGGGCGGTGCGGACCGCAATCAGCAGAATTATCGCAAAACTGCGCAGCATGGCTAAGGAATCCATGCAGGAGGCGATGTAAATATGTCTCAAGAACAGCAACCCATGAATGAAAAGGCCTTCCTAGCGTCGCTGGGGTTGGATGATATTGAATTGGAAAAAGCGGACAATCTACAGCCGCCAGACGGACAATGGCTTCTGGAGACATTGGACACTTTGTCGCTTCTCCGACAGATTGGCGCTCTTGCCAACAACACTGCCCCCGTTCTCGATCCGCCACCGGAAGGCTCGGACGACAAGCCGCCAATCGTGGCAGAATTGCTCGATTTGCTCAAAAATTCTCAAAAAAATCAAGAAAAATAAAAAAGAGGTGTAACAAATGAAAAAACCATGGAGAAACATCTATGACGGAACAAAAAAACGAGAGAGAGACAAGAGAGTATCTGGAGGAAATCCAGAAAACCGTCCAGAAGTCGAAAGAGCTTCTGGAGGTCGCGAAAGGCAAGATTGAAGAGACACGGAAGAAATGCGAGGAGCTTGGAATCGATCCTGAAAAACTCAAAGGCGTGGATGTCAATGACATCCAAGGGCTTCCAGAGGAACTGAAGAAAATCCTTGCGGACGACCAGGCCCACTGGGAGCAGAGCATTCAGGGATTGATGAATGGCACAGAACAGCAAGATCCAGACGCAATCAGACAGAACCGAATGGAAAAGCTCGGAGCCCTCAAACATCCCTACAGGCTCTGACAAAAAAAGAAAAAACATTTTTAACTTAAAAAATAAAAAGGAATCACAAAATGGCTAACTACGACGAAAACAAGAAGTTTGCAGACTCCACCCCGGAAGACATCGCGAACATCATCGATGAAATCGCCAAGAAGCATGATCCCAAAACCGAAAGCGACTCCAAGCTCCTGAGTTCGCTCCTCGAAAAGATGTGCAAAGGCGAATGCGCCATCCGCGACATCCTCGGCCTCGACGACAAGCAGATGGACGGCCTCTACGCCATGGGATTCAATTTCTACCAGGCCGGCAAGTACGACGACGCCCTCAAGATCTTCCGCGGCCTCTGCCTCTTCGACCAGCTCGAACCGAAGCACTGGCTCGGCCTCGGCGCCACCCTCCAGATGCTTGAAAAGTATGAAGAAGCCGCCAATGCCTACGGTTTCGCCGCCATCATGGACTGCCATGACCCGCGCCCGTCCTTCCATGCCGCTGAATGCTACATCGCATTGAACGACAAGGAGAAAGCCGAAGCCGCCCTCAATACGGTCATTGAACTGTGCCCGGAAGACATCCCCGAAAACAAGCCGTTCGTCGATAAGGCGAAAGCCATCCTCGAACTCATGAACGGCAAAAAATAAACCGACGACAACATCATCAACTTAACACTACGGAGAACCAAACATGTCAGAAGTCAATTTCAATCCCAACAGAGGCGCCGGCGTTTACGGCACCACCAATCCCGACACCAATGGCACGCAGGACGCGGAAAAAACGCAGCAAGGCAGATTGCAGCGCGGCGAAGACGTCAAGGAAGCCGGCGCCCTGTTGACGCAGCTGCTCGCTTCCGTCCTCACGACTTCCACGGAAGGCGCGGGAAAGAAAGGAAAAATCAACGATCCGACCAGCATGAGCAATGCCCTGACGCTGCCGATTGGCCAGGTCCTCGAAGACATTGACGTAGCCAAGCTCCTCAGCCTGCTGCAGATGGAGATGTCCGAAGAACAGCTGAAACTTGCGCAGGAACGCCTCCAGCAGTTGAAGGACCTGATCGCCGCGCGTTGCCAGCAGCAACTCGCCAGTATCCAGACCTCCGTCGAAGCCTTCAGAAAGGCCGAAGAGAAACGGAAGGCCGCGTTGATCACGGCATGGGCCACGCTGGCCGTCGCCGTCGCCGCCCTGGCGGCCACCATCGTCTGCGCCGCCCTGTCACTAGGAATCGGCGCGGGCGCCGTGGTCGCGGCGAGTGTCGCCGTCGCCGCGGCCGCCGCAACCGTGGCCATGTTGGAGAAGCCAAGCATCATGAACAAATTGATAGGGGCGGTGGCGGACGTCTTCCAGGCCATCGACCCCAGCATGAGCCGGAAGGAAGCCAAAAAAGCCGCCCAGATCGCAATGCTCGTCGCCACGGTCGCCATCACCCTCGCCAGTATCGCCCTCTCTTTCGGCAACCCCGCCACGATCACGTCGGCCATTGGCCGTCTCATCCAGGCCGGAACCGCCATCGCGACAGGCGCGCTGGGCATGGTATCCGGCGGCATCAACATCGCGGCGACCGTTGACAGCTACAAGGCGGCGATGGCGCAGGTCGAACTGAAGAAAATCCAGCAGTTCCTTGAGAAGCTGGAACAGCGTCTGGCGGACGAACAAGACGCCATCCAGGATATCATGAAGATGTTGCAGGACTGCGTCAGCGGCATCATGCAGCAGATCAAGAGCGTTGACCAGATCGAGCAGGAAATCTTCACGAATCTCGGCCAGTCCATGGCATGACCACCGCCTTCGGCGGGGTGTTAAAAAGCTAAAAGTTAAAAGCTTATGGCTTATGGTTAAAAGCTAAAAGCTTAAAGCTTAAAGCTTTAAGGGTAAAGGAAAAATGTGAAAGTCACAGTGCGGCGGCCCCGCCGTCGCACAAGGGCGATAACGCCCTCAAACAAATACCAATAAGGAGTCATATATTATGGTAGAAAGCCTTCGAAACAATCCGATACCAAACGGTTATAATACGGGCGGCGTTGGCGGCGGCGGTAATGTCAACGGCGCGCAAAACACGCAGGAAACAGAACGCTCGGGCCTGAATGATCAGTTGAAGACTGAAAAAGTCAATAAGAAACAAAACCCCCAAGTTACTTCCAAAGGCCCGCAGCTTGATCCCCCCGCAGGAGGTTCAAACAACACGCAGGAAATCGCCGACAGCATCATCAACAAGCTCGGCAAACTCACCACGGATGACGCGGGAAAAGGCTTGTTCGTTCTCTACCAGCTACTTGTGCTGTTGCAGAAGGCGATGAACGAGATGCAGAAATCCATGCAGGTCATGCGGCAGGCGGAGACGAACGTCGTCATCGCGAACATCGAGGCGGAAGCGAACGAAATGGAATCCGCGGCAAAGTTCGGTTTGTGGATGGGCGTCATTTCGGGCATCGTTCAGATCGGCGCATCGGCGTTCTCCATGGCCGGCGGCATCAAAGGCGCGATGTCGGCAAACAAAGGTACGAAAATGGACACCCAGATAAAATCTGCCCAACAGGAATTAAACACTTTAAAAGCCGCGCCGGAGCCGGATGCAGCGGCAATCAAAGCCAAGCAGGCAGAAATCAAGAGCATGCAAAAAGCGCAGGGCATTCTCATGAAAGCCGGGGAAGCAAGAGCCGGCCGTGTACAGTCCATCGGCCAGTTCATCGGCAGTTTCGCGCAGTTCTTCAAGGCCATCGGCGACGGTATGGCCGGAATCAAGCAGGCCGACGCGAAACGCATCGAAGGACAGATGAAGCAGATGGAAGAGGACGCCAACAAGACCAACGACTTGACCAAGAGCGTCAAGGACTTGCTCTCCGCCGTCCTCCAACTCATGCAGGCTGTGAACAGGAACGAAATTGACACGAACGCGCAGATTTTCCGCGGCATCTGAACATATACAGCAGGAACGACATCATGGCGAATTCATTGGATGACAACTATTTCTGGAAACTGCGGCTTCAGTCCCAGCAGGCTGTGCAGAAACAGCAGATGGATGAACTGGACGCAACGGCGCCTGTCACGAAAAAGGGCGATGGCCAAAACGCAAAGGATCCCCTCTCCGTCGATTGGAAAGGCAACGACGGCAAGGCGAACGGCGCGGATGGAAGCCGCCCCGCCTTGACGTTGCCGTCCACGCAGGCAAACACCAGCGGCATTAATTTGACCAAGTTGCTTGCCCTTTTCAGAAATGAAACGCTGGAAACGACTTACAACTCCAATCGAACCAAACTCGAGGCTAATTCGCTCATCAACCAGACAAAGAACATGGCTCTGATGTCGCTCGTGCTGAACAGCGTCGCCGCGTTGTCCGGTCTGCTGAACTATTCGGTGGCCGCCGCGCAAGTCGCCAACGATTCGCAGCAGGCCGTCGAGGCGGCGAAGAAGAAAGGGCTTGAAAATCAACAGGCCGAATTGGACGAGCTCCAGAAAAAACTAGAAGGATTGGGCGACTACGACACCCGTCTGAAGGATGCGGAAGAGGCCGTCCAGGCGGCCACGCAAGCGGTTGACGCCGCCAACACCACCGTCACCATGTCCGAAAACGCCGTCAAGGCGGCCCAGACGGCCGTCGATGGTGCGAACACCGCCTTGCAGAAATCGCAGGCAGCGGCAACCGCCGCGCAAGCCTCCGTCGCAACCGCTTCTGCGGGAGTTGCTTCTGCAGAAGCCGCCGTTGCCGCGGCTGGCAACGATCCGGTGGCCAAAGCCGCTGCAGAAGCCGCTTTGATAACGGCGAAGCAGAATCTTACACAGGCGGAAGCCGCCTTGTCCCAAGCCAATGCGGAAGTCACGAAGGCCCAGGCCACGGTGACGACGGCGAACAATATTCTCGTAGCGGCGAAGGACAATCTCGTTACAGCCGTCAGCAATCAGAAGGACGCGCAATCCGTTCTCAACAATGCAAATGCCGCTTTGAAAACCGCCCAGGTTGATGCCCAAACTGGCGCGGAACTGACCGCCAAAGTCGCCGCGAAGCAAGAAACCATCGCCAAAGGGCTCTACGCCGTTGACGTCACGAACGTCATGCCGAAAATCACCGATCTGGTAACGTCTTCCGCCACGTACATCGACAAAATCGCGGAGGCGAACCCGAACATCGCCATCCAGGCTAACTTCCTCAACAACATGGGCATACAGCCCGTCTCCGGCAAAAGCTCCGCGGAAATGCTGACGACGGAACTGACGTCCCGCCTCGTGGCGACCGGCATGTCCGACGGCGAAGCCGCTGCTCTCGCCTCCCTCGTCATGTCCGGTGATACGTCGGCGTTGCAGTCTCTCCCGAAAACGACGCTGGACGCCATTGAACAATTCTCGAACGATGTCTCCAAAGCCTTGCAATCAACGTTGACGGCTCTTGGAAACGCCTTGAACGGCGTGCTTTCCGAAACCGGTAAAATCCCGACGGCCACGGCGGAGAAGGTCAAAGTGCTTTATTCCACGATGGCGAGCAATCTTGAACTGACCGAATTGCAGCAGGAGGAAGTGACGACTGCCTTCCTGAAGCTCATGGGCGAAGCCATTCAGGAAATGATTGAACTGCAGGAAAAAGAATACGAAGAACGGAAAGCCATCGAACGCCAGATGGAAAACCATGTCTGATGTAACGACGGCGTCCCCGCCGTCGGACGGTGTGCCGGCGGGCGGTGTGCCGTCGGTGTCCCGCAGTGTAACGACGGCGTCTCGCCGTCGGACGGTGTAACGACGGTGTCCTCGCCGTCGGATGCCAACTGACGGGACGCGCAGGAGCGCGTCCCTCCCAATGCATACACCTCCTATTTTTATAAAATATTAATTATAATTTGATTTTTTGAAAAATTGATATATTATACTAGGTTATAAGGATTAAAATAGTTTCAGTTAACCACCAGTTGAGGTTGTTCCATGGGAAATCTTTCTGTTGACGTGACTCGATATATTGATTTTTATCCAATAAATCAAAATAGTACGAGTGTCAATAACTATAAGCAGGCCAATATTTTGTCCGTCGTTGACAGCGACGGCAAACTGACGGATACCATTGTCAAGGCCGAAAATCTGACGGACGCCCAGAAATCCGCGATGGTCAGCAGCGGCATTGAATTCGACAACTACGGCAACGCCTACTATTTGACGGACAACCACTCTCGCTTCCTCCATTACGGAGTCGATTCCACTGGACAGCTTTACGTCTTCAATTACACGGGCGAGAAGATGAAGGTCGCAAGCGACGGCTCCTACATAGATCCCGCCACTGGCAATGAGGCTGAAACGGAAAAAACTCGCGACTTCCTCTCCCAGATCAAGGCCTCCTATGACATCAGCTGGAACGGCATCTCGGCGACCGCCCTTTCCCTTTCGCGCGTCATCATGCTGGTGACACTCATCCGCGCAGAACTCATCGAAGAGCAGCTTGTCGAGCAGATGGACAAACTCGCCCAACGCACAGCCCTGCTCAACGGTTCCGCAGAGGCTGAACAACTGATTCTGAAATACTATGATATAACTTCCTGGAACGAGTCGAATGCCATCTACAATCTGACACCGTTCTCCTACACGGACGGTTCAGGAACCCATGAGACCAATCTAAAAGACTACCTAACAGGCGTTCTCGGTATCAATATATCGTTCCCAAGTGACACATACAGACCAGCATCCATGCCAGTAGATGTACCGAATGTGTGGTCCAAAGATTTTAAAGACCAAGTCATCTCCGCCATCCAGACGAAGCAGGACGACCTGAACACGATTGCGCAGGAGGTTTCCATCAACATCCAGTCCCTCATCAACAAGCGTGACCAGTCCTACCTGCTCGGCACCAACGCCATCAGCCTCTTCTACAGCGGTCACATCAGCGTCGCGAGGAACATCTAATGCAGGAAATAGCCGTCAGCAACGTAACCGCCTGGGATGTCAATCTCTTCACGGATTTGAACAACGATCCGCAGCTGTTCGCCACAAGCCATACCTACAAGATCAGCTGGAACGGTGTGCAGTACAACGACTTGTCCGTCGGACGCCTGCTCCTGCTCATCGGCATCGCGCGGGCGGAGGCGGCGGAGGCCGTTCTCCAGAACGAAATGGAAATGCTCGCCCGCCAGACCGCCCTGCTGGAAAGCTCCTGCCAGGCGATGAACAAAATGGTGTCATCAACCGTGGCTTATGCAACTCGTTTCACTTATACCGATGTGACCGGCTCCCATACGACGACGTTGGGTGACTATCTCAAGAATGTCTTGAAAATCGCGGACGGCGATTTCTACACAAACGTCGGCTGGGGGGAGCCACAGCTCACGGATCTTCTCGACCGGGTCAAAAAACGCCAGGACGAACTGAACACAATCTCCCAGAAGACCACCATCAACATCAAGGACATCGTGACGAAGCGCAACCAAGCCTATCTCATGGTGACAAACTCCCTCAAGCGTCTCCTGAACGACGCGCAAAGCACCGCCAACAATATCTAGCCATCCAACCGGAAAGGAGACAATACACCATGGCCGAATACATCGTTTACAAGGCAGATACCACCTTCACTTACAATAACCAGACCTACGATCATTCTCTGGCCTTGCAGTTCACGAACTACAAGCTGGACAAGTTCGGACGCAAGGTGGTGGAGAAAGACCCACAGGATCCGACGCAACCTCTCAACAAAGACCTGATCGTCCGCTCCTACTACAAGGTCGGTGGCGTCGATTCGGCCGTGAACGGCATGCCGCTGACCATCGAGGATCTCGTGACGCTATTGGCCGTGAAGCGCGCCAACGTCCTGGAAGCGGAAATCAATCCGATGGCCAAGATCATCGAGGCCCGCAATGACCGCATTGATAAACTCGGGACCTTGCTCGCCTCCATTGCCCAGACACAATCCAAGCTGGAATCGCAGGAGGAAGGAGAAGATAAAGCGTTTGCATGCCTAGGCCTTGGTTATTATCTTAGGCAATACTTCACTGACAGTGAATTAGGCGAGGCCAACCTGCTCGGCTGGGTCAATAACCACACGGCAATCACCGACGAATGCCAATCCAAGAAGTCCGACGGCTACATCGCCTCCGCGAACCAACTTGTCAAATCGAAGATTGACTCGCTGAACAACGACGCGCAGTCCGACCTCTCCCGCATGGACAATCTCGTCTCCAAACGAGACGAAGCCTACACGCTCTCCACGGACCTGCTCAGCAAGTTCTCGGACGGCCGCTCCAATATCATCAACAACATGAAATAACGCCATTTAAGGAAAAACGTGCCCCTTCTTACGGAAAAGTTCATGCGGATCGTCCGTTATCCGTCCGCCGAAGCCTCGCCGGACGGCAGGACGACGCTTGTGTTTGACGGGCAGCCCGTCCTTTTCCAAGAAGAGCGTGGCGCCTTGACGCTCCGCATGGAGCTTCCACCGCTTCCGGACGATGCGGACAAACGCCATGAAACGCTTCTGAATCTGACGTCATACGCCATGGGGCGCAGTCTGAAAGACGACTCCATCCTTACGTATGATACGGACAACAAGATACTTCTGCTGTGGAAGACGGTGAAGGGAATCATGGATGACGAAACGCTCGTTTCATCCGTGGAGACCTTCCTTGCGGCAGGCGAATGGTGGCGATTACGGCTGCAAGGCACGCCAACCGCCGCCGCGCCGCCACCGCCCAATTCGATGTTCTTCCGGCCATAGGCCATTCATACTATACCTTATATAAATAAAGAAACACAACATGTCACTTCGGCATTTATTCATTATTCTGGCCTTTCTGGTCATCTGCCGTCCGCTCGTCGGCGCGGAGAACGAAACGCAAATTCCATGGAAAACGCCAACCTACTCCTATACGGCACGGCAAGCTCTCGTCAGCGAAGTGCTGACCAACTTCGCCGCCGCGCAAGGCATCGGCCTCAGTCTTCCTCAAGGCCTTAAATTGCTTGTCAGCGGAAACTTTCATGAATGCAAACCGCAGGATTTCCTTGAGCAGGTTTGCGGCATCTGCAATCTTGTCTGGTATTACGACGGGGCGGGGCTCTATATCTGCACGCCCGCCGAAATGCGTTCATCACTTCTCGAACTCCGCTACATGAAGGCGGACGATGTCATTGAAATCCTCCGTGAGCTTGATGTCGAGGATCCACGCTTCCCGATTGCGCGGACGAAGGACAACGCCTTGATCAAAATCAGCGGCCCGCCTCGCTATATTGAACTTATCCAAGAACTTGTGGTGAAGGCAGACAGCCTCCGCCGAAACCGTCTCTCCCGTGACGAAGAGGTCCGGATTTTTAAATTGAAGCATGCCTGGGCAGACGATGTAACGCTCGGTTCGGGAGATGCTTTGAACGGCAGCGGTGGAACGTCCGTCCGCGGCGTCGCCAGCATCCTGCAGGAACTAATGGGCGTCAACAATGCACGTAGCCGTCTGCAGACGAAGGATCAGCAGGATAACGTCAAAAGGCCTGAAGACATGACGGCCGATGAAAAGGCGAAAGACGAACTGGAACGCCTTTCCAACAACGCGCCGCAGATTCTGGCAGATAGACGGCTGAACGCCGTCATCGTCCGCGATTCAAAGGCCCGCATGCCCTATTATGAACAACTGATCCAAGAATTGGACGTGCCCATCCGCATGGTCGAAATCGCCGTCACCATTCTAGATATCGACAAATCCGCCCTGCTCGACTGGGAGCTCCGCCTTAAAGCGTTGGGCGGCAAACGCAAGTCACGTATCGGCGTGGGACTTGATGCGGACAATCTCGCATCCCCCGAAACGTTGACCGGCCTTGGCCTGACGGGTGCCTTGACATATGTGAACAATACCTTCTCGCTCGCCACCAGCATCGCCGCGTTAGAAGAAAAAGGCAAGGCGCGCACGATTTCACGGCCAAGCCTCCTGACGCTCGACAACGTGACCGCCACCTTGCAGGACACAAAGAGTTATCACGCGAAGGTCGTCGGAAAGGAAGTCGTTGATTTGACGCAGGTTTCGACAGGCATTGTCCTGACGGTCCAGCCGCGTATCGTCGATCTGCCCCGCCAGGAGGTCGAAGAAGGCATGCCGATGCCGCCGTCATATGAAATTTGGATGACATTGCAGATACAGGACGGCGATTTCGAAACCGTTGCCGTCGATGATCTTCCGATGTCCCATGACAGCACGCTTGAGACGCAGGCCGGTGTGCAGGAAGGCCAATGCCTTCTCATCGGCGGCTACATGCACGAAAGCGTCGTGGAAAAGGCGTGGGGCATTCCGTTCCTCCGTTCCATCCCGTGGATCGGCTGGTTGTTCGGCGGCATCGGAAAAGACAAGAGCATCATGCAGCGCATGTTCCTCCTGTCGCCCCGCATGGTCGTCTTCAACCATCTGAGCAGCGATCCGATCGAATCGTCCGTGAAACAGCGCGATGTCCGCATCGAAAGCGATATTCAGGACGAATTCCGCCGTCGGGACCACCAGCGTGATGTCGACGAACAGGAGCGCGACGAACTCCGCAAGCAGGAAGAGGAGGAATGGCGTCAGGAGGAGAAGCAGCGCATCAAAGAGCGCCGCGAGGCTCTGAAACGCCAGAAGGAACAGCTTAAAAAGGAGATGGAAGAAAAGTAACGACGGCATGCCCGTCGTCGTTACCACCCGCGACGGCGGGACGCCGTCGTTACCTCCGCGCCTTGGAAAAAGACGCGGCCGGGTCCTGTGAAATCAAGCGTCAGCGTCTCGGGCAGCCGCGGCAGGAAAAGGTCGCGGAACCGCAGATGCGAGCAGAAGGCGGTTGGCTTCGGGCAGCCGCTCCATGCGACAACCGAGTTTGGCGAGACGTGAAGCGTCTCGCCTTCCTCAAGCCGAGCTTCGTTTAACGGCGAAGCCGTGCAAACGACTGGAGACTGGACGCTGTCGTTCGGTTTCAACTCAGTTAGCGTGAACGCTTTACGTGTCGAACCAGGCACGAGGCGCAAGCGGTCGCCGCGAACGCGTTGCGAAAGCTCCGCGAACAGCAGGAACTCGCTGCGAACCGTCACCGACTCGCCGGCGGACGGCAATGTCGTGACATACGGGCGGTTCTGGAAGCCAAGCCAGAGCGTCCCCTTCATGATTCCATGGCGAAGCATGAAGCGGTCCGCCTCGAAGACACGGCTCAGCCAGTTCCAGCAAGTCCCTCCGCGAAGCGGCGGAAGCCCTGTCCGGATCTCTCCGGAATAGGCCATCACGCCGCCGGGCTGAAAAATAAAATCGTATTCGCCGTCAAGACGAATCGATCCATCGACGATATCCAGTTCGTTTTCCATTTTAGCTCCAGTTTTTGACAACTGTTAAATTAGCACCATGACCATTGATTTCAATGCAATACGTCAAGCGATCATCAGAGAAGGCGGCCCTTCTCTGGAAGGCGCGGGCAATTTGCAGGGAAGAAACGGCGTCGAACGCGGCGAGGCCATGGGCTTCCAGGTCGAGACGCAGCCAGACGCAGCCGCCATGCTGACCGATTCATTGGAGGAGATCTCCTCCATGTTCGAAGAGACGGAAGTCAAAAACATGGGCGACCGCGAAATCGGAGACAAACGCAAGACGGATAACCGCTTCGAAATGCGTGTCCGATTCTGGGCCAACAAAATGTCCGACATGCCGAACTCGGACGTCATCGCGCAGATTCTGCGGAAGCTGCGCAACATGGGCTTCACCTCCCAGCAACAGCTGATGGCCATGCTGGAAGATGCTTCTGGAGATGTCTCACACCAGTTCGCCATGCTCGAATGCCTCGAAGAGGCGCTCATTGAAAATCCTGAAGACGCGGGGCTGCTCAGCTCCGTCAGACAGGCACGACAGGAGCTCGAACGCACGAAAGGGCCCGAAATCCGTGTCGGCATCAATCTGGCGGAACTGCTGGAAGAACACGGCGGCGGCGTGGAAGAGATGCAGGCCAAACGCGATCTCTACCGCGGCGAGATTCTCGGATTCGACGATCCGCAGACTTGCTTCAAGTCACTGCTCGCCAGCCAAGGAGCCGACAAGCTTGGGGAAGCCATCGACTTCCTTATGACCGCCTGCTCCGTCGACATGGCTGCTACGACGCCCTCCACCCAGCCGGAGGAGCTTCGCCGCATCATCGTCGATTTGCAGAGCGTGGAGGTTTTGAAGACCGTTCTCGAACGGTTCGACAAGTTGGAAATGCGCATGGACAAGATGTTTGGAGAAACGCTCCTGATGTCCGGCGAAAAGATGACGG
>JAEEGG010006313.1_pt1 | contig 27836 bp, 18 predicted proteins | sample 9134161 | NCBI WGS metagenome assembly JAEEGG01 (sample SAMN16246543, study PRJNA631951) | gut metagenome | biome: gut microbiome; feature: rumen; material: CR-attached | host: Bos | place: Iran: Karaj | collected 2018-10 | reverse complement strand
CCATCGTGGCAGAATCAAAACTCTTGCGGTAGATATTGTATCTGACTTTGTTAGAATGACTCAACAGATACATATCTTTATTGGTTATCGAGTCAGGGTACTCAAAACGAGCGCTGCAATAGTATACAGACTTGCCGTCAGGTGCCCAGAAGGGGAACACCTCCAGCTCGTTGGGATCGTTCTCAATGTTCGTCACCTCGTTCTTCATGACGTCATAGGCAATCAGGTCGCTCTCCGTGTCGTAGACTTCAATCTTGTTGGGGTCGTTAACATGGAAGTTCTGACGTGTGGTGTTCGTAGAATAGACAATCAACGGCAGTTCAGGATGCCAAGCCGGATAGACTCCAGCAGAAAGGATAGAGTCGTTGCGCATATTAATCTTGCAAACCTTCCCGTCGTAGGTAACGACAGTGCCACCATGGTTCTGACGGGCATGGAACTGCATGCGCTCAGGGTTATACTGCTGGTAGTTGTGACAGTTAATGCATTGTCCGTTGGCTCCTTCGGTACAAAGCATATTATCGTATATCACGCTCTCGTCGTAATTCTCCAAGCTGCGCTGGCTGATGGTCAGTTCCTCGTAGGAGACATACGAAGGAGAGATCAGACGATAACTGATATAGGCATCAATAGAGTCAGGCGACACATGGATATTGAAGGGCTTGAAGCGAGTCCACTGCCCGTCCTTACAAGCGTAGGTCTCCACCTCTATAGCCTTACCCTGGGCTGCTGAAGCAAGGTGCTTCCAGTCGTCGATGTCGGGCTGTGCCTTGTCGCCTCGGCAGATGATCTCCTCATCACCGAAGGCATAACGGACGGCCATCTCGTCCCACTGGTCGTACATCTCGAAGCTCAGTGGCGCGATATTGACAGGAACGGTCACATCCACATAGTCAGGATAAATCTGTGGCATCTTATCAGACTGCGTAAAGTCTGACGGGAGCTGTTGGCTACAAGCTACAAATAGAGCGCAAATAGATACGATTGCCGCCAATTTCTTATAATGGATCATTGTTATCATAAAGTTCGATGTTCAAAGTTTAAAGTTCAAAGACTACTGCTTATTCTTCAGAAAGTAATAATCGTAAAAATAGGTGCTGCCATAGAAGGGGAAGAGGGCCGCACGACCAATCTCTGCAGACTGGTTTTCATATTTCCTGGCCTCCTTCATAAAGGCATTGTAGGTCTTCTTCACGTTCAAATCGAAAGGCATCTTTTCGATATCGGGCCTGTTCTCTAACTTTCCAAAGAGATAGGCACCCTCTTGGAAGATGCGAGGCATCTGACCCTTAAGACGGGCGTAATGGAAGAAACGGGGCCAGAAGCGCTTGGTGTCGCGCAGCCAAAGGGTGGCAAGAACTGCCTGCTCTTGGAAATAGGGATCGTCGGAGTCCTGGGCTGCGAGTACATTCATCACATAGCTCTCCACGTCGCCACCATCAGCGCCAATCGAATTCTTATAGTGCAGCATGTGGGTGATGGGACCTGTCTCACGATTCTCTGACAACTCCTTGGGATGTCCCATCAGCGACTGCATGTCGTCAGCCCACTGACCATGATACAGGGTATGGCGGAGCAGGTTCAGGCTGCGTTGTGCTGCCTGTGTCTCACCCATGAGCATCGAGCAACGGGCCATGTACTGTTGAATGTCCACACGCCAGCCGTACTCCACACCTTCCTCCATGCAGAGGCGGTGGCAGTCATTCAATAGACCGTATTGATAGAAAAACATACGCCCAAAGACTTTGTGCGTCATATTATAAGGCAGCGAGGTGTTGCTCTTAGCCTTTCCCCAAGGGATACTGTACAGTTCATCAAGTTGACGGCCTAAGCGCTGAAGGGCGAGGTTGTGCATCATGACGATGGCTTGGGTTGGCTCCACCTCTCCTTGCTTCTGACCTTCACGGAGCACGCCCTCCCAATCGCTCTGCTCAATGCAGTGCTGCATGACGAGTTCGTGGTGGAAGTTCTCGTCCTTGTACCACCAGTTCCATACGCTTGCAATGAGGACTATTGCCAACACACCCTGTATGATCCATCCGTATAACGGCTTCCGTAAACTGTCAACCGTCAACCGTGAACCAAAAAGAACCAACAATAGGAAAAATCCCCCTAATATATAATAAGGTATATAGTAGAGCGGATATGACTCCGTAACCACGAAAGCAGGCAGAGCCGTCGTCCAAATATCGTCAATATGGGTTTGATAATACACGTAACGGTAACAAATCAGCGGAACTGCAATTATACCGAGCAGTGCGACGACAGAAAGAATGGCATTCTGAGAGCGATTTCCATGAAGGCGCCAAGCCCAGATGCCCATGAGGGCAATTGCTGCCAAAGCATAGATGCCTAAGAGCGGATAGCCGATAGCTGCCACCAAAACAACCCAGACGATACGAAGTTTAGCAGGCAGTACTCGGAACGCCCACAGCATAGCGACAGCTATCGTAGTTCCGATGGTTGGCACAAAGAAATAGCCTCGCAGTTTCATAAAGTAGTGCCAGTAGCCCAGGCTCATATTGGCCACCAACAGGAGGACCACAGGTATCAGCGCCAGCACAGCCCAGTTGTCAGCGATGCGGAACGTCCGTTTGGTAAGCCACATCAGCAGCAGCCACCAGCCACAGAGCAGCAGCACACCCAACCAGGGATGGAAGAAGAACTGCGTGAAATAACAACTGACATAAGACAGGAAACCTCCTGACACCAGCATCTGCTCACGGAAGAAGAGCGGGGTGTCGAGGAATAAGTTGAACTGCTGAACCTTCCACAGGAGATCAGGCTCGAAACAGAGCAGTGCGATGGCAATAAGCAGTAAGGCTCCAAGCCATAATAAGACAGGTATAAATCTTTTCATCGAATGATTTGAATTTGGTGCAAAGTTATATATTTTACTTGAAATTACTGCACGAAAGCACAAAAACTTGTGATTGCGCATCAAATTCACTTTATTTACTTTATCATTTGTTTCATTTATACGCATCAAATGTAACCAAAAGGAAGAAATTAACAGCAAGAAACGTTTTTTAACTAAAAAAGGAGAAGTCATATCAGAATAATACCTTATCTTTGCAACGTATTTCTAGCAAGAAAGAGATTTATACATCTTATAATTAACATTATTCATTAACTAACAAATTAAAATTTGCTTATGAAAAAGTTATTTACTTTAATTGCAGTGGCTATGTTAGCCGTTAGTGCAAATGCTCAAAAGCTGGTTGCTGAGAAGGACTGGACAGGTGGCTTCGAGGGTGACTATCCCATGTGGGCACAGTTCGCTGATGGTCAGGAAGGCAATGTTGCTTCTGACGCAGAGGGTGTTGCTATCACCGTTGGCACACAGACTGGTGAGCTCTGGCAGCCTCAGGTACAGATCCTGAACGAGGGTCTGACTCTTGAGGAGGATCACTCTTACAAGGTAGTTGTTACCGCTAAGTTCCCCGGCGACGGTACACTCCAGATCAACATGGGTAATTGGGATGGCCGCGACCAGCTGACAACTGACGTTACAGCTACTGGTGACTTCCAGGAGGTAGAAATCGTATTCGAGAACTATGCATACAACGTAGATGGTAACGGTTTCGTTCTCTTCCAGTGCGGTGACTTCGCTGGTACAACTATCGTGAAGAAGGTTGAGGTTATCGATCTCGATGCTTCTGCTATCCAGAACGTGAAGGTTGCTGAGAAGGCCGACAACGCTATCTACAACCTCGCTGGTCAGAAGGTAAGCGCTTCTTATAAGGGCTTCGTTATCAAGAACGGTAAGAAGTACATCCAGAAGTAATTAAAACAATTACATAACACTTTCAATGGTGTGACCTCCGGGGCACACCATTTCTTTTTATATACTACCCGATACTCAGTGAAGCATCAAAACGAACTATAACATGGCGCAATCTCAACTTTTTTGCAAGATTACGCCAAATTATAGAGTTATTATTTGGCGCAAACAGGCTTTTTCGTAACTTTGGAAGAATATCCGAAGCAAAAGAAACCGCTGTTCTGTTCTTACTGAAAGGGTGCAGTACAACTACATAGATAAAAATGGGGATTTTGGAACAATATAGATATTTAAAATCGGGGATTTTGGAATATTTGCCCTAATAAAATTTGGGGATTCTGGAAAATATTCTTAATTTTGCACCCAAAACATAGATATAATATGTCAGATATAAGGATTTTCAAACGGAAGATATACGAACGGATGCTTCAATGGAAGCAGGAACGTGACGGCAAAACTGCACTTCTGGTCAAAGGTGCCCGACGGGTAGGCAAGTCCACCATTGTTGAAGAGTTTGCACGTCAGGAGTACGAAACATACATGCTTATAGATTTTTCAAGAGCATCGGAAGAGGTTAAATCGCTTTTCAACGACCTGATGGATCTCGACTATATTTTCTTGCGTCTGCAGGCTATCTACAATGTCATTCTCCAAGAACGCCATTCTGTCATCATCTTCGACGAAGTTCAGAAATGCCCTCTTGCAAGGCAGGCAATCAAGCAGCTTGTGAAAGACCACCGCTATGACTATATAGAGACGGGGTCACTTATCTCCATCCGCAAAAATACCGAGGGTATCATTATTCCCAGCGAGGAAACACGCATAGACATGTTCCCGATGGACTATGAGGAATTTCGTTGGGCTTTGGGTGACAAGGCGACAGTTCCGCTTCTCCGTCAGTTCTTTGATAAGCAGATGTCTCTTGGACAGGCTTTTCGTAAATCCATGCGCGATTTCCGTCTGTACATGCTTGTGGGTGGGATGCCACAGGCTGTAAACGAATACCTTGATACCAACAATCTCAGTAAGGTTGATACGGTAAAACGCGAGATTATAGATCTCTACTTCGATGACTTTCTTAAAATCGACCCATCGGGACGTGCTTCTCAACTATTCCTGGCCATTCCCTCGGAACTTAGTAAGAATGCATCACGCTATCAGGTGAGCAGTGTTCTGTCAGATAGTGAGCGCAAGAATCTCTCGGAGGTACTGAAAGCTATGAAAGACAGTATGGTGGTCAACTTCTCCTATCATTCTAACGACCCCAATGTCGGTTTTTCGCTCAACAGTGATAAAGACCAATACAAGATGTTCGTTGGCGATACGGGATTGTTTATTACGCTTGCATTCTGGGACAAGGATGTCACGGAGAACATCATCTATCAGAAACTACTTTCAGACAAGCTTTCTGCCAATCTCGGCTATGTCTATGAGAACATCGTAGCCCAGATGCTTACAGCGACAGGGAACAAGCTTATCTACCATACTTGGCCAATGGAAAACAGTAACCACAACTATGAGGTTGACTTCCTGCTATCACGGGGCAGTAAGATATGGCCTATTGAGGTGAAATCTTCCGGCTATAAGACTCATGCCTCGCTTGATGCTTTCTGCATAAAATTCTCAGATCGAATCAGCAACCGTTACCTCATCTATACCAAAGATCTTAGGAAAGACGAGGCAACAACACTCTTGCCTGTATTCATGACCATATTCCTATAGTTGTAACTGCAAGACCAATACAAGATTGTTGTTAGAACTTACACTTCTTACACTACAGACACCTAATGCTGATTATCTGAAAGTTATACAAAAAAAATCCTACACCCAACACGCACTCGAACTAACACCTGAGTTCATGTTGCAGACAGTTTGAAGGCAGTAAAGTCGGAGTTTAGATAGGGTAAAGTCGGACTTTAGTTAGGGTAAAGTCCAAAATTCTCTCGAGAATTTCGGAGAAAGCCCTAACCTTTCTCAGACTCAACACTATCATAACGGAGAGTTTAGCCTAACTAAAGTCCTAAAAACATGAACATGAGATGAGTGCTAATGAAACTAAGATATCAGAGACGGGAAATGCGCTTGCCAAGTAAAAGGCAATAATCGGCTTTCATCTTTTCTGGAAGGAAAGATTGAGAGATGAGTTCTTTCCAGGCAGGGTAATAGCTCTTCAGCCGTTCTATCATTTTGTCAGCTACAGCAAAGGGGATACCGCTTTGGGTAAAGGCCGTCATGAAGGTATTGCGGTCGAAGCCGTTTTTAGCGTCTCCTACTGTAAAACTCATAGCCATCTCCTCTGTATCCTCTGGGTCGGCAAGCAGTACAGCCAGCAAGTCATAGGCGGGAGCCAGGAGGTACTCCCCATTCCCGGAATCAACAAGGGAAAAGTTCTTGCAATGCATGTCAGAGTTACCTGTTATCCATGAGAACAAGACAACCTCCCAAAAACGCTGAACATCCAGCATGGGAGCCGACGAGTACTTCTTTATCGTTTCTGCCAGTTGCTGATAGGTGCCATAGTATTTGTGCTCTGTAAGGCGATTGGTTAGTTGACACATATCCAACATGGAGATCTTTTCACCTTTCGGACCTCGATCCATCCTGAGAGTCAGATAGCCCAGCTCACCATCAGCAAGTCGGATGAGCGAATGACGGGCTGTTCGGATACGAGCAGCCTCTGCCATCTTCATCGTCAAGTCTTCCAATTCTGGCAGACAAGGATACTTACTGCTTTGCGGTTTGAAGATATACTTGCCCCAGAGGCCCACGATAGTAAATTTGGCAGGTTCATTCTTTCCGCCACGATTTACGTCGAGTGACATCTTGGCCTGAACACCAGTGACAGACGCACTAGTACGAATCACTTGACGGGCGAGTTCAGACATATTGTCCCTCGTATAGGGAAGAACAGGTGCCGTTTCGCTGCCAAACATCTTTCGGGCACAAGCGGGGTGAAAGTCCACTTGGCCTTCTTCCAGATCCTGATAACAATACAAACACTTACTCATAGTCCAATGGTTTTACGCTAATATTGCCGATACAGTCATTACAGCATGCCATCAGGAGCGACATCCTGTCTCTTGGATCTATTTTCCAAGATGAGGATGCAATATCCAGCAGCCAGCCCTCAGGGATGAGACCGTCGAAGACTGGAAACATCATTTCCTTATCATACTGCTCGTCAGTCAGAGGCATAGTCGGACTTACAGGAACAGCATCTTGATGACCAAGATACGTCTTATCATAGATAAAGTGGAAGCCCTCCTCGTCTTCTGTAAGAGTGCCACAAAAGATGTCATTGACATAAATACCCGCCTGCTTCATACCAACTCAGTTTTTACAGGTCCGAGACAATCTCCAAACAGGGCAAGCACATCGTTGACCTTATCCATCCTCAAGGTCTGCTTCCCTCGTTCGAGATCTCTCACGAATCTAAGCCCCACTCCGGCCCGCTCAGCCAATTCTACCTGAGAAAGGCCGTTTTTCTTCCGTTTTTGCTTAATATACTCCGATAGTGTCATCATTATTATACCTTAACGGGTACAAAGATACACATTATTTCTTAATAATATACCCTAACGGGTACAATTTTTGTTGATTTAACCAAAATTATACCCGATAAGGTATAATTTTGTCGCTGATTTAGAATAAAGAAGGTGCCGCGTCATCACAACGCGGCACCCGTGAAATCCCAAACAATGTATATCTAAAATACTAACAATAGTCTGGTAACATCATTTCTTAATAGTCCCATCCTTCCTGACGGAGGTTCGGGTTCATGTCCTTAACCTGCTGCGGATAGGGGAAGAGCTTGTGCTTCTCCTTCCAACCTACCTCGAAGCCAGCGTCCTGAGCGGGATGTGTGTGGAAGAGGAAGAAGCGACTGCTCTTCTCATCACCAAACTCCCAAACTACGTCGTTTGCATCAACACCTTCGATATCAGAAGGCTTCTCAGACAGCTTGTCGCAAAGGTTAGGAACTCTGGTTCCCTGGATCTTCAGGCGGTCCATACTCTCCTTGGTGAAGGTATCGGTATCACCAGCCTTGTACCAGCGCATGAGGTCCATATAGCGAACACCCTCGAACCACATCTCCCAGCACTTCTCCTTCTTAACAGTCTCCAGATCAACACTTGAGCTGACGGTCTTAGAACCAGCACGCTCCTGAATCATGTTGACATAGGTCTTGGCAGTAGCAGCATCATTTGTACGGCAGCAGCACTCAGCATAGTTGAGGAGCACCTCAGCGTAACGCATGATGATGATATTGTTCAGACGGTGTACAGAGCTGAATGAGTTAGCCTCACCTTCAACAGCGTCACCAGTGCGAATCACGTGCTTGATAGGAATAAAGAATGACTGTCCATAGTGACCCTTACGACCGGCCTTAATACCAATCTTATCATTCTTAACCTTATCAGCATGCTTCATGTCAGCAAGCTTACCATAATAGGTATCAATAATTTCAATACCGGTCTCACCATAAATCAGGTCATCGATGTGAGCAAGCGTAGCCCTGAAGCGATCAGACTGATATTCGCCCTTTTCTCCTCTAGGCTTGTTATGACCGTTGTCGTTCATAGCGAATGCATCGCCAAACCACTCAGGAACACCGATTGAGCCCCAGCCCTGAACGTTGCCAGAGTAAGCCTGCAATGGCGGCTTCTTGAACTTATCAGAACGGATCTGCATAGAGTTGGGCTCCATCCATGTGCTGTGGATATTCCAGCCATAACCACTACCATCAGACCACTCGCCTGCAGCAGCATTGTAACGGAAGTTCACCTCGAACACCTTCTCAGGGCTACCATCACCCTGGATATGGAACTGATCCATGAACTCAGAACCAGGAACGAGAGCATACTTGCCAGAGTCGATCACCTTCTTCAGGCAATCCTTAGCCTTAGCGTAATCGCCAGCGAACATGTAAGCCTTACCAGCCATAGCCCAAGCGAAACCCTTGGTCACGCGATAAGCACCTTCCTTATCAGCAGTAGAAGCACGCTCAGAGAGATCGTCAGCTGCCATCAGGCACTGGTCACCTACCCACTTGAAGTAATCCTGCTGTGTCTTTGGAGCTTCAGGATTCTCATCGTCTTCACTCTTAACAGGAATCACACTTGCATCCAGCAGATGATCTACGAAAGGAGGTGTTCCCCAGTAGAAGGCCAGGAGGAAGTAGTTGTAAGCGCGGAGCACACGAGCCTCGGCCACAGCCTGCTTCATATAAGGAGTAGCGTTCTCCTTGTTGGCGAAATACTCGATCACAAGGTTATCGGGATAAATAGAGAGGTACAGACCTCTGTAGTGGTGGTAGATGGCCTCCGGTGTATGGAGGAAACGGAACTCATTGAGAGATCCACCCCACTCGTGGTCACCATAATATTCACTACCATAGTTCACATCATCACCGGGTTCGCAAGACATAGCCTTTGCAGGGGTATAGATACCAGGACCATCCTGAACGCGACCCACTGTGTTGACCTGCAAGCCTTCGTATGCTGCTGCCAAGGCCTGCTCTGCGTCATCGTCCGTCTGATAGAAGGTCTCAGTGGTCAGACTGGCCTTCTGGGCGATGTCGAGCTTCTCCTCACATGAGGTTAATACTGCGCCACCAGCAGCAAGCGCGAGCATTGAAAATATAATCTTTTTCATATTGTTTCTTTTTTACCTTTATTAGAATGTAACGTTAAGACCAAAGACGATCTTCTTTGATGTCGGGTAGTTACCGTTATCCCAACCACGAGAAGCACCATTGTCGAAAGATGAAGTCTCAGGATCAGCACCAGGATAGTTGGTGATGGTGAAGTAGTCATCGAGAGAAACAGAGAGTCGGAGGTTGTTAACCAAGAACTTCTTTGTGATACTCTGAGGAACCGTGTAACCCAACTGGATCTGCTTGAACTTGAAGTAAGAGCCGCTGAATACGTTAGCTGAAGAGCTGAAGAATACCCAGTCAGAAGCAACAGCCTTCATGTCGGGATACTTGCCAAGATAATCAACCACCGTAGCCTTTGTAGCCTCATCAACATGAGTCTTAGAAGAATCCTTCCACCAATAGTCGAGACCATTGACACGGGGACGGTCGGCAGACATCATCAGGTTGTAGATCTTGTTGCCAGAAGCACCTGTACCGAATACGGTAAGGTCGAAGCCCTTCCACTCAAGATTCAAAGTGATACCGTAAGTGAACTTAGGAATACCAGAACCGAGATCAACCATATCATCCTCAACAGGAGCATCGGTGAGGCTACCGTCAGCAGCAACATACTGAGGACGTGCAGTCTCAGGATTTACACCTGCATACTCATAACCACGGAAGTACCAAATGGTGTGACCAACCTCGAAGGTAGACTGTACCTTCTGGTTGAAACCGCTAATACCACCCTGAGAATAACGGGGCAGCATAGAGTTCACAGCCTTAACCTCGTTCTTCAACGGAGAGAAGTTAGCGCTGATGCTATACTTGAAGTCACCAACATGATCACGCCAGCCTGCCTCGATATCGAAACCAGTGTTCAGCACCTCACCAGAGTTCACGGTCTGAGAGTTGAAGCCGAGCTCGGGGAAGGGCTTAATGCTAATCAGCAGATCCTTGGTCATCTTGCGATACCAGTCAATCGTCAATGACAGACGGTTGTCCAGGAAGCGGGCATCGAGACCGAGGTCAACCTGCTCAGAGGTCTCCCATGTCAGGTCGGGATTAGAAACACCGTTAGGCTTAGCAACTTCAGTAGCGTGGTCGCCAGAAGCGAGTTCATCAGTGAAGAAATAGTAACCACCGAGACCGATGGTAGCGTTGTACTGATAACCACTCAGGATGTTCACGTTACCGTTGCGACCCCAAGATCCGCGAAGTTTCAAGAAAGAAACAGCACTTGTGGGAACAGCGTTCTTGAAGAACTTCTCATTGCTGATGGTCCAACCTGCAGATACAGAGGGGAAGTAGCCCCAGCGATTCTTATTAGAAAGCTTCGAAGAGTCGAAAGCATCTGCACGGAAGTTAGCCTGGATGAAGTAACGATCGTCATAAGAATAAGACAGACGGCCGAAGTATGAAAGCTCTGTAGCGTCACCAGGGGTGTTACCTACAGACAGGTGAGCCTTACCATTGTCATTCAGACAGTCGATATAACGGAAGTTAGGAGCGTGCTTTGCTCTCAGGATCATCTGAGTATCAGAAGAAGATACGCTGGTGTTGTCCCAGTGGTTCTTCGTGAATGACATACCAGCCATGGCGCCTACATTGTGCTTGCCGAACTGCTTGTTGAAGTTGGCGAAGTTCTCCCACTGATAATAAAGGCTGGCGTTAGTTGAAGCAGAAATAGAATAGGTGTCGCTCTTGGCCATTGAAGACAGGAAGTACGGCTCACTGTAGTTGTGGCTGTTGCCCTGAGCAATACGATAACCAAGACGAGAAGTGATCGTCAAGAACTTGAACGGCATGAGGTTGGCAGCGAAAGATCCACGGACATTGACACCCTCGCTGTAGCCCATTGCACGGTCGCGCTGTGCCAAGGGGTTACCAGTAGCTTCCTCCACATACTTAGATGTGCCGTACCAAACAGGATTCTCCTCAGTGTATGAAGGAGGCAGCAGAACATGACCGGTGTTAGCACCGTCAGCCCACTGTGCCTCTACATTCTGACCGAAATCAGCAGTGTCATAAATATAAGCAGGAGTCAGCGGGTCGATAGAAACCACAGCGTTCAGGAATGAACCGTAACCCTTGCCCAGAGACTTTGTCTTATACTTCTCAATAGAGGTGTTGCTCTGTACGCTCAGCCAGTCGAAGAACTTGTATTCAGCATTGATCTGACCAGTGAAACGCTTGTAGGTATCCTTGTCGCCCTTCACCATACCGTCGTTGTTGACGATACCGAGGCCAGCGAGGAAGCGACCCTTGTCGTTACCACCCTCAACGGTGATGTTGTGCTGGAGGCTCCAGCTGTTCTCAAACGTCTCATCATACCAGTCGGTATCGAAACGTCCTGTTCCAGGAACGCCATTACCGTCGGCATCCACCTGAGAATAATAACCATTGTCGACAAGCTCCTTCTCGGTCATGTCGCCCAGATACTTGTGATACTCAATGTAGTCAGCTGCATGGAAGAGCTGAGCCTTCTTGCCGAGGCTCTGGCTGGCGGCCTTCAGACTATAAGTAACATGAGCCTGTCCCTTAGAACCGTTCTTAGTGGTGATCAGCACGACACCATTACCGGCCTGAGCACCATAGATAGCTGCAGAGGCGGCGTCCTTTAGGACTTCCATTGACTCGATGAGCGTAGGATCCAGATACTGGATACCATCCACCTTCAAACCATCAACGATGATCAGCGGGCCGAGGCTACCAGAGTTTGAAGAATAACCACGGACACGGATGCTAGCTCCTGCGGTCGGGTCACCAGAGGTATTGATGATCTGCACACCAGAAACCTTACCCTGCATAGCAGCAGCGGCATCAGTTGTCGACAGGTTCTTGATCTCATCACCCTTCACAGATGCAACGGCACCAGTCAGGTCGCTCTTCTTCTGAACACCATAACCGATGACGACCACGTCGTTCAGCGTCTGGGCGTCTTCCTTTAGGACGACGGTGATGTTGTTACGACCATTGGCCTTCACGGTTGCTGTGATATAACCAATGTAAGAAATCTGCAGTGTTGAGTTGGCGTCAGCCTGAACACTGAAGTTACCATTGAAATCGGTGATGGCACCCGTCTTAGTACCCTGCACTTTCACGCTGGCACCAATAATGGGTTCACCTGATTCATCATTTACTGTTCCAGTAATGGTGCCCTGAGCCAAAGCTCCCAGAGGGAACAAACAGAGCAGGAACAGAAACACTAACGGCTTTTGTAGTGATTTAAAATTCCACATAATAAATTAATTAGTAAGATAATTGTTATATAAAATGGTTCTTTCCACATTATTTCTTATCGGATGCAAAGATATTATAAATTTCATTTATCCACTTTACATTTTGTAACGTATAATTTTCCAAAATGTATCAAAACCTTAAAATGTTACATTCCACAAAGTGTCTGATACGTTTGATAAACTTTTTATTTTAAACCAAATGACGTTTTATAACGGTTTTTAAGCAAAAAATTCGTAACTTTGCAGCAAAAAGGGACAAGTGCGGTCAAGTCAACCCTTTCGCGTGTACCTTATTATATATAAAAGACAAAAAACAAAATGATGAAAAAGATACTGTTGCTGCTTATCGCATATCAGCTGTCGCTTGCCAGTGTACTGGCCAAAGGTGATAGTGTGAGGGTTTATACCGAGGAGAACCCGCTTGTCTATGAGGACGTCTGGGATCTCTGGCCATACGCCTTCCTCGACGACCAGGGCGAGCCCAAAGGCTATAACATCGACCTTATCCGCATCATGATGAAGCGACTCGACATCCCCTATACCATCAAAATGAAGTCATCGGAAGAAGCATTTAAAGATCTGAAGGAAGGGCGCTCGGACCTGATGCTCGGTCTGGCCGTAGGCTATCATGACGAATACGGCCTTTATGGAAAGAATGCCGTGACGCTGTTTACCCAGAGTGTGTTGACGCCCAAAAGCAAACCGGTGGAGATCAAGACCTTCCGCGACCTCGGCAAGCCCGGCATGAAAGTCATCGTCAACAACACCTCCATGTGCTACCACCTGATGCTCGACTACGGTTGGGGGGAGAATGCGATTCCCGAGAAAGACATCCGCGAAGTCATCCAGCAGGTAAGTGCCAAGGAGGAGGGACAGATTGTGTGGAATACACTCACGCTGAAATGGCTGATGAACCGCTATCTGATTGACAACCTGCAGCTGACCCCCGTGAATATGCCACACGGTGAATACAAATTCATGTCGAACGACCAGCATCTGCTTGACATACTCGACGAAGAGCTGACCAAGCTCAATGCCACCGATCAGCTTCAGGCGCTGCAAGACAAATGGTTCTATCCGGAGCGCCAGAAACAAGACGCTCCCGCCTGGATAGCCTACGCGATGGAAGGCGTCGGGCTACTGCTGCTCTTCATGCTCGTCTACATCTTAAGCTACCGCATTCAGAACAGGCGCCTCACTCGGATGAACGACAAGCGTAACCGACGGTTGGCACTGATCCTGGAAACCAGTCAGGTACGAATTTGGACCTATGATATACAGACGAACCAGTTTGCCTGGCGCAACGAAAACGGACAGGTGGCCTACACCTATACGATGAGCGAGTTCTCACAACGGTACAATGCCGAGGACTTTGAACGTCTGAAAGCGGCCATCGACGAACTGGCAGGAAGGCAGAAGACAGCCGGAAGAGACCAAGAGGGAGAGAAGATGATCACGCTGGAGTTGAAGGCAAAGGACAGTGAGGGCGGTGACCATGAACTGCGCGACTTCAATATTGTGCTTTCCGTGCTGCGACGCGACAAAGAGGGCAAACCCACCGTCATCATCGGTACCAAGAAAGATATCACGGAAGAACGTAGCCGCCAGCGACAGGACGATGAGCGCACTCTCCGCTACTGGTCTATCTTCTACACCCCCATCGTCGGCATCCTGCTCTTCAACAAAGAAGGACGCCTCATCAACATCAACCCGAAGGCCTGCGAGATGTTCGACTGCGACCCTGAGGCCATCATCCAGGAAGAACCGCCACTCAGCGCCTTCCTCGACACGAAGGGACTCAACCTCAGCGACCTCAATGGCTATAACACCGAACAGACGACGGACTTCGACCACCTGCCGCCACAGATGCAGAAGATTGAGAGCATACGCCGTAAGGGCACGGTCGTCAATGAGTTCCAGCTGATGACCGTCAATGATGATGCCGGTGACCTCTTTGCCATCTTCGCCATCTGCCGAGAGAAGACAGATATGCTCAACAGCCATGAAGTTTACACACAAGAGTTGGAACGCCTCAACAAGGCGAAGGCTGTCCTCAGCGAATATGATGCCGGCATCGACAGTATCACCCACGAGAGTGATGTGCGCTTTGTCACCTACTCGCCCCAGTCGCATCTGTTGACCATCTACCGCCATGTCAACGAGGTGCAGCACACATTGACGCAGACCCGTTGCATGACGCTCGTCGACGACCGTTCCAAGAAACAAGCCATGCGTATGCTCAGCGTGCTGGACGACTGTGAGGACAAGGATATCAAGATGGTCATCCGCACAACCCTGCGCGTCAAGGGCGGACAGCAGCTGACCATTCTGTTCTCCCTGACTCCGATGCACGACAAGGACGGCAAGGTCTATCAGTACGAAGGCCTGTTGCGGGATCTCACCGACCTGTACGACACCGAAAACCGGATGGCTCAAGAGACGGCCAAGGTGCAGGAGGTAGAGAATACGAAGAATACATTCATCAAGAATATGGTTCAGGAGATCCGTACGCCGATGAATACCGTACAGGGGTATGTGGCAGAGCTCGATATGGAAAAGCCGAGTCAAAACGAAGCGATCCTGAGCCAGGGCATCCTCAATAATGCCGACTATCTGCTTCATCTGATCGATAATGTGCTCTACCTGTCTCGCTTAGAAGCCGGGATGGTGGAATTCCACAGGCGTCCCAGCAACTTCGCAGAACTATTTGAATCGCAATGTATGGAGGGCTGGATAAAATTCCAGAATGCCGACACCCGTTATATCGTAGAGAATCCCTATGAACAGCTCACCGTCGACATCGACGCCGAGAACCTCGGTCAAGCCATCAAGCAGATTGCCGGCAATGCCGCCCAGCATACTGCCAGCGGTATCGTACGAGCCCGCTATGATTATATCGGTCGCCGTCTGATTATCTCCATCGACGACACCGGCGAGGGTATCCCAGAGAACGAACTCGCCCGACTGAATGGTGAAATACCTTTTGCGACCAACAACACGAAAGGCCTCGGCCTCTCTATTACCAAGGAGCTGGTGCGCCAGATGGGCGGCACCATTGAAATCAGCAGTGAGCGCGGTTCCGGCACCACGGTCTACATCATGATTCCCTGTCACGCCTCTGTCATCAAACGTAAAAAACTGGCCTAAGATGAAAAGATTACTATTTATACTTATCGCTTATCACTTATCACTTATCACGACACAGGCACAACCGCTGTCTGATAAGTACAATACAAAGCGACCTGTGATCATGGTATGCGACTGGGACAAGCCACCCTATGAGTTCCTCAACGACAAAGGCGAGCCTGCCGGCAGCAATATTGATATCATGCGAAAGGTGGCCGAGAAGCTTGGCATCTCCATCAAATTCGTCATGAAGGAATGGAGCATCGCCCTGAAGACCTTTGAGCGAGGCGATGCAGACATCATCCTGGCCAATGCACGCCGTTACAGCAATAACAGCCAATACGTTGTCTCCAACAACATCGTCAACTACAACCGCATCCGTGTGGCAATGCACTCTGACTCCGTAGACATGGTTACCCTGAAGCAACTGGAGCGTGAAGGCGCTGTCTTCAAACCCGGCGACTACTCCGCCTTCTACTTCATGGACGGAGACTCCCTCAACACCAAGCTGATGGAGTTCCAGACCCCGAAGGTGGCGCTGTTGGGACTCATCAATGGCGACTATAAATACTATGTATGGGGCGAGGAGCCGCTGAAATGGAAGATCAAGGAGTTGAACCTTGAGGGCATTTCCCTCAACGATGTGGGCATCCCCATCTCGGAGCTGCACCTCGTGGGCCGCGACCGGCAGTTGGTGGATGAGATCGACGACCAATATTCACGTCTGCTGCAGAGTGGAGAGGTGGCCGCCATCCAGAACCGATGGTTCCACCCCGAGCGGATCGAGCAGAAGTCGGCGCCCGTATTCCTCTACGCCATCATCGCAGCATTGCTGCTGATGGGACTGCTCTATTTCTTCATCCGTCTGGCCCGGAAACATGTGCGCAGTTCAACCCGCCACTCCACGGAACTGAATGAGATGATGTATCAGGCCCTTCACATGGGGAACTTTAAAGTGATGCAGTACGATATTGCCCACGACCGCATCACCAACCACTATGGACATATCCTGCCTAAAGAGGGACTTACCCTGGAAGAGTTTACCCGTCGCATCCATCCTGACCAGCGACAGGAGTTCACACAGAAGATGAAACGGCTCATCGAAGGCCGTGAGCGTCGCTTTGAACTCGACAAACGTTGGAACAAGGGTACAGATGACCAACCCGACTGGCTCAACTTACAGGGACATGCCATCTCCGAACTCGACAATGACGGGCGTCCTGCCTACATCGTCAATGCCGTTCATGACGTCACCCATGAGATGGAGGAAGACCAAGCCGCCCGTGACCTCATCCACAAGTATGATTGTCTGTCGAACATTCCGCTAGTGGCCATGTCGTTCTATGATAAGGACGGTTTCCTGCTCGACCTGAACGACAACATGAAGAAACTCTGCGGTATGGACAACAATGCCGACTCCCGCCGCTTTTGGGAGACGGTCTGCATGTTCGACGTGCCCATCTTCCGCAATGTCATTACACCCGACAACCGCGACGAGGTGCATTTCTGCCAGCACATGGAATATCCTGACTTCGGCATCAACCGTTATATCGAATGCCATATCACACCCCTTTTCAATGCCGACGGCGACATTGTCAACTATTTCGTGATAGCCATCGACATCACCAAGAGCCGCGAGTTTGTCAATCAGATGTACAAACTCAAACGAGAGGAGAAACAGACACAGGAGCAGATTGGTCTTCAGGAGGAGAGGCTCATTTATCTCCTGCAGAACAGCGAACGCTATATCATGCACAGCGACATTCCGTCAAAGACGATATCTTTCTACCGTTCGCTGGAGCATCCGGAGATCACGCACACCTTCGAGTCGTTCCTCGAAGTCCTACAAGAGGAAGACCGTGAGACCGTCCGTCAGATTATCAACGACACAAACACCAGAGAGTCGCGTAACTTCATCATCCATCGTCTCAAGAAGGCTGACGAACAGACGGACAGCGTGTTCAACATCACCTTCAACCCAGTCTTCGACGCTCAAGGTCATATTATCGGCCATGAAGGTATCACGGCCGACATCACCACGCTCACCCGAGCCAAGGAGCTGCTCGAAGAGGAAGCCCGTCGTGCCAGCGACAGTGTGCGTCAGAAGAGTGGATTCATGGCCTCAATGACCCATGAGTTACGCACGCCGCTGAATGCCATCGTCGGCTTTACCGGTGTGCTCGAAGCCCTCGGCGACATGCCGGAGCGTGGGGAGTATATCCGTATCATCCGCAATTCCAGCGATATGCTTCAGCGCCTCATCAACGACATCATCGAGGCCTCAAGCATCACCGATGGCGCCATCGCCATCGAACCCGAAAGCGTGGATTTCGCCAAGGCATTCGATGACATCAGCTTCACCCTGGAACAGCGCGTACAGAATCCTGACATAGCATTCCTGAAGGAGAATCCCTATCAGTCGTTCATCACAAAGCTCGACATCGGACGAATCCAACAGATCCTCACCAACTTTGTCACCAATGCCGTGAAGTTCACGAAAGAAGGACATATCAAGATTGGCTACCGTTACGAACAACACGCCCTCTACCTCTATTGCGAGGACACTGGCGCCGGCATCCCCAAGGACAAGCAGGCTGTTGTGTTTGAAAGATTTGTGAAACTCGACGAATTCGTGCAAGGCACAGGTATGGGCTTAGCCATCTGCAAGTCGCTTGCCGAGCGTTGTGGCGGAGAAATAGGCGTGAACAGTGATGGAGAGGGACTGGGCTCTACGTTCTGGGTTCGAATCCCTTGTGAGCAGGAGCTTACTGACTCTGTTCGACCTTGATAAACTTCGTGAAGCCTGTAATGGCAAGTACCTTATAGACTTTCGGCCCGACATTCGTCATCTTAAAGGTGCCGCCATGGGCCATCACCTGCCGCATCGACTGTTGGATGACACGAAGGCCGCTACTGGCCAAATAGGTGAGTTGCGAACAGTCTATCTCTACATGGGCTCCCGGTTTTTGAAGGGCATCATGGATATCCTGTTCAAACTGTCCTGCCGTGGCAGTGTCGATCCTGCTGTCGGTCTGAATGATGGTCTTGCCATCCTGTTCATATATCTTTGTCATATTGATTCTATGATTTACGATGCTTGTCGAATTTGTGAAGGATAAAGTTAAAGGCTTCCAGGCCTGCAAGAACGAGGATAGTAGCCGCAGTGGCCAGCGCATACATGCCGCCTCCGCAAGCCAGGCCGATGGCTGCCACCACCCACACGCCGGCAGCGGTAGTCAGGCCGCGCACCACATTCTCACTCTTGTGGAAGATAATCGTACCAGCACCGATGAAACCGATGCCACTAACCACCTGGGCTGCAACACGCGACACATCCCAACGATGTTCTGGTGTGTGCATGGCGCCCTCGAAGCCATAGGCAGAGACCACCATAAACAAGGCAGACCCCAGTGCTACGAGGAAATGGGTGCGGAAACCGGCCTCTTTGGCTCTATATTCACGTTCCAAGCCGATGGCACCGCCCAACAGGGCTGCCACAAAGATACGGAGTACAAACTCCCAAGTCATACTATCCATCATATTATAATAATTTCTTATAACAACGGTGGCGACGGTGTATCTGGGATTCAAGATACTGCCATTGTGAAAGCACCCCGTCGTTGGTCTCCATCATCGGACCGGTATCAGCCCACTTAAAGCCATAACGCTGGAACTGACGGATCAGATCGTCGAAGATGAGTCCGTTGGCACCCTTGGCACGGTATTCTGGCAGAACGCCTATCAGCAGGAGATTGACGATGGGTGTCTTATGCCACTTGAGCACTTTCAGCAGATGCCACCATCCAAAGGGGAAGAGCCGTCCGTCGCGGGTCTTTTGCAGAGCCTCGGAGAACGAGGGGAAGGTGATGGCAAAACCTACGAGCTTGTCGTTGTCATTGCCGTCAACGATACCCGTCACCAGGTTCAGGTCGGCAATCTTGATATAGTCGCCCACGAGTTTGTTGATCTGCCTGTCTGTCAACTGGCAGAAACCATAGAGGTCCTGATAGGTGGCATTGAGCAGTCTGAAGATCTCGTGGGCCTTGCCCTCCTTCATCAGCTCATGGTTGGTAAACTTATGGACCTTGAGGTTATAACGGCGACGCACCATCTCCGTGACCTTGGCAAACTTCTCCGGCACGACTTCAGGAACCCTTACCTTCATCTCCACCCAGTCATTGGATTTCTCAAAGCCTTCCATGCGCTCAATATGCTGAGGATAGTAAGGGTAATTATAGTTGATATACATCGAGGCCAGTTCGTCATAGCCTTCCACCAGCATACCCTCACGGTCTGTATCGATAAAGCCCATGGGACCGATCATCTCAGTCATGCCTTGTTCACGGCCCCAATCCTCTACGGTCTTCAACAGGGCAGACGAGACCTCTGGGTCGTCAATGAAATCGAACCATCCGAAACGCACCTGACGACTATTCCAACGCTCATTGGCACGACGGTTGATGATGGCGGCAACTCGCCCCACAACCTTTCCCTCCTGATAAGCCAGGAAATAGTCGGCCTCACAGTAATCGAACGAGGGATTCTTTTGACGATCGAGCGTTGCCATCTCGTCGAAATAGAGGAAAGGCACGGCACAATCGTTGTCGCGATAAAGGTCATAATAGAACTGCACGAACTGGCGAAGTTCCTTTTTAGTGGTTATTTTCTTGATTTCAACCATTGTTACGACATTCTAATCGCTGCAAAGGTACAAAGTTTTATGGAGTTAAAGGAGTGATAGGAGTTAAAAGGAGTTAAATCAGAAGCAAGAGCGCGGTCAGAGGGCCTCGATATAGTCGTAGAGACGCTTGTAGAAGGGATGACGCGTCATCGTGGAGGCATCGCCGAGGATGATGAGTTTCATACGGGCACGGGTGATGGCAACGTTCATTCTTCGCAAATCGCGGAGAAAGCCAATCTGTCCTTCATCGTTGGCACGAACGAGGGAAATCAGGATAATGTCACGTTCCTGACCTTGGAAGCCATCGACGGTATTGACGCTGATGAGACTACGGTAAGGTTTGAAGAACTCCCGTTTCTTGAGCTGTCGACGGAGGTACTGCACCTGGGCACGATAGGGCGAGATAATGCCGACATCGAGGCGTTCGTCGAGGATACGCTGTTTGCCAATCTTCTGGAAATATTGTTCAAGAGCGAGAAGCGTGAGCTCTGCCTCTGCCTTGTTAATACGTCCGAAACTCTCACCCACAAATTCCTCCTTGAACAATTCTCCTTCCTCTTTCCTCTTTCCACTTTCCACAAATAAAGAGGTATCTATCCACGTCATCGGGATATCGAGGTCGAGGATGCTGCGGTATTTCACCTCTGGGGCAGACTCCACCTGATTGCCATAGAACCAATCCGAGGAAAAACGCATGATTTCTTCATTCATACGATATTGCATCTTCAACAGGGTGACGGTCTCGGGATGGTTGTCGACGATGCGTTCCATCAGCGTCTTACCAAGACCAGCCTTCATCGCAGCAAAGCTCTTCACGGTAGGTGGCAGCTGACAGTGGTCACCCGCAAGAATGACACGTGACACCCGACGGATAGGAATCCAACAGGCTGCTTCAAGGGCTTGTGCCGCCTCGTCGATGAACAGCGTACCAAACTTCTGCCCTTCGAGCAATCGATTGGCGGAACCTACAAGGGTAGAGGCGATGACACGCGCCTCACCGAAAAGCTGGGCGTTGATACGTATCTCGAGTTCAGTGGCCCGTTCCTTGAGACGTTCCATCTTCTGGTGGTATTTATCGTCACCCCGTTTGCGATGACTCCGAAGGTCACGGATGGCCTTCCGAATGGCCCATAGCAATTCGTAGTCAGGGTGGGCCTCAAAACGCCGTTCATAGGTAAAGGAGAGCATCTTGTCGTTGACACGTGTCGGATTGCCGATGCGTAAAACGTTGATGCCACGGTCAACGAGCTTCTCGGAGATCCAGTCAACGGCCATATTACTCTGTGCACAGACCAGCACCTGATTCTCGCGTCGCAGCGTCTCGTAGATGGCCTCGACAAGCGTGGTGGTCTTACCCGTGCCTGGAGGACCGTGGACAATGGCGACATCCTTCGCCTGCAGCACCTTGTTGACGGCATCCTCCTGCGTTCGGTTCAGATAAGAGAAATGCATGGGAGCAAAGCTGAAAGTCTCAGCCTTCATCCCTTCTTGTTTCCCTGTCTCCTTGTCTTCCCGTCTCCTTGAATAGAACAGATCCCTCAGGTAACCCAGTCGTCCCTTGGCTTTCATCACACGGTCGAGTGCCTCGAACATCATCTTATAACTCGTCTCGTCGAAGAAGAGCTGGATTCCCACGTTCTCCGCTCCCTGCACGTCGATGAGCTGACCGTTGTCTGGCACGGCCACCACCATACGGTCGCCGTCGACATAGCTGACGGTGCCTGTAAATGGGAAGTATTTGATCTTGGATTGACTAGTCTGACGAGTTTTATTAGTAAAAAATGCCACCGGTCGTCCGAATTCAAAGTTATGTTCAATCTCATCTTCGTCACCCTGACGGAACACTTCTACCACCAGCTGATTGAGCGAGTTATAGTAGCTCTTGCCCAACTTCACCGGATACCAGGCATCGCCCCTCTTCACCTTCCGCTGCAGTCCCATCTCCTCGGTCTGCTTACGGAAGGCGTCCTTTTCGGCTGCATACTCCATCTGGAGCAGCAGCCGCTGTTGTTGAAGCGCCAGTATCGACGATGTCTGTTGATTTCCCATAAATCGGGTACAAAGTTATGCATATTTTTAGACATAAGAATATAAGTATATATTATTTTTTGTTTCTTTTGTTTTTATGTCTAAAAAAATAATTATCTTTGCAGCGATAAATGATTGGACGATGAAGAAGATTCTGTTGATGACACTGATAGCCGTGGCCCTGACTGCTTGCAAGCAGGACATCCAGGAGGATAAATATAATATCACCTCGAAGTTCAGGGCCACCTATAATATCTATGAAAACTTCAAGACCAACGATGACGGCAGCATTACCTACAATGCCTCCCGCTGGGGCGGTTTGGTGGGCATTATGAAGGAGCGTAACTTACCCGTAGACTGGACGCCCTACGAGTCGATCACCTTCGAGTTCGCAGAGCCGACAAAGGTGGAGACACAAGTCCTTATTTCCGAGGAAGTGAAGACCTGGGGTCGTGAAGGCATTACTTCTTTAACCTGTTTCTTCGACGGTCTCGATGTCAGGAATGTCAGGGAGGTGATCTTTCAGGCTTCCGACACCACCACTATCACGATTAAGAAGGTTCGCCTGACACCCATTCACAACAATTGGGATTCCCGTACTATTTGGGAGGGAGAATGTCACTTCGGCAACTGGGAGAACGGTTTCGTCATCAAGCCAGAAAACTTCATGACTGCTTCGGAAGGCGACAAGCTGGAATTTATCTTCACTACTGACAGAAACGATATCGACCGCACTTATTGGTTGTTCAAGACCATCTACAGTAGTACGGACATGACGCTGGAAGGTAATTATAATGAGCTGAACAAGTGGGGATGTGCTGCTGTGGGTAGGGATGCCACCTCCTACAGAATCGCGCTCACTGACAATGACATCGCCAAATTGAGGAAGTTAGGATTGTTTGTCAACGGCTATTATAACATTGTCACCAAAGTCAATCTCTTGCGGAAGTTGTCTCAATATGAAGAGACCACTCCAGAGGGAAGCCAATGAAAAGAAATGTATGAAACAGATATTATTGATTAACGATGTCGTAGGCTACAGCAAGGTGGGTATGGTGGCCATGCTGCCGATCCTGTCATATCTGGGTATTCCCACCTATAGTCTGCCTACAGCACTCGTATCGAATACGCTCGACTACGGAAAGTTCAACATCCAGGATACGACGGACTACATTCGTGGTACGTTGCCTGTTTGGAAAGAACTCGGCTTTTCATTTGATGCCGTCTGCACAGGTCTGATGTTCAGCGATGAGCAGGCCAAACTCGTGGCCAACTACTGCAAGGAACAAGGAGCGCTGGGAACCACCGTATTCGTTGATCCAATCCTTGGTGACGGCGGACGGCTATACAATGGCATGACGGAACGGCAGGTGGAGCTGATGCGTGAGATGGTCAGCGTGGCACACCTCACCTTTCCTAACTATACAGAGGCCTGCTACCTGACCAACACCCCTATCCACATGGAGGGCATCACTTGGGAAGAAGCGAAAACACTACTAGACAAACTCCGCCAGATAGGCTGTCTGTCTGTACTTATCACAAGCTGTAAGATTGACGGGCAGAACGCTGTGGCAGGATATAACCACTATGACGACAGCTACTTCCATTTGGAGTATCATGAGATTCCCGGACTGTTCCACGGCACGGGTGATATCTTCTCGGCTGTACTCATCGGTCATCTGCTCAACGGAGAGACGCTGAAGACCAGCACCCGTACGGCGATGGATACTGTATTCCGCATGATAGAGCGCTACAAGGACACCCCCGACAAGAACAAAGGTATCCCTGTGGAGCAATGCCTCGATATTTTGGAGGTGAGAGGTGAGAGGTGAGAAGTGAGAGGTAAGAAGTGAGAGGTGAGAAATGAGACTGCATGCCCTTCATTCTGATATCATTCCTCCGGAGCGGTTCAACAATCCTTTCTGCTACGAGCCTCATCCGCTGTGTCTGTTAGCTGCCGAAGAGGTGAAGCGGGAGATTGAGCACATCAATCCCTCCGAAGGAAAAATGTTCGGTGTGCTGATAGTGAAACAGAGGGACGGTTCTTTTGTTACATTAGGCGATGTAACAAAAGAACCGTCCCTCTGTTATATAGCGGCATATTCTGGACTGCTCGAAGGCCGCAACGACTGGCCTTATTTCGTGCCGCCTGTCTTCGATGTCCAAGATCCCAATGGCCACTTTAAACAGACCGAGCGCGAGATATCTCTCACTACTCACCTCTCACCACTCACCTCTAAAAAAATGTCCCAAGACCTGCAACTCTGGCTCTTCCGACAATACCAGTTTCTGAATGCCCAGGGTGAGAAGAAAGACCTTGTGGAGGTTTGGCAAGACTACCATTGTTCGCCCCGCATCCGAAAGAAATTCCCCCTGCCTCCAGGTGGTACAGGCGACTGCTGTGCACCGAAGCTTCTGCAATATGCTTATCAGAATGGTCTGCAGCCCCTTTGCATGGCGGAGTTCTGGTGGGGGCCTTCACCCAAAAGTGATATCCGTCACCACGGACAGTTCTATCCCGCCTGTCGAGGGAAGTGCAAGCCTGTACTGACATGGATGCTGCAGGGCCTTGACGTCGATCCCAGTCCCGATGCAAACGGATTCCCCCATCTGGTGCCCGAGGTGGTCTATGAGGATGACGCCATCGCCGTCATCGACAAACCCGCTGGACTGCTGAGCATCCCTGGACGAACAGAAAACCATTCCGTCGCCACGTGGGCACAAGAACGCTGGGCCGGCTCCCAACCTGTACACCGTTTAGACATGTGGACGTCGGGCATCATGGTCATTGCCAAGACCACTGAAGCCTATCACCACTTACAAAAGCAATTTACGGAGCACACCGTGAAGAAGAAATACCTGGCCGTCGTGGAGGGTGTACCCCAGAAAGAACACGGCATCATCGACCTACCCCTGCTCCGCGACCCCCTGAACCGTCCGCGTCAGGTCGTCGACTTCGAACACGGCAAACGCGCCATCACCGAATACAGGGTGTTGACCCCTCCCAACCTCCTCGCCCTCTGGCCTCATACGGGTAGGACCCACCAATTACGGATGCACTGTGCCCACGAGCAAGGTCTTGGCTGTCCCATCAAGGGCGATGAACTCTACGGCACAAAGGCCGACCGTCTCTATCTCCAGGCACAGGCCATCAGCTTCACACATCCCACTACAGGCAAGAAGATGCACTTCGAATTGCCCGCAGCATTCGAGAATCCGTTTAATCCGTAAAATCCGTTGTTTAAATATTTATATGTAGTTTATTAATTCGTTCAATTATGGTTAAGCACATCATTCTCTGGACACTGAATCCAGAACTCTCCGAAGAAGAGAAGAAGGCCGTCAAGGCAGGTATTAAAGAAGGTTTGGAAGGTCTCGTAGGCAAGGTGCCCGGACTGCTCGACGTGAAAGTCCATATCGACGGTCGTCTGGCCTCGTCGAATGCCGACGTGATGCTCGACAGCACCCTCGAATCGGAAGCAGCCCTCAAGGGTTATGCCGTCCATCCCGAACACGTCGCCGTCGCCAACGGTAAGGTCCGTCCTTACACCGTCCAGCGCTCCTGCCTCGACTTCGAAATCTGACAGGTCATCTCTGGGAAGTTCGTTGAATCCGTTCCTCTATGGTCTGGAAGATGACAAAGAGGACGGGGACGATGAAGAGAAGGGCTATGGTGCCGATGACCATGCCACCGATGGTGCCTACACCGAGCGAGTGGTTGCCGTTGGCACCGACGCCTGTGGCCAAAGCCAACGGCAGCAGACCGAACACCATTGTCATAGAAGTCATGAGGATGGGACGCAGTCGGACGGCTGCTGCATCAAGGGCAGCCTCTATGATGCCCAGGCCCTGACGACGGCGCGTGGTAGCATACTCCGTCAACAGGATGGCGGTCTTCGAGAGCAGGCCGATAAGCATGATGAGACCCGTCTGCATATAGATGTTGTTCTCCAGTCCCCACAGATGGGCAAAGAGAAACGAGCCAGCCAGTCCGAAGGGTACGCTGAGTATGACGGCCAACGGAATGAGCAGACTCTCGTAGAGGGCACAGAGGATCAGATAGATGAAGATGATACAAATGACGAAGACCAGCGTCGTGGTGTTCTGGGCCGACGCCTCCTCACGCGTCATGCCGCCGAACTCATAGCCATAGCCTTCCGGGAGGACCTCTGCAGCCACCTCCCGGATGGCATCGATGGCCTGACCGCTGCTATAGCCTTCGGCAGCAGTACCACCCACCAGGATGCTTGGGAAGAGGTTGAAGCGCGAAAGTGTCTCAGAACCGTAAACGCGTGTCAGCGTGAGATACTGGCCGATGGGCGACATCTCACCACTACTGGTCCTGACGAAGATATTGTTCAGCGACTCCGTGTCGAGGCGATACTCGGGCGAGGCCTGCACCATCACACGATAGAGCTTGGTAAAGCGCACGAAGTTAGAAGCGTACGAGCCACCCACATAACCACTAAGGGCTGAGAGCACATCGCTGGGTGACACCCCCCGGCGCTTGCACAAGGCGGCATCTACCTCGACGCGATACTGTGGGTACTTCATCGAGAAGTTGGTATAGGCACGGGCTATCTCCGGGCGTTCGTTAAGAGCAGCAATCAGACGATTGGTATAGTCGAGGAGGTCTGCGACAGTGCCACCATGCTTATCCTGTACATGCAACTCAAAGCCGTTGATACGACCGAAGCCGGGTAACATGTTCTGTGTGTTGACCTGAATCTTGGCATTGGCGATGTCGGCCGTACGCCGGTAGATCTCATCGACGATGCTCTGCACATCATCACCCTTGCCCTTACGTTCGTCCCATTTCTTCAGTTTCAGCGTGAAGTTGCCGTTCGACGACGACTGCTCGAAGTTGTTGCTGTTACCCGCAATCAGCGAGTAGATACGCAACTGCGGCAGGTCCTTCATTCGCGCCTCCACTTCCTTCAGAATGCCGTAGGTTTGCTGCAGACTGCTACCTGGCGAGGCCTGCACATTAATAAATACGGTACCCATGTCCTCGTTAGGCACAAGACCGGTCCTCGTGGTGTTCATCATCCAACCCAAGGCGATGATGGCAACAACGACGAGGACACCCGCCAACACCTTTCTGCCGATGAACCCAGAGACAGCATGCCTATAGCGCTCTGACATCGATGCGAAGACAGCGTTGAAACGGGCATGGAAACGGGTCGGTGGCTGGTCGCGCATGATGATGGCACTCAGGGCAGGTGAGAGTGTCAGGGCGTTGAACAGCGAGATGGCCACGGCTATGGCCATCGTCAGTCCGAACTGGGTGTAGAATGTGCCTGAGACACCGCCGATGAAACAGACGGGAACGAAGAC